>Ga0123355_10001743_pt1 | contig 30394 bp, 21 predicted proteins | sample TergutEmb28metaG_3_FD_89872 | JGI IMG/M metagenome (GOLD analysis project Ga0123355, IMG submission 89872) | Embiratermes neotenicus P1 segment gut microbial communities from Petit-Saut dam, French Guiana - Emb289 P1 | ecosystem: Host-associated > Arthropoda: Insects > Digestive system > Gut ... | reverse complement strand
TCGATGCCGACGAGTCGGGCCGCCGTCTCGTCCTGCATGGTCGCCCGGACGCTGCGGCCGAACCTGGTCCGGTAGAGCAGCAGGTAGATGACCCCGACGAGGGCGAGCGCGAGGATGAAGCCGAACACGTAGATCCACGGCAGGTAGAAGCCGAACACGTGCACCGTCGAGGTGACGTAGGAGGCGCTGAGCGTCACGTTGTTGGCGCCGTAGATCTTGTAAAGGATGCCCTCGATGATCAGCGCGACCGCGTACGTGACGAGCAGCGTCATCGACGTCCGCTCGGAGCCGCGCAGCCGCCTGATGAACAGCCAGTGGATCACCACGCCGACCGCGAACATCGCGGGGATGGTAATCAGCAGCCCGACGAACAGGTCGATGTGCGCCTTGGTGGACAGCGAGTAACTGAGGTAAGCGCCCAGGATAACCAGGATGCCCTGGGCGATGTTAATGATGTCGAGCACGCCGAAGATCAGCGTGAGGCCCACTGCCATGAGGGCATATACGCCGCCGACGAGTATCCCGTCAACGATGGCCTGGGCTATCTCCTTGCCCATAAACACTCCGTCCTGGTTCGGATATCTGTACCCCGGTTGCCTGGGGTGACTACTTGTCGCCGCGCGCCCGGAGCGCCAGGCAACCGGGCGCGCGACGGCAAGGCGGGGAGGTTCCCCGGACTAACTCAGCTGAACCGCTCAGCTTGACCACGGGGTCTTGGGGTTGAGGAACGCCACCGAACCCGGTGCGGTCGACGGGAAGACCTGAACGAAGTTCGTCCCGGTGTTCTGCCACTGGAAGATGAAGGCGTCCGCCAGGGCGTTCTCGCCGAGCGAGTCGAACTTGACGTTGCCCTGCACCGTGCTCAGCGTGACGCCGCTGTGCAGGTAGGCGATGATCTTCGCGTTGTCAGTGCCGCCGGTCGCGGTGATCGCGGCGGAGACCACCTGGCCGACGGAGTAGGCCTCGGCGACGTCAGCGTTCACGCCGGACGCATTGCCGCCGTACTTCGCGACGTACTCGGCGACCATCTTCTGGCTCGACGCGTCCTTGAAGCCGCCGTACCAGGTGTTGGGCACCATCATGCCGTTAGCGTTGCCCGCGCCGACCGCGCTGGTGAAAGACGAGCCCTGGTCGGGACCAGCCGCCGCGAGGAACATCTTCGGCGTGAAGTGCTGCTGCTCGAACGCCTGCATGAACGCCTGGACGGTCGGCACGTCGGTGGAGCCGAGAATCACGATGTCCGGGTTCTTCGACGCCACCTGGTCGGCCGGGCCCTTGTAGTCCGCGACCTCTTCAGGGAAGGTGTTGGAGTAGACCGTCTTGACACCGGCCGCCTGCAGCTCCTTCTGCGCAAGCGAGACCGGAGGCGTGGCGAACGGGTCCTGCGCCGAGGGGTACGCGGCGGTCAGGCTGTCCCTGGTGGAGGCCGGCAGCGACTCGATGTAGTTGATGAACGGCTGGAACTCGTCCGCGATCGGCAGCGACACGTCGAAGATGTTGTGGTCGGCCTCGTTGGACGCGGTGTCGAAGACCGTCGGCGCACCGCCGGCGCCCTCGACGAACGCGTACCCGTTGCGCGCCGCGACCGCGGCCGCCGGGGTGGTCAGCAGCGACGAGAACGGCCCGAAGGTCAGGTCGACGTGATCGCTGTTGATCAGCGTCTCGTAGTTGGTGACGACCTGGTTCGAGTCGCTGTTGTCGTTCAGGATTGTCAGCTTCACCTGGCGGCCCATGATGCCGCCAGCCTTGTTGACGTCAGCGGCCCACAGCTCGTAGCCCTTCTGGTACGCCGTGCCGTCCGTCGAGAAGTCGCCGCTCAGGGAGAGGGACGCACCGATGGTGATAGGCGTGTTGTTCGCGGCCGGGGAGCTGGAGCTGGAGCTGGTGTTCGTGCTGGTGCTGCTCGTGCTACTGCTGCTGCCACTGCTGCTGCATGCGGCAAGAACACCGACGGAGAGCGCAACAGCGCCTACCGCGACAGCGTTCCTGGAGAACCAGGGGAGGTGTGCGCTCACGCCCGGTTCCTCCTTCCTCATCGCTCAGATTTCTTCGGAATCGAGCCCGTGGATGCCTCCGCGCGCTCACCTTCGGGGTTATACCGGCGGAATCCGCCTGCCGCGCGATAAACGCGGCGAAATGTACGTCACCGTGACCTGCCCAGCGGGTCACGGAGCTGATTTAACAATCGTTTGCACCAGAGAGTGGACCTGATCACAGGGGTTTGTCAATGCTGGATGTCCAATTTGTTACACAAAAGTCCTCCGAGGGGTGTTTGTGACACTGGGGAGGGGCGGTGACCAGAGCGCCAAGGGTGGCGGCGCTCGAGGACCGGGACACGACATATCGTACATGACGGAACATATCAGGCCTTGCGCAGAACAAACTATTGCAATCGTATGCAGACGGTCTCAAGCAAGGACATATACATTGTGCCGGACATCTAGTAGGAGCGCTGGTTTTTGTGGCGAACCACAATCATCAGCCGCGGCCCCGGCCCCGAGCTGGGTGCCGGAGCAGGATGGTGTTTTCTGTGCCCGCCGCGTGCTCAGGCGGCGCGGTCGACCCTCTGATGACGAGCTCCGGTGCGAGGAACAGGATCTTCACCGGGCCCTCTCCTGACTCGACCCGCTCCACGAGCAGCGTGGCGGCCTCGGTGCCGAGCTGGTAGTGCGGGAACCGGACCGTGGATAGCGGCGGGCGCAGCCGGTCGATGAACGGCATGTCGTTGAACCCGGTCACCGACACATCCTCCGGGCAGCGCAGCCCCAGTTCGTCGAGCGCGCCGTAGCAGCCGATCGCGAGCATGTCGTTGGCGGCGAGCACCGCGGTGAGGTCATCCGCCGCCTCGAGCAGCTCCCGGCCGCAGCGCAGCCCTTCCTCGATCGTGTACCCGGTCGCAGCGACGATCTGGCCCTCGCCGACCGGCAGGCCGTGCGTCCGCATGCCGTCGGTGAACCCGCGGAGCCGGGCCACACCGGTAGAAATGTCCTGCGGACCGGCGATGTGGCCGATCCGGGTGTGCCCGAGCGACGCAAGGTGCGCGACCGCCGCCCGCACGCCCTGTTCGTTGTCGACAGCGACCGACGAGAACGGGTAGTCCTGCGCGATCCGGTTCATCAGCACGACCGGCACGTCGGCCTCGGCCGCCTCGGCCAGTATCGGGTTGTTGAAGGTCGCGGTGGCGAGCACGAACCCGTCCACGTGCCGGGCACGCATCTGCTCGAAGACGAGCCGTTCCTTGTGCAGGTCGCCGTCGGTGTTGCCGATGAGGGCGACATAGCCGTACTCGGCGAGCCGGTCCTCGAGGCCCCGCACGATCGGCGGGAACAGCGGGTTGTTCAGGTCAGGTATCAGCACGCCGATCGTGTGCGAGCGCCGGGTCCGCAGGCTCCGCGCGACCGGGTTAGGCCGGTAGCCGAGGCGCTCGGCCGCTTCGGCGACCCGCTGTGCGGTGTCCTCGCTGACCAGCAGCTTGGTTCCCGGGTTGAGCGCGCGCGATGCCGTGGCCGGGTGCACACCCGCCGCCGCGGCCACGTCTCGCAGTGTGGCCGGCCGGTCGTTGTGGGGCATCGCGCCTCCATTGTGATCGCGTTCCGTCAGGCGCCGTACCAGGGGAAACGATGTCCCATGTGCGCTCTAGCTCACAGTACAGAGCCGGCGCCTCCCCCGCCACGTGCTCGGACGGAGTGCTACAGAGCGCGGGTCGCTGAGATGACGATGACCCAGGAGCGCTCGCGGCGGCCGGCCGCCGCCGTGGCGGCGCTGCCGATGGACGTGTGGGTCCAGGTCAGCTTGTAGTGCGGCAGCAGAGTGCGTGGGCGGCGCGGCCGCGGGACGGTGTGGGCAACGGCGTCGGCGGTCAGGTCGCGGCGGTGCTCGGCGGCCAGGGCGGCAGTCAGTTCGGGGTGCATGGCAGGGCTCCTTGAGGTCTGGCGCGCCCGGCCGGCAGGCAGCAGGCGCTGAATTAAGATGTATCGCGTTTGACTGATCCGGTCAAGATATATCGTGAATCTCGCTGGGTTCCCCGCGCGGCGCTCGGGCCGTTTCGCTATGACTTCACGCTACGCAGGGGGTCTGACATTCCATGGCTTTCGCGCTGTCCGGCACAGTGTTTTCGGCACTGTTTACGACGTACCGGCAGCGCCTTTCTCATCGGTGTCGGGTAGCAGGGCGGCGAGGTCCTCACGGAGGAAGCCGAAGACGTTGAACTCCACCGGCAGCGCGCCAGCGGGGCGCAGCGAAGGGTTGCGGCCGCGCTCGGTATAGCGCAGGAACATCGTGTGGAACTCGTCCTGAAGCGCCTGGGCCTCCGCTGGCGTCAGGAAGAGGATCGACTGGTGGGCCGTGGTCATGGCTGACCACTCCGGCGGCCTGTCGGCGGCGAGAGTGGCCCTGATCCGCGCGAGCTGCCGGTCGATCCAGACCTGCTCGAGCGCGTTGGCGGCCACCACCGCCTGCTGGTCGTCCAGGTCAGTCGTCGAGAGGCGGATGGTCGTGGCCATAGCCTTCCACGGGCGCTCCCGGCCCCGGCCGCCGCCCGCTTCCTCTATGAACCCGTACTTGGCGAGGGTTCGCAGGTGGAAGGCGCAGTTTGCCGGAGACTCGCCGAGCGCCTCGCTGGCCTGGGTGGCGGTCAGCGTCTCGTGTACCGCGAAGAGCTCGACCAGCGCGATACGCAGCGGGTGGGCCATGGCGCGCATCGACTTCGGGTCCGTCAGGGTCAGCATGTCCTCGGCAGTGCCGTCCGGCCGAGGAGTCTCGTTCTCGTTTGGTTCGGAACTCACATTTCGAAAGACTACTCTCGAAAGAGTTCTTTCGCAAGAGTCTGGAAAGATCTCTTCCGAAAGAGTTCTTTCGTTGACTGCGCCGGACTGGCATGAGCCCCCCGGAAGCGCGCGGCGGAGCTCAGGGCGTGGGACGATTGGGACATGCGGATCACCGGGGTCGAGTCGACCGATCTGTTCACGGGCACCGTCGGGCGGGCGCTGCAGGTAGTACGGCTCACTGTCGCGGCGACCGAGCCGGGCGAGGCGGGGGCCATCGCGACCCTGCGGGTGATGGGTGCCGGAGTCACGGGGGACGGGGCGGGAACCACGGGACCGTTCCGTATCACGCTTGGTGAACCGGGGGAAGGCCGCACTGGCGAGGTGAGCGTCGCCGTGACCGCGGCGCCGGGGACCACGCTGCCGGTCACCGCGATCGCGGAGACGGACGGCGGGCGAGCGGAGCTCGACGGGGCGATCACCGTGGCGGAGCCAGGGTGGACGATGTGGATGGTCTCGCACTTTCACTACGACCCCGTGTGGTGGAACACGCAGGGGCAGTTCACCGAGGCGCGGCTCGTGCTGCCCGACGAGGACGGCCAGCTGCCGGACACCCGGACCGCGTTTGACCTGGTACGGCTGCACCTGGAAAAGGCGCGGCGGGATCCCGACTACAAGTTCGTGCTCGCCGAGCTTGACTACCTCAAGCCGCACTTCGACGCGTTCCCGCAGGAACGGGCCTACTTGCGGTCGCTTCTTGCCGACGGGCGGGCCGAACTCGTCGGCGGCACGTACAACGAGCCGAACACCAACCTGACCGGCGCGGAGACGACCATCCGCAACGCGGTGTACGGGATGGGCTTCCAGCGCGGCGTGCTCGGGGCTGAGGTCGGATCGGCGTGGATGCTTGACGCGTTCGGGTTCGACCCCGGGTTCCCCGGGCTGATGGCGGCGGCCGGCCTGTCGTCCTCCTCGTGGGCACGCGGGCCATTTCACCAGTGGGGGCCGGATACGAACACCCGGATGCAGTTCCCTTCGGAGTTCGAGTGGCTCTCCCCCGATGGCGCGGGGCTGCTGACCGCGTACATGACCAACCACTACGGTGCGGGCTGGGAACTGCATAAGGCCGGTGACCTGGACCTGGCGCTATCCGCCGCGTACGGGCAGTTCCGGTCCCTCGCACCGGTCGCGGCGACGCCGAACGTGATGCTGCCGGTCGGGTCTGACCATGTGATACCCGCGCGGTGGGTGACGGACGTCCAGCGGGCATGGTCGCAGCGCTACGTCTGGCCGCGGTTCGTTTCCGGGCTGCCGCGGGAGTTCTTCACCGCGGTCCGGTCCGCCGTCGAGGCTTCGCCTCGGCGGTACTGGATCATGCCGCAGACGCGGGACATGAATCCCGTCTACACCGGCAAGGACGTGTCTTACGCCGACACCAAGCTGGCAGCGCGCGCCGGGGAGACAGCCGTGCTGGAGGCCGAGCGGCTTTCTACGCTGGCGTGGCTGCGCGGCGCCCCGTATCCGGCGGAGTCGCTGGACAAGGCGTGGCGGCAGCTCGCCTACGGCGCGCACCACGACGGAATCACCGGGACCGAGTCCGACCAGGTGTACCTGGACCTGCTCGCCGGATGGCGGGAGGCATGGCAGCGCGGCGACGAGGCGCGGCGGGACGCGATCGCGTTCCTGACCGGTAGTGCTGGTTCCGCCGATCTTGACGGTTCCGCCGATCTTGACGGTTCCGCCGATCCTGCGGGTTCTGCCGATCCTGCGGGTTCTGCTGGACCTGCCCGTTCGGCCGGGCCGTCGGAGGGCGGCCTGGCGGTGACGGTAACCAACGGGCTCGCGTGGGAGCGGGACGGGATGGCGACCGTAACGGTGCGGCTAGCAGAGCCGGGCACGCCGTGGCTCGCGGTTCTCTGGCCCGGCTCCCCCGACTCCGCCGGCTCCCCCGGTGCAGCCAGCTCCGCGCATGGTGCGATCGAGGTTCCCGCCCTCGCCGAGGGCGTGCGGCGGCACCCGGACGGGTCGCTCGCCGAGGTAACGCTCACCTTCCGTGCGACCGGAGTGCCAGCGCTCGGGTTCCGCCGGTACCCGCTGCGTTCGGTCGCCGCGCCGGGTTCCGCGGCCGCGCAGGATTCCTGGGCCGCACCGGGCTCCGGGGATGCCGGCAGAGCGGCGGCGGGCTGGACGGATGTCGAGGGGCTGACGATCGAGAACGACGCCTTCCGTGTCCAGGGTGATGCGGCGCGGGGCGGGGCGCTCGGACCAGTCAGCGATAAGCGATCCGGGCGTTGCCTGCTGACCGGGCCGGGTAACGAACTCATCCTGCAGGCCGAGTACGAGCAGCACCCGCGCTGGGGAGAGGGCCCGTGGCACCTGTCGCCGAAGGGTCCGGGGACCGGCTCCGCGACCGCCGCGGCATCCGTCAAGGCGCAGCGGTGCCCGGCGGGGTCACGGCTGGTTTCGGCTTATACGCTCGGTGACCTGTCGGTGGTGGCGGAGACCATCTTGTGGGACGGCTCCGACCGGATCGAATTCCGAACCCACGTATCCGGGTCGATCGGCAAGGATCACCTGCTGCGGGTGCGCTTCCCGGCCAGCCTGCCCGGCGGGCTGCCGGTGTATCAGACGGCGACGGCAGTGATCGGGCGGCCGTTCGGTGCGCCGGAAGCGGACGTGGCAGAGCACTGGTGGACCCTTGACAACCCCGCGAACCACTGGTTCGGGGTCGGCTCGGTCGCCCGCGCCGTGCTGTCCGGGCCGGGCGACGACGCGGGCGAGGTTCCGGTCGCGCTCGGCGTCGCCGAGGTGATCCCCCCGGATGACGTCCCCGCCGAGTCCCAGTCGCTCATCAAGGACCTGCTCGTCTGGCTCGCGCGGGCCGGCGTGACCGCGACGACCTCGCGGGCGGCCGGGCCACGGTACGGATCGGTTGACCTGGACTCCAACCTGCCGGATTTCCGGATCGCGCTCGGCGGCCCGTCGGAGAACGCGTTCACCGCCGAGGTGCTGGCCGCCAGCGACCCGGCCATCGCCAAGCGGCTCGCCAAACTCGTCGCGGACACCGGCACGGCACGGCTATGGGTGCCGGCGAAGCAGTCGAGGGCAGCGGCCTTCGCTCCGGGCGCCGACCTGCGCGGACCCCGTGACCTGCCGGTGCTGATCGTGGCGACCGCAGACCCGGCCGAGTTCGAGCAGGCCATCGTGGCGCTGAACCAGGACACGCGGAACCTTGCCATCCCGGCCGAGGCGGCCGAGGCGGGCGCGGTTCCGCACGGGGACCAGCCACTGGCGGACGGGGCGGTTGCCGTGTTCAACCGGGGGACGCCGTCCGGCGTGGTCACGCCAGACGGGACGCTGTGGATGTCGCTGTTCCGGGCGTGCTCGTCCTGGCCGAGCGGGGTCTGGATCGACGGCGACCGCCGGGCCACACCGGACGGGTCGTCGTTCGCGTGGCAACACTGGTCGCACACGTTCCAGTACGCCCTCACCTCGTCGGGCACCGACCGTGACTGGCGCTCAGCGGGGTTCAACTCCGCCGCTGAGGACTACAACCACGATCTGGTGGCGGTCCTGACCACGGCCGACGGCGCGGATCCGGAACCGGACGGGCAGCTGTCGATCGGGTACGATTCGGCCGGTTCGACTGGTTCGCCGAACGTGACGCTGCTGGCGCTTAAGCCCTACGGCAACCCGCTGGCGGGCGGCTGGCCTGCAACTCCATCAGCGGCGCGTGAGGTGACCGTCCGGCTGCACGAGACCGACGGACGGCCGGCGACCGCCCGGGTGCGGCTCGCGGCCGGGATCGAAGCCGCCTGGCGGGCTGGCCTGCTGGAAGAGACACGCGGCGAGCAGCTTGAGGTCGTAGACGGCATCGCGTCCGTGCGCCTCATGCCGTTCGAGACGGTCACCGTGGTGGCGCGCGTCGGATCGGTCGCTTCGTCCGCCGGGCCTTCCGGCGGACTCGCCGCGGAACGGGCAGCGGCCAGGCGGCCCGAGCCCGTGCAGCCGGTTTACGCACGCTACTGGCTGCCGGGGAAGGGGCCGGCCCCGGCCGGGAACGTACCGGTCGCAGTCCACTTCGCGCCTACCCGGGCCACGCTCAACGCCCCGGCCGCAGGCTTCGGTGACCCCTGGCCGGACAGTCCCGGCGAGGCCTCCGACGGCGGCCCGGCGGGCGACGCCGGCGGCGGGGCAGGCAGCGCGGCGGGCAACACCAGCGGGGCGGGTGACCCCAGCGGCGGGATCGGCGCCGCTGGCGCGGCGACTGAGGGCGACAGCGGGGGAACTGACACCGACCCTGACACTGACGCGACGGGCGAGCGCGTGACGCTCACCGTGGCGTGCGGGCCGGCCGGGGCCCGTGGCACGGTCGAGCTCGCCGTCCCCGAGGGTCTAGCCGTCACGGTGGACAGCGCGCCCGCGCCACCCGCAGGGCCGCTTCCTTACGAGCTGGCCGCGAACGGGTTCACTTCCTGGGACATCACCGTCACCGCGCCACCTGGCACGCCCGACGGACGGTACTTCCTTGCCGCCCGGATCACCGACGATCTCGGCCAGCTCCTTGAGGACACGGTGCTCGTCACCGTCGGCGAGCCGGGCGCGCCCGACCCGGACCTGGAGCCGGACGAGCTGTTCTTCCGCATGCAGTCCGACGTCGACGGACTCGCCGGCGAGACCGATCTCGAGGTCCTCACCCGTGCCCTGACGCTGGCACCGGGCGAATCCGGTGAGCTGGCCATCAAGGTCGCGAACCACCTGGGCTCGCAGCTGCGCGGCGAAGTCCAGCTCGTCTCCCCCATCGGGACCTGGCAGGCGACCACGCCGTGGACCCAGGCGGTCGAGGCCGAGCCCGGGGCCGAGACCACGGTGCGTTTCGCGGTCACGGTCCCGGCCACGTCCGAGCCAGGGTGGCACTCATGGCTGCTGGTGAAGCTGATGTACTTCGGCCACGTCCGGTACTCCGAGTCCGTCCCGCTGACCGTCGGCGAGCCGCCCGTGAGCTGACGGCGCCGCGAAGATGACGGATCGCTGCCCAACCTGGAGGGTGGACAGCGATCCGCATTCTTGGCCCGCAGGCGCCGCTTCGCTGTTAGCTGCTTGGCAGATAACACGCCGCACGGCCCTTGGGCGCTTCTTGCTGTTATGGGTGGCTCCGGCGTGAGCACCGACAGGGCGTCAGCCCTGCCGGGATGCCTCGCCTAGTCGAGGTCGCGGAGATCGGGGCCTAGTCGAGGTCGCGGAGATCGGGGACCGGAACGGCGGTCCTTGCCTCCTCACCCACGCGGGCCCGGGCACCGGCACCCCCGCCGGCACCGGCAGCGGCGACGCCACGCGCGGCCGCCACGGCCGGCTTGCGCTCGCGGAGCAGAACCGCGATGACCAGCAGTGTGATCACGTCGAAGAGCGCCGCGAGGGCGAACGACACCGAGATCCCGTGCGCCTGGACGCGGTGGGCGAACGCCGCCGCGGACAGGCCGGCCACCGGATGCGCGAGGGCATTCCGTGAAGCCGTGCCGAAGACCGCCACGAGTACTGCCAGGCCCACCGATCCGCCGAGCTGCTGCATGACATTCACCATGCTGGAGGCGGCGCCGGAGTCTTCCGGCCGGACGCCGGCCAGCGAGGCTGTGGTCAGCGGCACGAACACCGCGCCCATGCCAAGACCGAGCAGCACCAGTGGGCCGAACACGCCCGACCAGTAGTCGGTCCCCGCCGACACACGCGATAGCCAGGCCATCCCGATGACCACCGGGACCATGCCGCCCAGCATGAGCCGGTAGGACCCGGCACGCGCCATCAGCCTAGGCGCCAGCCGGGAGACCGCGAAGAGCAGCACTGTCAGCGGCAGGAACGCGACTCCGGCCATCAGCGGTCCGAAGCCGAGTTCTTCTTGCACGAACTGGGTCAGGAAGAAGAACATCCCGAACATGCCGGCCACGACCAGCAGCCGCGCGATGAACGAGCCCGAACGCCCGGCGTGCGCGAACAGCCGCAGCGGCGTGATCGGCTGCGCGGCGCGAGTTTCGATTGCTACGAACGAAGCCAGCAGCACGGTCCCCGCCGCGAACGCGCCGAGCCCGATACGATCCCCCCAGCCGTTGGACGCGGCCCTGATGAAGGCATACACGAGCGCCGCGACCCCGGTGGTCGAGGTGATCGCGCCGGCCAGGTCGAAGCGGCCGGGCTGCCTGGGCGTCTCGGTGACGAACAGCGGGGTGAGCACGATCACCGCGATCCCGATGGGGACGTTGACGAACAGCACCCAGCGCCAGGACGCCCACTGGGTGATCAGGCCGCCGAGGACGAGTCCGAGTGAGCTGCCCCCGGTGACCACGCCGGAGTAGATGGCCAGCGCCCTGATCCGCTCCCTGCCTTCAGGGAAGGAGCTGACGACGAGCGCGAGCACGGCGGGCGATGCGAGAGCACCCCCGACGCCCTGCAGGGCACGGGCGGCGAGCAGCACGCCGGCTGAGGGCGCAAGCCCTCCGGCGAGCGAGGAGAGCGTGAAGAGGATGATGCCGGCCAGGAACATCCGGCGGCGGCCCAGGATGTCCCCCGCCCGGCCGCCGAGCAGCAGCAGGCCGCCGAAGGTCAGCGTGTAGCCGTTCAACACCCAGGACAGGCTGGTAGGTGAGAAGCGCAGGCCGGTCTCGATGTGCGGCAGCGCGATGTTCACCACGGTCGCATCAAGGATGATCATCAGCTGCGCGCCGAGCATGATGGCGAGCGCCACTCCAGGGCGTCCGTGCCCTCGGCGCGGACTATTGCCCATATCGGCCGGACGCGCGCTACGATGGGAGAAGATACGGAGGTTCACTCCGGTTACTATACGGAGGAACCCTCCGTTTTGCAAGCCGGTAGTGTGCGGTCTTGATGAACATCATGGAAAATGCCCTCGAGGAAGCGGGCGACGAGCCCCGGATGCGCGCCGACGCGCGGCGCAGCCGCGCGAAGCTGCTGGCGGCGGCGACCGCTGCCTTCGCGGAAAACGGCGCGGACGCGCCGCTTGAAGACATCGCGCGGCGCGCGGGCGTTGGCATCGGCACGCTCTACCGGCACTTCCCGACGCGGACTGACTTGCAGGCCGCCGTCTTCCGCAGCCAGGTGGACGCGGTGTGCTCGACCGCCGACGAGCTGATCGGGACCGTCACCCCGGAGCAGGCGTTCGCGGGCTCGCTGCACGCGATCGGCAGCTACCTGATCACCAAGCGCGGCCTGGCGAAGGCGCTGGTCGACAGCCTCGGCAGCGACTCCGAGCTCATTTCTGTCTGCACAATGCGGATGCGGGTCACCCTCGACCGGCTACGCGGGCAGGCCCAGGACACCGGCGCGATCCGCAAGGACGTCACGGCCCAGGACGTGCTCCGCATGATGCATGGCGTGGTCATGGCCACCGAGCAGTCCCCCGGCGACACCGACCGCCTGCTGGGCATCCTCCTCGACGGTCTCCGCACCCCCGCCCCGTCATAACCCTGCGGGCCCTCGGGGAGGAAGCACCTGCGCGCCCTCGGGAGCAAGCACCGGACGCCGAAGCGTGACGGCCGCCGTGACCCGTGCTCCCTGAAGTCGATCGAGAGCGGGGGCGTGCGCCGCGCGGGGTGTGGGCTGGAGCGTCGGGACCGGTAGGGATGAGTCAGGTCTTAGATCCCCGGCGGGCGGTTCTCGTAGGCAGTGCTCAAGACGATCGTGGTGCGGGTGGAGACCTGGGCGATGCTGCGGATCTGCTGGAGCAGGTCTTCGAGGGAGGCCGGGGAGGCGACCCGGACCTTCAGGATGTAGTTCTCGTCACCGGCGACACTGTGGCAGGCCTCGATGGCCGAGAGGTTCCGGAGCTTCTCCGGTACGTCGTCCGGGGCCGACTGGTCGAACGGCTTGACGGACACGAATGCGGTCAGCGGCAGGCCGATGACCACTGGGTCACAGAGCGCGACATAGCCGGTGATGACTCCCTCAGTCTCCAGCCTGCGCACCCGCTGGTGCACAGCTGACACAGAAAGCCCCGCCTGCCTGGCGAGTTCCGTGAAACTCATGCGCCCGTTGCGGGACAGCAGGGTCACAATCCGGCGGTCGATCTCTTCCACTACGACAACTTAACGTGAAATACGCGTGCTCGTGACCGCGTAGGGTAACACATTTGTTTCAGGTCTACTCCCGGCTTGACAAGCCTGTCACCTCGGGGGCCCATCTCGGGATGGATCTTGCCGTACATGGCGTTGCACGACCAAAGCTGGTGATCCGTGGTGGGAGACTGGAAACATGCAGCCGGAAGAGCTCTACGAACTGGACACCGAGGAGACACCCGACCTTCAGGGCGCGGCCTTGCTCGTCTACCTGGAGGGGTTTATGGACGCGGGCGCGGCGGGGCGCCTGGTCACCGAGCACCTTCTCGACGCCTTTGAGCACAAGACGGTGGCCCGGTTCGACACCGACCGGCTCCTCGACTACCGCTCGCGCCGGCCGCTGATGACATTCGATGACGGAAAGTGGGAGAGCTACGACGCGCCGGAACTTTCGGTCTTCCAGGTCGCAGACTCGGCGGGCAAGCCGTTCCTGCTGCTGACCGGGCCGGAGCCGGATCACGAGTGGGAGCGGTTCGTGTCCGCCGTCATGTCCCTGGCGGAGCGGCTCGGCGCCGGGCCCATGATCACCTACTTCGGCGTCCCGATGGGAATCCCGCACACCCGTCCGCTGGGCGTGATCACCCACTCCTCGCGGCCCGGGCTGGTGGTGAGCAAGGTGCCGCTGCCGTCCAAGCTCCAGGTGCCGGCGTCGGCCTCATCGCTCATGGAGTACCGGTTCGGCGAGGCCGGAAGGGACGCGATCGGCCTGGTCGTCCAGGTGCCGCACTACCTGTCCCAGGCCGCTTATCCCACCGCCGCGCTGACCCTGATCGACTCGCTCACCGAGGTGACCGGGCTCGACCTGCCCGCACTCGAGCTGCGCGAGGCGGCCGACCGGACCAACGTACTCATCGACCGGCAGGTCGCGGAGTCCGCCGAAGTCGCCGAGCTGGTTTCGGGGCTCGAGGCGCAGTACGACGCCGCGGTCGCGCACGACGGGGAGAACCTGCTCGCCGACGGCGAGGAGATGCCGACCGCGGACGAGCTCGCCGCGCAGTTCGAGCAGTTCCTCGCCGACCAGCAGCGCGGAACCGACGAATAGCGCTGCGGAATGGCGTCGCTCAGACGATGACCAGGTCCCGCGGAACGTTGTTCATCCGCTGGTAGCCCGCGCCGGTGGCCGGGTCGGTGCAGATGACGATGTCCTCGATGCGCGCCCCATGCGGGCCCGGGTAGATGCCGGGCTCGACGGAGAAGGCCATGCCAGGCTCCAGCGGGATCGCGTTGCCCTCGACGATGTAGGGGTCCTCGTGGGTTTCCAGGCCAATGCCATGGCCGGTGCGGTGGATGAACCACTCGCCGTAGCCGGCCTCGGAGATGATCCCGCGGGCGGTGGCGTCGACGCTCTCGGCGGTGACGCCGGGCCGGACCGACTCGGTAGCCGCGTCCTGGGCCCGCTTGAGCACCTCGTAGTAGACCGTGAACTCATCGGGGGCGTGCCCGACCGCATAGGTGCGGGTGCAGTCCGAGCAGTACCCGGACGGCATGGTGCCGCCGATGTCCACGACGACGACGTCGCCCTCGCTGATGACCCGGTCGGAGACCTCGTGATGCGGGGACGCCGCGTTCGGGCCGGAGCCGACGATCACGAAGTCCGCGCTGACATGACCCTCGGCCAGGATGGCCTCGGCGATCCTGGCGCCGACCTGCCGCTCGGTCAGGCCGGCCTTGAGCCACTTCGGGACGTTCTTGTGGACCCGGTCGATCGCCTCCCCCGCCTCCCGCAGAGCCGCCGTCTCCGCGGCGCTCTTGCGCATCCGCAGCGCTGACAGGATGCTGCTGGCGAGCTGCTTACTGGCGTGCGGGAACGCCCTCTCGAACGCCAGGACGTGCAGTGCCCACATCCGGTCGGCCAGGGCGATCGAGTGCGGGTCGCCGACTCTGCCGGCGATTATCCCGAACGGATCCGTGGTTTCCCCCCACGTCACCATCTCTACGCCCAGGTCGGCGGCCGGGGAGGCTTGCGCAGCCTTAAGCTCCAGGGCCGGGACGAGCAGGAAGGGGTCCGTGCCGGCCGGCACCGCCAGGCAGGTGAGCCGCTCGAGCTGCTTGGCGTCGTAGCCCGTCACGTACCTGAGGTCGGGTCCGGGTGTGAGCAGCAGGACGTCGAGGCCGTTGGCGCCAACGGCGTCAGCAACCGTCTTGAGGCGCTCGGGCGGGTAGAGGACGGAGTCTTTGGCAGTCACGTGTTGTCCTAGCTGGCGGTTACCGCTGCGGCGTGGTCACTACTGTGTTCTGGTCACGGCTGTGTTCTGGTCACGGCTATGTTCTGGTCACGGCTATGTTCTGGTCACGGCTATGTTCTGCTCACGGCTGTGCGAAAGCGGGTCAGTGATGATCCTAGGCCGAGGGCGTCACCGAACTCCGCGAGGAGGTCCGGATCCGGCGGCGTGACCGGCAGCGTGCCGTCGATGTCCGCGGGGAGCGGAACGTCGGTAGCGGTCCGGACAACCGCCGGGGCCACGTCCAGGTAGCCTCTGGCGGCCTCCAGCTTCTTGCGGGTACCAGGCGGGAAGCCACCGTGGCCCAGGTCGAGCGCGTGCTTAAGACTGTCCAGGTCACCGAAGAGCCTGATGAGGGCGGCGGCCGTTTTCTCACCGACGCCGGGCACGCCGGGCAGGCCGTCGCTCGGGTCGCCGCGCAGGACGGCGAAGTCGGCATACCTGTCACCGGGAATGTCATACTTTTTCGTCACTGCTTGCTCGGTGACCGGCTCCAGTCTGCCGAGCCCCTTGATCGTGTAGAGCACGCGGACCCGCCGCTTGTCATCGACGAGCTGGAACAGATCGCGGTCCCCGGTGACCACGTCGACCGGCTGGGTGGCGGCGGCCGCCAGCGTGGCGATGATGTCGTCGGCCTCATAGCCGTCGTGTTCGGCCATCGCGATCCCGCTCGCGGCGAGCACCTGGGTGATCAGCGGGATCTGGATGGCCAGCGCGGGCGGCGTCTGCTCCGATCCGTCCTCCTCGGCTCGGTGCGCCTTGTACGCGGGGATGGCCGCCACCCGGAAAGCCGGCCGCCAGTCAGCGTCAAGGCAGGCGACCAGGCGCTCCGGCGCGTGGTCCTTCACCAGCCGGGCAATCCCATCGAGCAGCCCGCGGATCGCGTTCACCGGGGTGCCATCCGGCGCCGTCACCGTGTCAGGCATCCCGTAGAACGCCCGGTAGTACAGCGACGCCGTGTCAAGCAGCATCAACGAGCCCACCGGCTAATCCTGCCACGCCTTGGCTCAGGTCACCGGGTTCTATCCTGCCCCGGCCGCCGGTGCGGCCGGCCGGCCGGGGGGCACGCAGGTAAAGGGCAGGTGAGAGCATGCGGCATAATCGGGCCATGCCCGTTCCGATTCGATGCTGGCGGAGCCCTGCCGTGCTGCGGGTCAAGTCGCTCGTCTTCGCCATCCTCGGCGTGACGGTGGCCGCCGTATTCTTCCCCGTCTGGTTCGCGGTCCCGGTCGCGGTGGTCTTCGGCGTCTGGGAGCTCAGCCTGGCCGTGCTCGGCGCGGCGGTAACGGTGGACCCGGAGCGGGCCGCGGTCGTGCTCCGGACCGGGCTCATCAACCGGCGGGTCCGGCTGGCTGACGTGACCGCGGTGCTCGTCGAAGAGTCCAAGGTGTCCATCGCCCGTGCGGAGGGCGGCGAGATCTCGGTCTACGCCTGGCGCAAGAGCCCGCTGGACAACTGGCTGCGCGTGCCCGCCATCGCCGAAGACATCGGGCACGCCGTGGCGAGCGCGGTGGCCCTCGCACAGGACGGCGAGAAGGCCGCCGGGCGGGAAGTCCGGTCCGGCACATCGGCCCGGACTCGATCAGCGCTCGCCAGCACCCTGCTCGGCTGCACCGGCCTGCTGGCGCTAGTGTCGGCGTTCCTGGTTCGCGTCCACTGGCACAACCCGGTGCTGACTACGCTCGGCGTGATCCTGGCGCTCGCCCTTGGCGTATCCGGGCTTTTCTACGTCCTGTTCACGCTCTGGCTGCTCACCAGGCAGTCCCCGCGTCTGGCCAGGCATGCGCAGCGCCCGGCCGGCGACCGGCCGAGCGCTGCCTAGCAAGCCGCCTGCTTAGACCAGGTAGACCTTGCCGCCGGTGACCTTGACGTTCTTAGTGGGGAGCGGCGCGTCGGCCGGGCCGGTGACAACAGCCCCGTCCGTGATCTTGAACTTGGATCCGTGGCACGGGCAGTCGATGGTGCCATCGGCCACCCGGTTACATATACAGCCAACGTGCGTGCAGACTGCACTGAACCCCTTGTAGACGCCCTTGGTCGGCTGGGTGACCACCACCTGGGCTGACGTGTAGGCGACCCCGCCGCCGACCGGGATGTCCGCGGCGCTGCCGAGCAGAGTGCCAGCCTGCTTGCCCGACATGGCACCGCCACCGTCGGCGCTGCCGCCCGCGGCAGCTGCGGCCGCTTGGGCGGTCGGCTCCGTCCCTGGCGCCTGGCCGAATTCGTTCGCGTCGTAGGGCACCGGCGCGGTGCTGCACCCGGCGAGCACCACGCCCGTCCCCGCAGCGCCGAGAAGTCCCGCTCCGAGCAGTACACAGCGCCGCGTGGCGAACTGATCCCGCTGGGACTCGTCAGTCATCGCTCTCCTTCGCTCATCATCGCCCCGACCGTCACGCCTCTTTCTACGGCAACCGCGACGGGCGGAGCGGATGACCAGCGTCCCTCGTAAGAATCCGGTAACTGGCCGGCTGGCCGGCTAGCCGTGGTGGTGATGGTGGTAGTAGTTCCTGACCGCAGTGCGGGACATCCCCGACGTCGACGGAGACGGGGATGGGGACGGCCCGCCGGCGGTGGCCGGGCAGATCCGCTGCCCGGCCATGGGATTGCCGGGACCGGATGTGGCCGGGGCCGCCTGCTGCAGGAAGCAGGCCGCGACCACGACGCCGTTGCTGTCCGTGGTGGTCGACACGTCGTTGGTCATGCCGAACGAGCCGCAGTTCAGGTTCATGAACGACTGCTGCAGCCGCATCGCGAGGAACGTGAACAGGTTGCCGGCCGCACCCGGCATCGGACTGGGCGCATTGAGCAGCAGGTTGACGTCCTGCTGCAGCCGGACTCCCTGGATCTGCTCCATGTCCGAGCAGTAGGCGGACGGCGACTCGCCGGCGGGCAGCGCCGGCATATCCACGATCGACCGGTAGGTGTCGGTCTTGTCGGTGCTGAAGTTGCCATTGTTGTCCAGGGTCATCGGGTCGTTGAGGGGCACGAGCGCTGACGGGCCGCTGCCATCACGGCCCGCCCAGGCGGCTGCCTGGAGCTCGTCAAGTGGGAGGGCCGGGGCCGGGGTGCCGCCGTCGGCCAGGTTCGGCATCTCCCACGGGGAGCAGTGCAGCGCCGGGTCGACGAAGAGGTCGAGCAGGCCGTTGTCGCTGCCGTTGACCAGCAGGCTCGCACCGGAGAGAGACTGCCGGTTGGCCGCGGTGTCCTGAGCGATCTGCCCGTTGCCGTTGCTCAGGTACTCCGTCGTGACGTTGTCGCTCTGGTCCTGGTCGATGAGCGCAAAGCTGCGGGTGGTCAGGCAGCTCTTGCCGTCAATCGCGGTCCCCGGGGCTGGCACCGTCAGTTTGCCCGCCTTGATCGCCGCGTTGGCCGCGGCGAAAAACGCGATGGCGTTGCAGGCCCCTACCTGGGTGAACGACGAGAAGTCGGCGTTGAAGTTCTCACCGGCGATGCAGTTGGCCCCCTGCAGGATCGGGTCCGGGGTACCCGACGCGGCGGGGCTGTCGGCTGGGTTTGACGGGGCAACAGCCGGGCTTGACGGCGGGACAGCCGAGTTTGACGAGGACATGGCCGCGCCGCTGGCGCCAGCCGTCGGCGCCGGCCCCCGGGACGGATTCAGGTGCGCAGGTCCCGGCGAGTGATGCCGGGGCCGGTAGCCGGCCACGGTCGTGAGGACGGCGTTGAACCAGCCGTCCCTTCCGCCCGAGCTTGGCGCCAGGGGCGCGGAACCGGCCGCGTCGAGCGACGCCCGCTGCGCCTGGGCGGTCGACGCCCCCGAAGGTGCCGGCTCACCCAAGGCGGACGGGGTGGCCCCGGCTGACTGGGCGAGGGTAGACGGGGCGGGCGTGCTGGCTGCAGTCGCGGCGGGTGCAGGCGCTGGTGTGCTTCCGGCCGGGGCGGCTGACCCGGTCGGTGATGCGGACGCGGTCGAAGTGGCGGAGCCGGTAGGCGCGGCGGAGCCAGTCGGAGTAGCGGCCGGGGCGGCGGAGCCAGTCGGGGTAGCGGCCGAGCCGGTTGGCGTGGCGGAGCCGGTCGGCGTCGCGGAGCCGGACGGCGAGGTCGAAGACGACGCGGAGCCCGAGGGCGACGGTGACGCGGACGTCTGCGCCGGGGTGGCCGGGGACGTCGGGGTGGCCGAGGATGTGGGGGAGGCTGAGGAGGTTGGCGACGCGGAGGAGGTTGCCAGGGACTGGTCGGCTCCGGCCAGGGACAGGGTGTTGCCGTTGAAACCGAACCAGATGCCGACCACGGCCCCGGCGGGCAGCGCCGGGACGACGGGAGCGACGGCAGGCGCGGTGCCCGCGTCGACAACGAGCGGGTCGTAGATCCCGATCGCCCCGGTCGCGGGATCCATCACTGCCGCCTGGACGAACGCGGTCTGGTCGGCGTTGGCCTCATTGCACGGGCCGGCCGCAGGGTCGGTCGCGGTCAGCTGGTACGGGGTGGCGAGGCCGGTGGCGGTCAGCGGGTTGGCGGGGACGATGAGCGTGCAGTTGGGGTTGGCCGTGACGTCTGCCGCCGGGCTGGCAAGGATGCGGCTCACCCCGACACCGCCCGCGACTACAGCCGCGCAGACGATGACCGCCACAACGGAGATCACGGAGGCCGGGTAATCTCCCAGCCGGGCGAAACGCCGCCGGCCCGCCACCCGCCGCCGACGGCGCCGGGGCGCCAGGCCGGTCTGTCCCCCTCGCGGAGCGGTCTGCGTGCCGGAGACGTGCCAGGAACCGGTCGATGTCCGGTCGGCATGGAGGAGACCGCGGCGCGAGCCGCCGTCGCCGTGCCAGCGGTCGGGCGTGCCGCCGGCCCGCTGGAATCGGGTGGACGAGCCGTCCGCCTGCCAGGAGCTGGCAGGCATGCCATCGGCCTGCCGGAAACCGGGGGACGGCATGCCGTCGGCCGGCCAGTAGCCGACGGGCTGCTGCCGCGACCCGGCGGGCGGGCCGCCCGCAATCAGGCTGGTCCGGCCATGACGGCCGGCGCCAGGTCTGGCGTGAGCTTCGTCACGCTCCGCGCCGCGGCCCGGCTGGCGGCGTGCGCCGCCCCTGCTGCCTCGACCCGAGGTAAGTCCCATGATCACGGTCCCTTCGAACGATCACCGTTCAACCGTGACGCTCCCAAGACAGGGACGTTAGCGTTTCGTAACCTGAGATGTGGGCTGTTTCGCGATTTTGTAGTTCTTACAGAGTCATAACGTGTCATTCCGTCGCTCATGCACACAGTCTTACCGGGCGACTACTGGGGCACCTATCCTGGCTATCCTGCTTGATGTTGTGAGCGGTGGGATGGATGAGCGGTTCGATGGGGATGGTGGGGCACCAGCACGGCGGACACGGTCACGCGCACCAGACCTCGCCTGACGCCGATTTGCGGTGGCTGGCGGCCGCGGGAGCGCTCATCGTGGCGTTCATGGCAGGCGAGGTCGTCGCCGGGATCGTGGCGCACTCCCTCGCGCTGTTGTCCGACGCGGCGCATATGCTCACCGACGCGGCAGCGATCGGGCTCGCGATAGTCACGGCCAAGGTCGCCAGCCGTCCCGCGCGCGGCGAGTACACCTACGGCCTGCGGAGGCTCGAGATCCTCTCCGCGCAGGCGAACGGGATCACCCTGGTGCTGCTGGCGGCCTGGCTCGCCTACTGGGCGGTGCGCAGGCTCATCACCCCGGCGGCGGTGACCGGGCCGGTCATGCTGGGCGTGGCGCTGGCCGGGGTCTGTGTCAACCTGGCGGCGACATGGCTGATCGCGCGGGCAAACAGAACTGACCGGGCACCCGGGACACACAGCGCCATGGGTGCCACCGGGGCACCCGGGGTCCCTGGGGCACCCGGGGCCACCGGACGGCGCAGCCTCAACCTGGAGGGCGCCGCCGCGCACGTGCTCACCGACCTGTACGCGTTCGCGGCGACCGCGGTGGCCGCCATCATCGTCCTGGCGAGCGGCTTCGACCGGGCCGACCCCATCGCCACGCTCGTGGTGGTCTGCCTCATGCTGCGCGCCGGAATCGGGCTGATCCGGCAGTCCGGGCGGATCTTCCTTGAGGCGGCACCGGCCGGGTTCGACCTGGCCGCCCTCGGCGCGTCAATGGCCGCGCGGCCGCACGTGGCGGAGGTTCATGACCTGCATGTGTGGGAGATAACGACCGGAATGCCCGCCGCCTCCGCGCACGTGCTCGTCGAACCCCGCCAGGACTGCCACGCGGTCCGCTCCGACCTCGAGGCCCTGCTCGCCCGGGAGCACGGCATCACGCACTTGACCCTTCAGGTCGACCACGCGCCAGACGGGGCAACCCCGCACCAGCCAGACCACTTTGCGGCCCCGGGAGACCACCCGCCGGGCAGCCCGCACTGCGAGGACTCCCACGGCCCGATTTACCGCCCAGCCCACGAGGATTTACCACCTGCTGTGCTCACCAGCCAGGCAAACGGCGTTCACGACCATGCAGCACGCGAAGTCTCGCCTGGCTTGCAGACAGTGCCACCGCCCAGGCAGACAGCGGTCACTGACCAAGGGGAACGTGGCAGATGGCGATCGGTTGCAGGGTTACGGGTTGGCCTGGGCGGGTGTGACGCGCTGGTAGAGCTGGCCGGTGCCGCCCGTGTAGCGGCCGATCGGCACGAAGTTCGCGTTGAACCAGTCGGACAAGGCAGTGGTCCAGGCGATGCGGCGCTTCGAGCCGTGGGACGGCGAAAGCCAGACGTACTGGGCCGCGTTCAGGTCCTTCTTCCACAGGGCGACCACGTCCGGCCTGTTCGCCGCGCCGCCCTGGACGCTCACGCCATTGCTGGCCACCAGGGTCACGGCGAGGGAGTCGATGATGTCGGGGCAGCCGGGCGGCAGGGCGGTGAACCGGTCAGCGGCGATCGTCAGGGATACCTCGTCGGTAACGACGCACGCGTTGTTCGGGATCAGGGCCGCCATTCCCTCGGCGGTCGACTGGCGCATCGGGTAGATCTCCCTGATCTGGAGCGCCGCGACGAGAACGATGAAGACGGCGAAGCCGCGCACCGCGACCGTGCTGAACCGCACGCCGCGTCCGGCGAGCGCGCCGGAGGCACTGCCCACGGTGAGCGCCAGCCACGGCGCGGGGAAGTCCGCGTAGTGATAGAAGAACGCTGAGTAGCCAGTGACCGCTGCCGCGGCGATCACCGCCGTGGCCAGCGCGAGCCACTCCAGGTGGCTAAGCGACCTGCGCTGCAGCAGGTAGCCGGCACCGATCGCGGCAGCGAGCACGATGGTCGCGAGGAATGGCAGCAGGCCGAGCGTGTTGGAGTCGCCGATCCCCGCGGCCGCGCCTGCCGCGTACATCGAGTGGGCGCCCGCGTTGAACGACAGCGTGCCGTGGTTGTTGTAGATGTCGATGAGCCCGGTCAGGTTGGCCAGGCGGATGCCGAGCGCGACCGGCGAGCCCTGTCGGTCCGCCTGGTCGAAGATCGTGGAGCGGATGAACGCCATCGGGGTGAGGATGAGGAACGGCGACGCGGGCGCGCAGAAGCCGATCACCAGGCCGATCAGGTAGTTGCGCACCCGGCGCCAGCGTTCGGTACTCACCACCAGGCAGACCACGAGCAGCACAAGCGCGGGCGCGCCCGACCAGAACTTGATCGTGCACGCGAAGCCGAGCACGATTCCTGCCCAGAGCAGCATCCACGGCCGGGCCAGGTGACCGCGGCGGAACGCGATGTTCATCGCGATCAAGCAGAACAGGTTCATCCACGGCTCGAGCAGCAGCGTGTGCGCCGTGGTGATGTCCGGCGGGTAGACGGCGAGGATCCCGCAGGTCACGGCGGTCACGACGACGCCCCGGTAGCGGACCAGGTTCCCCGCCAGCGGGACGCAGGCCGTGCTCGCCAGGACGGTGAGCAGCCGGGCGAGGGCAAGCGCCTTCACCGTGGACGTCACCTTGGCGATCAGCGCAACCGGCAGCAGCAGCTCAAGGATCCCCGGCGGCTGGACCATCGAGAAGTCCAGGTACGGCAGCTGGCCCTGGGTCATCCTGATCGATCCGCCGAGGTAAACGCCGTCGTCGTACTCGGTGATCCCGGTCAGGTAGCCGGGCCGGGTGAGAGTGAACAACCGCAGGAGGAGCGCGAGCAGGGTGGCGAGGAGGATGACCTTGCCGGTGTTGCTCAGCCAGTACCCGCGAAGCCGTTCGCCCACGCCCCTCCCCTGCGGCGATCCGGGTGTGGATTGCTGTCCCGGCTCGCTGGCAACGTGGCCAGGCGCGTAAAGGTCGCCGCTCACGGGCGGAGATTAGCAGGCATTCGGGCCGCTCCGGACGAAGTTTCAGGGCTGTCTGAGCAAAGGCAGAGCCAACGTTAAGAATCTCGGGCCTTGAAAACCCCGAGATCACAGTAATCGTAAAACCTCCGGGCCCAAGGTAGGGAATCAGGGCCGCTGGCCGGGCGGATAGTCACAAAACGTCAGAGGCTGCGGAACTCAGGTGACCTGCGTAGCGCCTCCGCAACTGCCCGGGTTGTCCCAAGGCTGGCGACCGGCACCCCGGCGCCTCGCACCCGGAAGACGGTGGCACCCGGTACGTGGCGGATCCGCACAACCGCCCCGCTCAGCGGCGAACGGCGCACCAGAACCGAGCCGTCCCCGTCTGTGACCACCTGGAACCCGGTGCCGAGCCGGCGGCCGAGCACCGTCGCGAGCTCCGCCACGGTAACGCCCTTACGCGGGACCCGAACCTGCGCCATCGCCCCGTCCTCCCGCTCGCCTCGATCATCGAAATATCCGTAAACAGATCATGAAATATCCGTATTCTCCCCGAACCCGCAACCCCGGTTGCCCCACAGGCACCATCGGCGCGCGGACAAGCCGCAGGCTACCGCACGCCCTCATGCAGGCGGCTTTCACGTCCCCAGCCAGACCGCCGTCTCGGGGGGCAACGCCGCACCGTCGTCAAGCGGCCCGCTGGCGAGCAGCAGCTCCCGGTGCGGAGGCAGCGGAAACGGCGTGGTACCAGCGTTGACGGCGCACACGAACCCCGGGTCACGCGCGAACGCGAGGACGTCAGCAGGCGTTCCCAGCCATCGCAGCACTCCCAGCCCGGTACCGAGCGCGGGGTGGGCGCGGCGCAGACGCAGCGCCTCGCGGTACAGCGACAGAAACGAGTCCGGGTCCTCGCGCTGTGCGGCGACACTGCGGCCTGTCCAGTCCGGCGGCTGCGGGAGCCACGGGGGTGCGGGGGTGGAATCGCGGTTCGTTCGGGAGAACCCGAAATTAGGTTCGCTCTCATCCCACGGGAGCGGGACCCGGGAGCCGTCGCGGCCGCGGTTCTTCCCCTTCGTCCGGCGGAAGGTGGGGTCCTGGCGGGCCTCGTCCGGAATGTCGAGGACCTCGGGGAGGCCAAGCTCCTCGCCCTGGTAGACGTAGGCGGAGCCGGGCAGCGCGAGCTGCAGCAGGGCGGCGGCGCGCGCCGCCCTGCTCCCCCAGCGGCTGACCGGGCGCGGGACGTCATGGTTGCCGATCACCCACGGAGCTCTCGAGCCGTCGGCGAACGCGTGCGTCGCGTCTATCGCCGACCTGAGGGACGAGGCCGTCCAGGTTGCCCTGACCAGCTGGAAGTTGAAGATCTGGGGCAGGCCACCGGGCGCGAGGTAAGGCCGCAGCGTTTCCGCGGAGTCGGTCCAGACCTCGCCGACCGCGGTGCGCACGCCGGGGAAAGCCGCATCCGGCCAGCCGTCGAGGATCTCCCGCCAGGACCGGTAGACCTCGTGCACTTCGGGGCGGTGATAGTAGGCCGAGGGGCGGGTGGTCAGCCCCGTGTCGGCTACGTCCGCTAGGTCCGGGTCCTTGAACAGGCCGTGCGCGACGTCGACCCGGAACCCGGCCACGCCGCGGCCGAGCCAGAACCGGAGGATCTCCGCGAACATCTCCGGAACCCGGGGGTCGCGCCAGTTCCAGTCCGGCTGGCTGGGGTCGTACAGGTGCAGGTACCACTGGCCGTCGGGCACCCGGGTCCAGGCGGCGCCGCCGAACCGGGAGGGCCAGTTGTTCGGCGGCTCGGACCCGCCGGTTCCGCGGCCCTCGCGGAAGATGAACAGCTCGCGCTCGTCGCTGCCCGGCGGCGCCGCGAGGGCCTGCCGGAACAGGGGATGGTCGGCCGAGCAGTGGTTAGGCACCACGTCGATCAGGACCCTGATGCCGTAGGTCTCCGCCGCTGCGACGAGTTCGCCGAACTCGTCAAGCGTGCCGAGCCGGGGGTCGATATCGGTGTAGTCGGCGACGTCGTAGCCGCCGTCGATCAGCGGCGAGGGATAGCACGGCGTCAGCCAGACCGCGTCCGCGCCCAGCCAGCCCAGGTAGGGCAGCCGGGTGATCAGACCGCGCAGATCGCCGATCCCGTCGCCGTCGCTGTCGGCGAAGCTCCGCGGGTAGACCTGGTACACCACGGCCCCCGCCCACCAGGGAAGACCATCTTCAGGGCTCACACCGGGCACCTTTCCCCGGCAGCGCGGAGGCTCGCCGGCACCTCGGCATCCAGGACAAGACCTTACGCGGGAAGATGACCGGCGCCTGGCGCGCGGATCCCATTAAGGCGGCGCGTACGTACACTCCCGCCCGGTGCCGGCCGCCATAACGTACTCACCGATACGCACCGGGCAGGCGAGCCCGTCAGGCGAGAGAAAGAAGTGAACGCAATGGCGAAGATCATCGTGGCGGCACCGCCATTCCCCGGAGACTTCTCCCCGCTGCTGCAGATCGCCCGCGGCCTCGCGGCCCGCGGGCACCAGGTCACCATGCTCGCGTGGAGCAGCAGCCGCGCCGCAGTCGAGGAGGCGGGCCTGGCCTTTGCGGCGCCGGCCGGCGCCGCCGACTACAGCCTGCAGGAAGAGGTGACGCTGAACGCCGTGCAGCCGCCCGGGCCGCCGCAGCTGAACTTCGGCTTCAGCCACTCCTTCATCGACCCGATGCCGGGCCTGCACGCAACCTTGCAGGAACTGCTGCGCCGGGACCCGGACCAGTACCTGGTCTCCAACATCATCGTCACCGCCGCCTGGCCGGTGCGGCAGGGAGCCCCGGGGCGGCGGCCGCTGCGCTGGGTCGGGGTGAGCGCAGCGCCCGTCCTGCTGGACAGCGACGACACCACGTTCTTCGGGCCGGTCCCGGTGCGGCCGGGAGAGGACCAGAAGGCCGCCAACCGCGCCGCGAACGCCCAGTTCCGCGCCCTGCTCAAGCCCAGCGACGACCGCGCCGACGAGGTGCTCGCGGAGCTCGGCGGCGCCCCGCTGACGTCGCCGTTCATCGACGCGCTCTACACCATGGCGGACGCGACAGCGGTGCTCACCGTGCCGGGCCTGGAGTTCGGGCGCGACGACGCCCCCGACTCGCTGCACCTGGTCGGCATCCTGCCCGGCCCCCGCACCGTCGGCTGGCAGCCTCCTGCCTGGTGGGCCGAGCTGGACGGCTCCCGCCCGGTCGTGGTCGTGACCCAGGGGACCCTGGCCAACCGCGACCTGTCCGCGCTCATCGAGCCCACGCTGCGCGGCCTGGCCGACCGGGACGTCACGGTGGTCGCCGCCCTCGGCCGCGACGCCGGCCCGTTGTCCGTCCCGGTCCCTTCCAACGCGCGGGTCGGCGAGTTCATCCCGTTCGAGGCCCTGCTGCCGAAGGCCGACGCGTTCATCACCAACGGCGGGTTCGGCGGCACCCAGCAGGCGCTCGCGGCCGGCGTGCCAGTCATCGCCGCCGGCCTCACTGAGGACAAGCCCGCCGTCGCCGCACGAGTCGCCCACCGCGGCGTCGGCATCGACCTCCAGACCGCGACCCCGACCCCGGAAGAGGTGGCAGATGCGACCGACGCCATCCTCAAGGACACCGCGATGCGCGACCGTGCCCGGGAGCTGGCGCAGGAGTACGCCGCGCACGACCCGCTCAGCGAGATCGAGCGACTGCTCCTCGGCTAGCCGGCGTCGTCCGCGGCGGCGCTGTCACTGCGGGGCTGCCAGGCGGCGCCGCGAGGGCCTGCCAGAACAGGTGGCGGTCGGCCGAGCAGCGGTTCGGTACGAGAATCTGGTCCACCGCGGCCCCCCACCAGGGAAGATTGTCTTCAGGGCTCACACCGGGCACCCTTCGCTCTGTGATTTCGATTATTACCAGCTTCTGGGGGAGTCAGTAGAGTCGTGGGCGGAGGCGTCTGGGTTCCTGGTGGTCCCCCTGGTCTTCAAAACCAGAGAGCGGCGTGCCGCGTCGCTGGCGGGTTCGATTCCCGTCCGCCTCCGCCAAGCTGTTCTATTTCGTTTCGTCACTACCGGAACGTAGGCTGGGGAGATGCTCACTGACTCCTACGGGCGGGTGGCCACGGACCTGCGGGTCTCGCTAACGGACCGCTGCAACCTGCGCTGCAGCTACTGCATGCCGCCCGAGGGGCTGGACTGGCTGCCTGCGCCCGAGGTGCTTACCGGCGACGAGCTAACGAGGCTCATCAGGATCGGCGTTGAGTCGCTGGGCATCCGCGAGATCCGGTTCACGGGCGGCGAGCCACTGCTCCGTCGCGACCTGGTGGAGATCATCAAGGAGACCGCGGCTCTCAATCCGCGGCCGGACATCTCGCTGACCACGAACGGGATCGGCCTGGACCGGCGCGCCGCCGCGCTGCGTGACGCCGGCCTTGACCGGATCAACGTCTCGCTGGACACGCTGCGGCCGGAAGTCTTCAGGAAGCTGACCCACCGCGACCGGCTTCCCGATGTGCTGGCGGGCCTCGCCGCCGCCGCGGCCGCCGGGCTGACGCCGGTGAAGGTTAACGCGGTGCTGATGCGCGACCTCAACGAGGACGAGGCCCCCGAGCTGCTGCGTTACTGCATCGAGCAGGGATATGAGCTCCGGTTCATCGAGCAGATGCCGCTCGACGCCCAGCACGGCTGGAAGCGGACCGAGATGGTCACCGCGGCGGAGATCTTCGAGACGCTGTCTCGTTCCTTCGAGCTTTCGGAGGACACCGAGCGCGACCGCGGCGCCGCTCCGGCGGAGACCTTCCTGGTGGACGGCGGGCCCGCGCGGGTCGGGGTGATCGCCTCGGTTACCCGGCCGTTCTGCGGCGCGTGCGACCGGGTGCGGCTTACCGCCGACGGCCAGATCAGGAACTGCCTGTTCGCCCGGTCGGAGTCCGACCTGCGGTCGCTGCTGCGGTCCGGGGGCAGCGATGAGGCGATCGCCGAGCGGTGGCGAGCCGCGGTGGCAGCTAAGCTGCCCGGGCACGGGATCAACGACCCGTCGTTCCTCCAGCCGGACCGCCCGATGTCCGCCATCGGCGGCTAGCACCTTCTCGCAGGGTAGGTTGGCGAGTCTCTATCCGGCTCATGGGGCTCTCAGCGGAGGCGGCGGAGGTCGCCGGGGAGGCGCTCGGTAACGCGGGCGCGGTCCAGGTACTCAAGGAGCGGGATCGCCACCCGGCGCGAGGTGCGCAGCGCCTGGCGTGCTTGCGAGGTCGTGAAGGGCTGATCGAGGGCGGCGAGCACGCGGGCCGCCTCTTTGTCGGCGCCGGGGGCGAGGACGACCTGGTCGGCCACTCGTAGCAGCAGACCGCCGCGTGCGGCGGTGGCCAGGGCCTTGGCGTCGAGGCCGAGATCTCGCAGACGTTCCGTATCCGGGGCCCCGAACGGGTCAGCTGCCAGGTCATCGAGGACCTGTCGGATGGCCGCCGCGATTCGCGGCGGCAGCTGTACGCCCTGGACGGGCCGAGCCGCGCCGACTGCCTGGGAGCCGACCGTGGCGGCCGTACCGGCGGCCGCGGAGCCGGCTGTGCTGTCGTCGGTGCTGCCAACAGTGTGGATGCGCAGGTAGCCGGCGTCGAGGATGACCGGGTCGCGGGCGAGGGCCGGGACCAGGTCACGGCTGGGCAGCCGCAGTGCGGCGCGGGCGGCCTCGGTGGTCATCCCCTGGGCCAGCGGATCCTTGGCCGTGAAGGCGGCGATGACCTTGGGGAGCTCGGCGCACAGTGATTCCCAGTGGCCGGGGTCGGCGAGCCAGTCGCCCGCGACTGGTGCGGGCAGATGAGTGATACCTGCTGCGGTCAGTTGGCTGGCCCGCAGGAGCTTGTGCCTGCGCAGCAGGTCAGCCGCCGTCGGGACGTCCGGCCAGGTCACCAGTTCGCGGACGGCGACGGCCCCGGCACCCCGGCGGGCGAGCGGCGGTGGAGCCAAGTCGAGCACGGTCGCGCCGTAGATCGCCAGGTCGGCGGCGCCTGGGTCGCGGAGCAGCACCCGGTCGCCCACGTGCAGCGGCAGCGGCTCGCGGAGCCGGAGGCGCGCGTAAGCCGCGACAGGGCTCCGGGAGCCCGCGTCTGCCTGGGCGGGGATCGAGTGGTCCGGCCGGGCGGGGTTGCCAGCCGGCTCTGCACTCGGCGCGCCGGGGAGCTGGGCCTCGCCGAGGAGCCGGAGCTTGGCCTGGGTACGGGCGGAACCGAGGTGCAGCAGGAGTTCCGGCGGGAACTTCGCCGGGAGGCCGGACGCGCTCGGGCTGATGCGGACGTCGAGTTCGCTGGTGAGCGTCCAGCGGCCTGGCTCGATCAGGGCCATGCCGCGCGCGGGGAGGTCGGCGGGCACGCCACGGAGGTTGAGTGCCACCCTGGCGGCGCCGGTGGCCTGGTTCACGGGTTCGCCCAGTGCTTCCAGGCCGCGTACCCGGACTGGCTGAGCGGACGGAGTAAGCAGGAACTCCTGATCGTTGCGGATGCTGCCGGCGGGCAGCGTCCCGGTGACGACGGTGCCCGCTCCCTTGATCGTGAACGAGCGGTCGATCCAGAGCCTGACCGGGGCGGACGGGCCGGGGGCCGCCAGCCTCCCGGCCATCCGGGTCAGAGCCGCGCGGAGGTCCTCGACGCCTTGGCCAGTCACCGCGCTCACCGGGATTGCCTCGACGTCACCCAGGCTGGTCCGTGCGATCTCGGCGAGGGCAGCCCTGGTCGCCGGGCCAGGATCGGCCAGGTCGCTTCTGGTGATGACGAGCAGGCCGTGGCGGACGCCGAGGGCGTCGACGGCCGCGAGGTGCTCGGCGGACTGCGGCATCCAGCCGCCGTCGGCCGCCACGACGAACAGGACGGCGGGGACCGGACCGAGGCCGGCCAGCATGTTCGGGACGAAGCGCTCGTGACCGGGCACGTCGACGAACGCCAGCTTCTCGCCGTCGGGCAGAGTCAGCCAGGCGTAGCCAAGGTCAATCGTCATGCCGCGGCGGCGTTCCTCCGCCCACCGGTCGGGCTCCATCCCGGTGAGGGCACGCACCAGCGTGGACTTGCCGTGGTCCACGTGCCCAGCGGTCGCCACCACGTACATCAGGC
>Ga0123355_10001742_pt1 | contig 30395 bp, 18 predicted proteins | sample TergutEmb28metaG_3_FD_89872 | JGI IMG/M metagenome (GOLD analysis project Ga0123355, IMG submission 89872) | Embiratermes neotenicus P1 segment gut microbial communities from Petit-Saut dam, French Guiana - Emb289 P1 | ecosystem: Host-associated > Arthropoda: Insects > Digestive system > Gut ... | reverse complement strand
TGCTTCTCATGTAGCCCTCCCAACTTAAATTCAGTAGTAATCGACTTCATGTTTTGTTTACATGTAAAATAACCACTGCCACCGGGAGACAACCCAATTGCAGTTAATAAATATTATTATTATGACGGAACACTGAAAAGATAAAGTTGTCCCTGTCCATGCCATGAAGGGGAAATATAGATATAGCTCCATACATTCTTAAACCTTGCCAATAAATGGAGGCGAGCGGTCAACTTCATGCCCCAACATCTGTACCCCAGGAAAACACAACCCAGTGCTCACTGAAGAGGAGGTTGGGTGGGTCCCACAGCCAGTCTAGACATTTTAAGGGAGAGAAAACATCTTGTTCCTGCCAGGATTTGAGCCCAAGATTGTCCAGCTCATAGCCCAATCACTATACTATGCTACCCAGCTCCTTCCAGAGTATCAAAATTTGTGTCAAATTTGCTACTACACAATTTTCTTTAAATAGGTGTAAGCCAATTCCCTGCAATTCTAGTAGCAATTCTTAAACATACAATTAGTTACTTTTAACCATTCATGCATCATAAGAGTTCACAAAAATTCTTAATCCCTGTTCTTTTTTTCAGTAATTTCATATTTTGGTTTTTTTTATCACTATTTAAAAGCCCAGAATACTACTCCCCTCTACAATCTTTCACAGAACTAAAATAAGAGCAACATAAAGGGAGCAGATTGTAGCAGATGTTCAAAAATAAAAAAATAAAATCAAGCCAACCTCACAATTCTAGGTGTCAGAAGAGTGCCAAGAAGCTAGTTCAATTCTGAGGACCCCACCACACAAAATATAGTTGCGTGGGTGACCTGGCACCTGGGATTTGTGCACCCCTGGACTGTGACATATAATGCATACAACACAAAGGGGCAGGAAGGCACTCATGGAATATGTCAGAAAGAACTACAGAAAATCTCTAGTATGAAAGGTATTATAAATGGCACAGGAAGAGTTAACACGAGACCCTTGTCAATTCTTACATTGCTGCATCTTGTTTACGCATAAACTGTTATTTGTGTATGTGTATAAAACTGTAAAGATGTTCACACATGTTAGGCATTCTAGCATTTTTGAGTCACATTAACCTTTAAACAACCAGACTGGTATTTAAATTTTAGTAAATGGTTTAAGAAAAATATATCATTTGAACAGAAAGAAATAAAACTATGAAATAAATGGCATTTATGGAAAACACTATGGAGATTATGCAGCATGTCTTAAAAATGCAGAAAATTTCCTTTGCCTAAATAATACATAAAATGAATTTCTATAGGTGTTTTTTCCATGTATTTGAATATGCAAATGCAGGTCATTTAGAGGTTATGAGAGAATGCCTAAAAATGTCAACATAATGTGCTATGATATAAATAAAGTAGTAAATTCTACACAATTTCATTGTTACTACCAAACAGGGTTTCTCTATGAAGACAAATGGTGAATTTTTATGATACTTGTTGAGTAAGTGATTAAGCATGCTTGAATTAGATACAGAAGTAGTTTAAAATAATCACATATACTGTACAATACAAAGTGGTAAATGAAAGACGATACAAGGGTAACGGTAAAGTTGTCCTTGTACTAATTAAACACCACACAAAGCAGATACATAGGGAACTGTAGTTATAGCTCTACACATTACTTAACCTCAGCATTAGACGGAAGAACATTTTACCCTTAAGGAAAAAGTTCTGGTGCCCACTGAATAGAAGTTTGCATGACAAAGAGTCAGTCTGGATGCCGCAGAGAAGAGAAATTCTCTGTTCCTACAAATAACCAAATCCCAATTCCTTGGTCAGCCAGGTCATACCCCAGTCACTATGCTGACTCAGCTATTCCTGCTGTGAGAAAAAGTGGTCAATGATGTTGCAAGTGCAAAGAAATGAATGAAACAAATATTACTCTAAGTGATAAAAGCCTACGTAGCATGTCATTTGCATTAATGTCTTATGCAATAAAATTTGGGTGTATAAATCTGATGACATTGTAAGACTAATATAAGCTCTCCATTAGTCCAATAGTTCTGAATGAAACAAGGCTGAATATCAAGAGTAATAAGCTATCTAGATCAATGATACTTTCATGAGAAACATTTTCAAACCACAAAAGAACTCTATTCAATGCATACTGGTCTTACCACCTCAAAACAGGCATAGAACATGTATCATAGTGGTTACAGGTGTAGTGACCACTCACATTTAGATAGGTCAGGTCCAACAATAAGAATAACCATATTTACATCACAACACACTTACATAAAATCAAACAGTTAGTCCCACAAACAAACGTTTTGCATTATCAAACCTTTCAACTATCTATAATTTTTCTGATTACACATATTGCCACTCCATTTTTTTTTTACACAAGGAAACTTTAAGCTAAACTGAAAAATCAGTTAAATTTGCCTGTGCTCCACTGCATACCAAAGATCATAGATGCTCACTGAAACCAGAGATATGAACTGAGTGTTGGCCCAGTAGGTGGCAGGGCACTATGGTAAAGAGTGATGTCAACACTGCTGACATATGGCAGAAGAGAGTTACCAAATGTGCTGTTCATCCACAATTATTTTTGCTTAAGGTCTGAACATACAGTATCAGTAAAAATGAATCTGTACAAAGTCCTGTTCATGAATTGTGCACTTTCATACAATTCTATTTCACAGTACTAATGCATAGAATTCTGGTAGGCACTTATAACTTTGTCAACAAATTAGTTGGATGATCTAACCAGCTGCATCTGCAAAACAGCATTCCGTAGGATACCATATCTTACACTGCCCAAAAATAGAGAAAGGATGAAGAGAAAAGTGGAGGAAATACTCATAAGGTTTGTCATCCCCGTTGTGTTAACAATAAATTAGGTTGGAGTGTGTGTATACTTGTCTGACACAACTGTAAGGTGGTAAATGTATGATTTTTTATATTAAGATCCACTACATGTTTCGGCCCTTTTCATTGGCCATCTTCAGGTTGATAATTGAAAACACTTATTAAACAGTTATACTAGGTTTATGTGAGTTTTGTACAGTGTGGAAATGATGCGTGGGGGTGGGGGGGTGGGGACGAGATCTCACATCTTGTGTCGGGTGGGTGGTATGGTACATGAACTCTGTTAATATACTGTTCTAAGTTAACATGGTTGGATCCATGGCATCATCTATGGTAATTGAGGTATAATTTATCTGTACATTTGTCTTATAAACTATTTTAATATAACATATATAATGTGCTTTTGCAGTGTGCAAATCTTATATAAATGCAGTATCTATAGTTATTTTCTTAGTCGTAAGCTGTTTCACCAATACAGTTATTTGATGATTGCAATAAGTAGCTGATTCAAAAACTGTATTGGTGATACAGCTTACGACTAAGAAAATAACTATAGATACTGCATTTATATAAGATTTGCACACTGCAAAAGCACATTATATATATTATACTATAATAGTTTATAAGACAAATGTACAGATAAATTATACCTCAGTTACCATAGACAATGCCATGGATCCAACTATGTTAACTTAGAACAGTATATTAACAGAGTTCATGTACCATACCACTCACCCGATACAAGATGCGAGATCTCGTCCCCACCCCCCATGCATCATTTCCACACTGTACAAAACTCACATAAACCTAGTATAACTGTTTAATAAGTGTTTTCAATTTTCAATTATCAACCTGAAGATGGCCAATGAAAAGGGCCAAAACATGTAGTTGATCTTAATATAATAAATCATACATTTACCACCTTACAGTTGTGTCAGACAAGTATACACACACTGCAACCTAATTTATTGGAGGACATACGATGACAAAATACTGTGATGGAATATATGAAATTTTAAATTATACCAAGAACATTACTAAAGAATATCACCTGAGAAATTTAAATGTATTAGATGCAAATGGACAACTGCTATCTGAAAAGAAAAATGTGATGGATGGAATGAATATTTTCAAGGAAATTAAGTGATCAGGGTCAATTAAACACAGAGTTTGATATGGAAGAAGTTGATTTTAATGTGATGAATTAGGAAACAAGTGAACCAATATATGTGGAAACAAGGAATATAATATGAAATTTTAAAAACCAAAAAGCACTAGGGATAGACAGAATAATGACAGAGATTTTACAGAAAGTGGGTCCAGCTTTATGGAGGAAGATACATAGTTTAATAAAGATTATATGGAAGTACCTATAGATTGGAAGATGGAAACTGTGTGCCCAACAAATAACAAAAGATTATCAGAATAAATGTGACAATTACAGAGGAATAATGCATTTAAGTTGTATATAAAAAGTACTATCACACATAATAAGTAATTCACCGACAGAATATGCAGAAAAAATAACTGGTGATTACCAATATGGATTCAGAATGAAGAGGGGAACAATCCATAATACATATTGAGACAAATATTAGAATAGGCATATGAGTGTAATATGCAGATACATGTACTGTTTATTGATTTAAAGCAAGCATTTGATAGTATTTATAGACATGGAATGATAAAAATATTAAGCTACAAGGAATACCCAGCAAACTTATAAGATTAATAAGGATGACACAGACTTTCAAGCAAAAGTAGTTTTAGAGAACAACATGACCAAAAGTTTTAATGTTAATGTAGGAGTAAGACAAAGTGATGCATTGTTAGTCATATGGTTTAGCTTAGTCCTATATTATATTATGAAGAAATTAGATATTAGGTGAAACATATCAACTAAATGGTACAGAGCAATTCATAAGTGGATGATGTGGTCATCATACCTAGGAATCTCAAAGCCATGGAAGAAGCATTGCAGGAATTAGATAATACAGAACAAGAAAAAGATGGATAATCAATTAAGAAAAAACAAAATATATAAGAGTAAGTAAGAAGACACACAATCAGTGTAAGCAGATAGCAATAGGAGGGTATAGGTTTGAAAAATTCTCTAGTTCTCCTTATTTAGGTTCAGTAATAAATGATGATGATAGCATATCGGAAGAAATAACACACAGAACTAAGAAAGGAAACAAGGCCTATAACGGCACATAAAGGATTCATGACCTCTAAATTAATAAATTTACTACAAGAAGATCTGCATGACAATGACAAGGCCGATAGTGACCTACACATGTGAAACCTGGATATTGTCTATAAGGGACATAAATAATTTTTCCATTTTTGAAAGACAAATTTTAAGGAAGATATTTGGACCAACTGGGTCTAAGGAAGGATGGAGTGTAAGAAGTAATAACAAACTGCAAAACTTGAGAAAATGAGAGGATATTGTTAAATATATAAAAGTACAAAGAATAAAATGGTGGGGACATCTTAACAGAATTGAAGATATCAAACTAGTGAAGAAGATTACTGACTGGAACCCCATAGGAATAAGAAACGAAGGACGACCAAAGAATAAATGGAGATATAAGGTAATAAATGACTTACAGAAGGTAAAACTGAGAAGTTGGATCCAGCTCATTACAGGTGGAAAAGCCTGGAATGATCTGGTGCAGAAGACCAAAACTCATGTAGGGTTGTAGTGTCAGAAGAAGAAGACACTGAAATGTTGATACTTTTACTACACTTTCACTTTTAAACAGGTTAAGGTGCAAAGGTAAAGTTGCCCTTGTCCAGGCCATGAAGGCATGTGGGTGAGTAGACATATAGGTCCCCTTGTTCGTAGCCTTGATACGAGATGGAAGTTAATGGTTTACTGCACACTGTGACTGCTTTACCACCAAGAAAGAACCGCAGTACCCATTGAACAGGGGGCTGAGTGGGCCCCAGAGCCAGAAATCTCTTGCCCCTACTGTGATTCAAACACTCTCCATCCACCCCATAGCCTGGTCACTATACTTACTACATTACCCTGACTCCTCTTTTAAACAATAACGTTCAATTATACATCAAATGCATTTTTCTTTTTGCAGTAACAGTTGAAACAAACATTTTTAAATACTATTATGTGCTTATTTCTTTACTTGTATATGTGTAGTACTTCTTTCCTTCGCTGTTGCACACCCGCCACAATAAGCAGAATAGCACACTGCATGTTTATACTACAGATACATTTACTTTCAGAAATAGTAACACTACTACCCAAATTTGTAGTTTTCAAAGAGAATGCAACAAATGAGGACCCATTTTCCAAGTGCACTGGTCCAGATGTAAATACTATCCACATTAAGAGAAAATTTTAAATCAAACCTGGAACAAAACCACTTTTCCGATACTGTACTGTTCATGTGTTAACCACAGAAGAAAATTCTTGAGAGAGGGATAAATTCATTAAATTTATACCCATACTAAATCTTGACCTGGATATGTAGGCTAACTTCATGTAATATGCACAAATGCAAAGATATCTACTATTACCTGATGACTCAGAACCAGATTCCAAAATATATTTCTGCAACCAAATGAGAAGGTGGACAATTTCCAATACAGTGTCACTTCAATAGAACACCTTTATCACAAACCTTCAAACTTGACAAACAAAATTCTTCTGAAAATCATCATCATCATCATCATCATCTTCCTCCATGGATTAGGTCGTTTGATCTATTCCGGCATTGATGCATTGCCATCTTTTCCTGGGTCATCCACGATCTCTTCATCCTCAGGGTTTGTAGTTGAGGGCATGTTTTGGGAGTCTGTTGTTATCCATTCTTTCAAGGTGGTTGATCCAATTTTGTTTGTATTTGGTTCTTATGTCTTGTATTCCAGGGATCTCTAGTTCTTTTCTTGTGATTTCACTTCTTATTTTGTATCCCTTAACACTTCTTAGAAAGTGCATCTCTGTCGCTTCTAGGCAAGTCATGTCTTGCTTCGTGGTTACCCATGTTTCGCTACCATAAAGTAGTGTTGGTCTAGCTACAACTTTATAAAATTTCATTTGGGTGTCTGTACAAGTTTCCTTTAAATGTTTTCTGATAGTGCCGCATATTCTTTGGAATCTGTCTATTTTTTGTCAAAATCTGGGTCACCATCTAAACTCAATTCGCATCCCAAATAATTAATTTTTTTTTGCCACAATCTGGGTCACCATCTAAACTCAATTTGCATCCCAATTTTTTTTTTGGGGGGGGTGGCCAAAATCTAGGTCCCTGTCTAAACTCAATTCGCATCCCAAATAACTAAACTGTTTCACTTGTTCTGATACTGATCCGTCTATTTCTATTTTAGAGTGCATTAAGTGTTTTCCTTTAAAAGCCATAATCTTTGTTTTGTCCATGGCTATTTTAAGGTTATAGTCTTTGCTCATTTGATTTAACATATAGACAGATTTCTGGAGTTTGTCTCCAGAGTCTTGTATAATTACTTGGTCATCTGTGAAGAGTAATGTGTTAAGGTATTGGTTTCTTTTAAGCACTATACCAGTGTCAACTTTGTGTTTCCAGTTTCTTAGGAGGTAGTCTATATAAATAATAAAAAGAGCCAGTGATAGATTACACCCTTGTCGTACTCCTTGATTAATATATATTTTTTTCAAGAATTGTCTTTCCTGTATCAATTCGTACACCGGTATTTTTATATGGGCTTTTAATTACTTCAATTAAATGATAAGGTATGCCTCTTCTATTAATAATTTGCCATAGTTTGTTTTGATCTACTCTATCAAAAGCTATTTCTAGGTCCAAGAAGGCCATGTGAGTTTCTAAGTTAAATTTTCTTCTTTTTTCCATTATTTGTTTAACGATACATACATTATCAATACATGATATGCCTATTCTGAATCCATTTTGTTCTTCAAGTAATATTGTTTCTGGTACTGTTTTAAAGCATTGTGCAATTATCTTGGTATATGTCTTGTAACCACTATTTAAAAGAGTGATGCCTCCGTAATTTGAACAGTTATCACGTTTGCTATCCTGAAAATAAAAACTATTTACTTCCTGTTGTATTCTTTCTTTTGGGTGATTCCTGGCATTTGAATTTCGTGTGCCAAAGTTTCGGAACAATATGTCAGTTCCATCTTCATTGGTGGTGTAAGCAGGAGGATTTACTTCCTGATATATGTATGGTAAAATAACAAATATCTTTCCTTGGATACGAAATACATACTGTGAATAGTAATTTATATCCACTCAGCAGTTCATTGCTTCAGATTAATTTTAAGAGATGTGCAACTAAGAACAGGCACAAAGGATAGCACCCAACTTTTATCGTCCCCTTCAAGTCACACAACACAGATGTTGTCAACATTCATTTCTTATTAAGTGAGAGTGAAGTGTATGAGAACTGTACCTTAGTTTGCAAGGTAATTTAAGGCTATGTTGCTTTACCTTGTACTCCATATCTAGATTACCTTATTTTTATTTTTCCTGGCATACTTCCATGGTTTAACTTTACAGATTAATACTCATTAGTTATGGCACAGGAAAAGTTATAGCCACATAAAACCCCCCCACACCTTACCTCCACACTGTATATAAACCACATAGGTCTAGTATAACTGCTTATAAGTGATTTCAATTTTCAATTATCAACCTGAAGATGGCCAATGATAAGGGCCGAAACATGTAGTTGATCTTTATATAATAAATTATACATATCTATACCACCACACAGTTGTGTTAGACAAGTATACACACAACCTAATTTATTGTAAACACAACGGGGATGACAAACCTTATAACCTTGGAATGTGAAATAAATACACGAATAATAATGTATCTAGAGTATTATTACCTATATTATCTGTACTACCCTGAAGTCTTTTGCACACTGTGCAACACATAAAACTGACGACAATGTCATTCAGTAAGATATGGCACACCTATCACATGACTGTTATTGTATACTGCTCATTACTATTATAAATGAGAATAAATTATGTTTTAGTGAGATCATACATGCACTTGTACAGAAAATTCAAAAGAATTTGTGTTTGCGATAGACTAATTAGGCTGCAAACTCACAGTTTATATGAGAAACACAACACACAAACCTCTGCAGTACAGCATTCTTACATTACACATTGGTATGTAGGTCTGATGTTTAAAATAGGCCAAAAAAAAAACAAAAAAAACTATACCTGTATGCAGCATTTTAGTTGTCCCTTTTCACTAGGTTTAGTTTCACTCAACTTCTGAAATGGAATGCAAGGTAACCCCAATTCTGATATTTCTGTAATAAAATTGGTATTCACATATTTCTGGATATTGTCCATTGCCCAGTATTCTGAGCAGAACACACCATTTTGAAAACTGTATCTCCTTCAAGAAGGCCTTATTGCAATACAACACATTCACAGAATAGAAAGAAGCAACCTGCATGGCCATCTGCTTGAAACTCAAGCTTAACACATTTAGAATGTGCTGGAATGATCAACTCATGGTACAGACATGCTATTATGAGGACCGCATAACTGAAGTGAAGCATGTAGACTGTCTGTTGTGCTGATGAAACTACATTTAATAGACATACAAAGAAAAATGTGTTCAAAAGCTATTCTATTATACTGAAGTTCCCATGTCTATACAGTAGGTTCCCAACTCATTACAGGCTGGATGGTCCAGAGACTGAATTCCGGTGGGGCAGGATTTTCTGCACTCATCCAGACCAGCCCTGGGGCCCACACAGCCTCCTGTATAATAGGTAACGGGTCTCTCTCTTGGAGGTAAGGTGGTGGGGCATGGTACTGACCACCAACCCCCATCTAGCACTGAGGTTAAAGGAAGAGTAGAGCCATACCTCTACTCCCCCTCAGGGCCTTCATGGCCTGTTCTAGGGTGAACTTTATTTTATTTTACTTGACTGTCACGTCCAATGATAGTTAATAGATCTTTCTAATGGCAGGTGGCACCCCACATTTTCAGTTGTGGTTAGAAAGAGATACAGTTTGTGGAATAGTGTGTTCTGTTCAGGCTATCAAATGTTGGACAAATCCCAGTCACCCTGTAATCCCGAAAAAAAAAATCACTGCATATGGATAACGATTTTTTCACTATTTCAGCAATTATTATTACCATGTTCGGGCAACATTGAAAAGTAACTTTAAACATACTTTTATGCATAAAGTAAGACAATATCACAAGCCTTTTTCTGAAAATATATCTGCTGGTACTCAGGGTAAAAAAATAAAGAGGGAACTGTACTGGACCAGCAGATATGGGACTTCTAACAATAACAGTTTGCCAGTATGATCACTGGCTGATGAAAACACTGGTAATACTACCGTGAAAGAGCAGAACGGTGAAATAAATGAGAATATAAAGAACCTCCAACTTCAGGAACTCAATATACAAAATTTAGCTTGTTCCAAATCCCTGTAACATAACTCCGCATTGAGCAAGGTTACGAATTAAGAACTTTTACTGACTTGGATGACTGTTAATACAAGTGCTGGGACAGGTTGTGCTGACAGCATTCAATATACTTCAATATTATATGGTGACAAAAATGTACGTTAGCTACAAGGTTAACACCTCTTCTCTGCTGATTCCAAGTCAACTCCATTGTAGCTCCTTTAATATGTAAAAGTAATGAATCTTTGACCAAACATGCTATTGGTTTCTTAGGATGTTACAGAAAGAATAAAGGGGAAATACAAATATTACTTCTACAAAATGCATGATAACTGTTACATATTTGACAGGCTACAGAATATAAGTAAGTCAATATTCCAATCCAGGCTGACATTCTCAAAACCACATTCCACTTTCTTTCAATATAAATCAGTATAGCAAAAAACAGCTTACATGCAATATTTATGAATTATTTCATAGAAATAGATCAACAAACATTCCTCACACAGATGGGAGCCAACATAATAGTGTAGAGAAAACCTTATTAAATGACCCATTACATGTAGTATTGTCAAGCTTATTAAAATTGTTGACTGGTGGAAGTTGGTGCTGCATGGATTTAAGCAAGTAGAAAACAAACTGACTTCTCAAACAATTCACTGCTGAAGCCAGGCTGGCAGAGCGGCAAGAGATGCACTTCTTCCACCACTCTTTGATATGTCAGTGCAACCTGTTGAACCAACATGATAAGACATCAGCACAGCTAATGGCCTGGGATCAGTTTCAATGCATAGAAGTCAAAGTATAAAAACACAGCCTCTGGGAAAGAAACACGGACATTCAGCCTCCAAAATTCTACTTGGCACTGATAACATCTTTGTAGATTTTTTACAGTTACAGTATCAAGTTTCCATCATAAGGGTTAAAGATGTTCAACATGAAATTAGGTACCATAAGCTCAGAACAATGGACATGGTAATGGTACATCCAAGTCCACACTGAAGGTTTGCACCATGTCACAAACAGTATGTTGGAACTTTACACCATATTTTAAAAATAATTATAGCATTAGACATAAATGTACACAAACCCAGATTCAATATGACTTCAAAAGTAGCAGAAATTAGATCTTTCTTATACATTCTTGTTGCTCAGGAAGAAGACACTTCTTGGATAGCTTGACTCTGAAGATGAAGGAATTATGTCCTTTGAAATGTGAACTACCTGCCCAGTGATATGATGTAACATCCCAGATGATTTGAGTTTACAAACAAGAACTTCCCTATGACAGACACATTCAGTAACTTGGGAATGCACAAATCACAGGTGCCAGGTCACCTTGACAACTCAGTTTTATACAGTTGTGCCTAATATTCATGGACCATCTGCATGGAATTTCATTCATATCACTCCTCTGGCACCTAGAATTTGGAGGTGGCCCCTAGATTTTGGGAAAATTTGTACACCCTTGCAGTAACTTAGGTAACTTATGAATCTGCTCCAACAAGTGAAATATTGACTAACATAACACCTACATATGAAACCCAAAGTGACACCCCAGTTACAGAAACCCTGCATAACAGAACAATGGAGCTAGTTCCTGAGCCAGATAACATACCTTTATAAAGCTGACACTGCATGTAAACATAGTGTAGATCAAATGGGAGATATATACAAGATACTGAATGATGACAATGTACAGTTAAACAGTGAAGGTACTTGTAATCACACTACAACAGTAATTACTAAAAACAAAATTATAAATTTGGAAGCTAACGATATTTGTACATGTCCCCTTATAATGCAGGTAAAGAAGGAATATATAATTTGACTTTATACCTGAAAAGTCTTAAAAGTCAGTGTTCACTTGAAACTAGAACCTCAGTCTCAGAGAGATGGGTGACAAGATAATGACCTATGCCCCAGAACTTCATTAGTTACCTGTCTCACAGCTCACATGGAAAGCTGCATCTTACACTGAATTGATAACAAAGCATTCTGGCACTCCATTGTTAGGTAATCCATACCCAAGCCTAAACATTACTGCACACTAGAAACAAGAATCATTTCAACTTTCTTAGTAATGTCTTGTGTCATTTCTAAAAATGCTGATAACACATAAATTCACCATTCTTTGTGACCAGGTATTAAAGCTTGTTCACTGTCAGACACTTTTAATTCGATTACAGACAAAACAAACATTCACAATTTTCATATAAGAGGAAAAACTCTATTGTCAATTTGCTACATACTAAGAAGTGTCTTACCTGTACCCCTTATGTGAATTTCACTGGACCTTCCAAAGAATCACAGCTGCTATTAACAGTAGAGTACCAGCTGAACTCGAAGAAATGCTGAATGCAATATTCATACGTGCATCTGCTAAAAATCCATCATTTGGATCTGGTTCATCTAGGCACTCAAATTCACAGCATCTCACTCCTACTCGGAAACTCTTGCAAAACTGTAAAACATGTATACATATTATGACAGCAATCACCACTAACTTGATATCCAAGTATGTAGGTATGTGATCCCATTCACTTATGTAGGGACTAGATCAATAAAAACTATAAAGCATACACACAGAAAATCACATTCAATAAACATGAAAATTGCATTGAACTAATGGAAAAGGCCCATTAAAAATTCAATAACAACACTGTTAAAGAGCAAAAAACATACACATGAACACCATCTGTTGGACAGTGACTACATCCTCTAAGAATCAATAAAATAAATAGCTAATAGTAAACCATCTCTTATTATATAGAGTCTGTAGTTTAACTGGCCCATATAATTGATCACTATGCAGACAAACTTATGAGACAACAGGCAGAGCAGCGTGTGCTGCTATTAAAATTGTCATCAATTAAGGTCCACACCGTTTAGATCAATGTACTGCAGTTAATATTATGTTTGTAATAAGTACTCTTAAATGAGACACCAGAAAGTTGTAGTTCCATGTGTTGAAGTTAATATTAGGCTTTTCATAATCATATTTCAAGCAGGTGCTGGAAACGGTTTCCTTCAACTTGCAGACACGTATCACACCTAACAAACACAATGTCCAGTGCAAGTTGAATTCTGCCTGTGAAATGAAAAACACAGTACTCCAATTGCTCTCTGCCACTGTAAGCATCCAAGATAAACACTGTCCTTGACCTAGTTCCAGCAGCTTCTTCTGTGCATCATCAGCCACAAAACAACCCAGATTTGACAATTTACTGTGCGAAAGTACATCCTCCTGTACAAACGTATGACTTCATTATCATCACATATTTCAAACTTATCTGTTGTTAGTGTTGATCAGTCTATAGAACCCCTCACAATTGGACATGGTCAGTTATAAGCATTGGAATAATAAAAAAAGTTATGAAGATGCCAAGTTACCATTTAAATGATTAGAAAATAATAACCCATTTATAGCAGTAACAAAATAAGGTACTGACATACTACAGAGACATGTGCAAACAAATGTGCCACTTTCTTTCAAACACACAATGAACGTGAGGTTCATGGAATCAATGCATGCATGGGCCTTGACAATTAAGGTTCAGCTAGCCTGAGAAATTCTTTCATGGTTTTTATTGTTGCACCGTGCATTTCGTAGAGTCACTTTAATTATACCAACTAATGCACTTACATAAAATTTCACATTAAAACACAGCACAGCCACAGCACCCTGTTAATGTAAGAAAATTAATTAGTGAGTGTTTTTAATATGTGAATTTAGCAAGGAACAACATGGCTCCCTGAAGATGATCTTAGGATCAAAACATGTTGGAGCGATTTTAAGTGTTTTAATGTGAAATTTTATTTAAGTGCATTAGTTGGTATAATTAAAGTGACTCTTTCATGGTTCTTCTCAATAACTCCAGGCAAGTAATGGGATAGCATCATGAAGCAAGCCACAAATATCCTTGGGCCCTCCCAAGTGAATGATTCTACTGTATCTACATTTGACACCATATATCTTGAAACATTAAAAACAGCATTACAAAACCAAACAATGCAGCAAATAATCATACGGATTAATGTCATACTTCAAAATTTTTGTAAACAGCAACATGGTATTTCCTAACAGGTTACAAATTTCATACCATCCATTAAAAATTGTGAACATTTGAGAGCAATTTGTACTAGTAAGTTCCATTGTCTGAGTTGGTTGCCTCACAAATTAAGCCCAAATGTATTTGGGCAGACAAGAACACAGTTACAGCAAATTAAGAGTCTTCATCACATCTGATATTCAGTCAGATAGCATAAAAGCCTGTAATATATGAACTGTCCTTTAGCTGTCAAGGCTAACAGTGAGATGTGGGAAGTGCTATTTAGTGATATCTGCCTATTGGAAAGTGGTGCAGTGGATTACACATGAATTCTTGTACTGCCATAAACACTATATTCACAAAAATAGGAAATTCAATTTCCATAACCATGCCAAACTACACACGGATACTCTTTATTTACTTCTTATTCAAGAAGACTACACATAAAATGGTAGAATCTTGTATTTTTGTTATGAACAATTCAGTAATTTAATTCATTAAAAGTTCCCTGACATTATCCAAAAACAACACTGAAAATTATTGTTTCTGAAAAATTTCAGCATCAACAAGTAAGAAACTTTTAAGTTCCATTCAGAAAAACAGTTCTCAAAGTACAGCTCTTTCAGTACCACAAATCAGGGTGAGAGCAACAACACTCCTTCAGTATTACAAAGTAGGTTGATAGCAGCAGTGATCCTTCAACACCACAAAGCAGGCTTAGGTAGCAACAACACTCTTTCAAGAATAAACAGCAGGCTGAAGTAGTGATAACCCTTCCTGAATACTAAAAAGCAGGCCAATGCAGCAGCAGTGCTTATTCGACTTGCACTTGCAACTGTCTCACCGTGCATTTAAACTAGCTCACTGGCCATTTGCACAAATGTTCCAAGTCATCTTCTCCTGGCAACTTCTGCAATACTGATTTGAAATAAACCACAATTTCCCCACTTATAATCTTACTTTTATTCAACACTACATACCATCTGCAGCCAAACACTTTCATTAAATTACCAAACAATTAATCAAACCCTTATTTTTAAAAACAAAACCCTATACATAGAGAAGTGATATACCATATTTTCAATAAACGTGGAGTAACCCAATCAATCTGGTAGCAAAACTATGCCCTTTCAGGTCTGCTGATAAACAAATTTGTGCATCTCACATTAAAGTCTCACAATACTAAAACTGATGTATATAAATATCAATACATAAATATGGATACATAAGTATATATAAACTCTCCTCAAACCCACAGGAAGACAAAAATATGTATTATAATGCAGTGTGTGTCTCACTGCCTAATATCTGAAAATAAGGAAGAGTAACACCTTCTGCATTGTGACACCATGCAGTTTGGTAAATAGGTCACTATAGTTCAGAACAACATGTTACTTTCATCTTCAGAGCAAACACAGCTCTTCAACCCTGAAGATAGCAGCAGATTCTTCCAAAATGCTGGAAAAAATCTGCCAAATTATGTAGCATCACATCCTAAAACACAGTAATCTTCAGCAACTGCCACCAGAATCTCACATTTTTCATCATACACTAATGTTCATGACCACATACCCACCTTGTGTTGGACGCGCCATCGTTCATTACTAACCACACCAACCTCAATGGCCACAGTTACATGGCTCTTCCACTACATCAGACAGCCACACAGTACAAGTTCATGTACAGAGAGTTGTCTTGCTTTCATTAAGTTCCCTCTGCATTTGCAAGAGATAAAACCAACTTCCATCTCAAGAAACATTTTTCTAATTGTTTTCATTATTTTCCTCCTAAACTTGTTTTCATCTTAGAACAAAGATGTCTTCACACTATGGTCATTTCTCACCAAACTAGAATGAGGAACTATTTTCAGCACCAAGGACAGAAGCAACCGTTACCCAGAATATGCAACCAGGTGGTTTGCGAGAATACACTAAAATATGCACACCATCATTAATTTACACATCTGCTGACAGCCAGGTACAACTTTGTTCTGGTAGAGCACAAACTGCACACACAAATTCTAATCAAAACATTCTACGTGCCCAAGTAACTTTCAAAACAGATTCAATGCAAATTTTCATGAAACTCTGTCTGAAGTAAAAGTAAACAATGTTGTGCAAATAGGCAGAGAGACATAATGAAACTGGAAGCTGTCTGCAAATCACAGTCAAAGAAGAAATCTGCACATTAAAATTCCTCATTTAATGTGGCTGTGTTGGTTGCAACACAGAGTACAGAGGTGAAGTGGTCATTCACTTTACCCACAGCATCACCAACATCTGAAAGCAAAACTGATTCCCACGATGCCTACAACCAACCCTCTCCACCAAATGACATACCAAATTTTGACACACAACAGGCTTGTCTAAATGTTCATGACAATGTCCGAGTCATTAGTCTGCAATTATCATACTTACCCGAATAGAAAATGAGAATCTATTCCTAATTCATCATCTGAAAAATGGGGGAAGGTGTTCTTTTATCACACACAAAGTTAAACATGTTCTCTCTGTATACATATTTTCCTAAAACGTTAAAGACTGTAAGCGGATATCACCTTATCCACAGCATCATCTTTTAATGGGGTACATCTGGTATAGACACAGCCACCATAAGTGGCCATGCTGCTGGCTGAATTATCTAGAAATCTGGATTTGGTTCCCAGCAGGACAAAGGCTTCCCTCTTTAAGGTACTCTGCTTTACATCCAATGGGTAGTGGGGACTCTTGCCCCACGTGGTAAAGCAAACAGGGTAAGAAGCAGACTACTGGCCTCTATCCAGTACAAACTTAAGAAATGAAGCTACTAAACTACACTACAAAGAAGGACACATTATAATAATTTAAAACTACTAACCACAACACAGTCCCAGATTGGAATTTTAAGCACTGATAGGATATGAACTGGTGCACAAACTATTACATATTTTGAAATAGGAAACACAGGTCCACAATTTTAGCAGTTGCATGTCAAGGGCCAAGTTGGTTGGAGCTGACAGTTGTATCACTGGTAATTTCTTCCTCCTGATGCAAACCACATTGGGATTCCGAATGCACTTGAGATATACCTCTTATGCCTAACAGGGCAAAGTCATGCCCATTACAATACAAAAACTCCTGCCCAAAAATAAGATTTGGGAATTTGAGACCACCATTATTTCAAAACTATCACACTTAAAGTGCTAAAAAGTTGGTATGGATATGTATATTGATTACATACGCTAACTGCAATTTTAATCGAAATTGGTATTCCGGTTGTGAGCTGTAGTGATTTGGCATTTAGCTAATTATGCTTCAGTTACACACACAAACATGCGTAGGTTACCATGAAAAGTGTCCATTATTTTTGCCAGATTTTAGCCAAAATCAGAGAGTAATGACACATTCTGGTATGACACCCATATGAAACATTTTTATCATCAAGACCTATTCACAATTTCTCAAGTTGTTACATGCAGACAGACGGACATGTTGAAGGTAAGAGGTGCATTTTTTGCAACTGTGACATTCAGTATAGCATGGATGTGAATAATAGGAGCATAATATGATTATGATTTCTGTAGCTCACATAGGGTGGATCACAGTAGATGGCCTTACACCACAAAGGCTCACTATGGTAACACACACACAATGAACAAACGTTGGGACCTGGGACGTACAGGAGTCCATGGCTAACTCTATTGCCTTGGAAGTCTATGCAGTCTTCTTCAAGAGCATCTGTCAACATACCACAACCACAAAACACACCATTTACCACCAGCTACTTTCTAAATATTTTCACGTCTTCCATTCTGGTAGTGACACCATGTAGTCTGTATCCTACAACACAGTGTCACAACCACAAGACCACAATCTGGGCACTCCACTTTCTTGGTAATATACAAAATTTTAAAGAATTCCTGGATAGAACCCAGGGTCGGTCCGTATATTTCTGGAGAAAAAATAAATCTCTTCTCCCTGCTGGGATTCGAAGTATGGATCATCCAGGCCATAGTCTGGTCACTACACTGACTAAGCTATCCCAGCTCACAAAGACAGGAAAAATTTTTAACAACAAAGTCAATTCACAAGTGTCAAAAAAGTGCAATCCTAAAAGTCATAAAAAACTATTAAAGAAGAAAGAGCAGTTAGGAAGAAATATTGCAACTATTCCCTGATCATCCAAAGCATTTAATTTAATGATGCTGTCAGTTACTTAGATTATATAATGTCGTTGTTAAACGAAATGTGAAGATGAAGCATTGGAGGAAAGACAATGGCAGGGGAAAACAGAAGTGCTCTGACAAAAACACAACCCAGTGCCACTTTCTCTACCACAAATCACACATGGGCACCTTCATTCGAATACAAATCTATGCAGTGCTTGGCCAAAATTGACCGCTTGAGCAATGGCATGGCCCTCATCCAACAACCAAACAGTCGTCTAACATTACAGTGACATATATACTGATCAAACGATTGCATTGTACTTTCTACTTATGAAGACTCTCCTTATTGGGAATATACCCTAACTTCTAATCCCTTTCTATTGCTACAACCCACATCACATGAATTGAAGTACCATACACACACATGCAATCTAAACTCTTTACAAAATACAATCAAATGATTTATTCACTCAGAACACTACAACATATACAATCAACAGTATCATAGCATGGCTACAACTTTAGGTCCCTTCCAAGACCATCTGCAGGCCAACATTTAATGTAAAAGGTACTAACAGTGTGCACTATACATTATGGGATTCCATGCATTTATAGAATGTGCATAAAAACAATTATAAAAGTTATTTAAGGTTAAAATACTGTAGAACAGGATGTAGTATATCTAAAACGGTATAAAGATGTTTACAATCAATAAGGAAGGTACTTTCATTATATTCAAGTGGTGAGTAATACTAGAACACATAGTCATATAAACAATCAAGTTCAAGGGCCTTCCTTATTGATTGCAAACATATATATATATATATATACCGTTTTAGATATGCTAATCCTGTCCTACATTATTTTAGCCTTCAGTAACTTTTATAACTGATTTTATGGACATTCTGTAAACATACGGGATCCCATAACGTATAGTGCGCACTGTTAGTACCTTTTACATTAAATGTTGGCCTCAGGATGGTCTAGGAAGGGACCGAAACATGTAGCCATGCTATATGATGTTAATGAACGTATGTGTTGTTGTGTTCTGACGGAATAGATCATTTTATTTTATTTTGAGAATTACAGCAAAACGGGATGTCTTCTATTAAAATTAACTCTTTACGCTAATAAACACTTTTCACAGCCGTACTCACCTAAGTAACCAAACAAAACCGAAATATTCAGCAAAAACAATTTCAAAGTGGACATATCTACGGCCGGATTACAAGCGAACCTCTACAGTAACATCTTTCACATTTGGCATTCAAACACGATCAATACTGCACCACGTGTCCAACGCCTGAGAGAATAATAGTCGCACTGCGTAAAGTCGTCCAATCCACAGATTACTGATCCACGGTAAAGTCGAATTACAACACACACGAGCAAGTAGCAACCGTGGATGTGGGTTCTACGTTAAAAAGCGATCCAAGAGGCACCATTTACTCTAATCCATGTTATTTACCGTTATAAGTGACACGGATTACACCCAAAGACGTGGTACGATGTTATGATGGCGCTAGTGTATGAGCGTTTTGAAACGTAAATTGTTAACGTTTATATTAATGTCGTCGGTCCCAATTTTCGGTTGATATATTTAAATAAAAAATATATGATCAACTTGTAAAGAATGGCGGAGGAACAGGTGTTGTTCATACGAAGCGAAAAGTCTAAGGTGTGATGGTAACACAGCAATGTAACCTATCATTAAAGTTCTATGAATTAATGTAGTGCTGTTGTAGGTACACACTCATTGTTTTTCGTTCACGCGTATGAATGGTATTAACGAACATTTGCATGATAGTGTGATCAAGCAGATGTGCCACACGAATCATATAAAGTGTAACTTTTATGGAGATTCTAGAATCAACTCTTCACTCGTGAGTTTTAGATTTGAGGTTCTTGGCGGTGGCTATAAAGAATAGTATCTATTGAAATGTGTCGGGGTCTCTTGCGGTGTAATATCCTATCAGATTGTATTGCGTCACATCCCAGAAGACAGTATACGTCTTTAGATTATGTTTATTATTTGGCCGATGTGCCCGAATAACTTGCTGATTAGAATACTGATTTCTTTCCACCGTCCTTAAGTTCCCCTTTGTAGCAATGTGCCGTGTGCTTCACACAAGACCGTGATGGAAGAAATTGTTATTTAAAAGTAAATGGTATTGGGGTTAATCTAAAAAGTAGTTTTTATTTACATTCAACACCAATAGACAGCTTCAGACTCAAAATATTGTCATCATGGTCTGTAGGCGTTATTGTGCCTATTGTAATTTATATTTGTAATTAATGAATGTTTAGTGTGAAGATGGGACAGCAGATGAGGAAGGTGGCTCTGCAACAGCAGATGAAGACATCTGGGATGATACAGCTTTAGTGCAGGCATATGATCGTGCTGTATCTTTGGCAAAGGAGGAGGTTGCACGTCGTATGGGACTTGGGAAGGAAAGCTTATCTGGAAATGACAGTACTATACCTAAGAAACCTAGGAAGAAAAAGAAGCAGAATAAAGATGTAAGGAACTTCAAGCATATTAGATGAAAAATTTTGATGTAATTTATTTGATTGGCACAGTAAAATTTTGTAATATTATATAATACTAGAAATTTTGTAGTAAAGACGAAAATGGTATTCCTTGTTTTTCCTACAATAGGCTTCAATTAAGTCTGTGATCTTGGCTGGAATATGAAGTGCATGTTTTCCCAGAAATATCTGAAAAATGAAGGGCTCTGTTCTGTTGAATTAAATGTAATCTTGTCTCCTTTTCAGTTCTGTGACTTAACAAAAGTGAGAGAATGGAGAGTCTAACACATGTCACCTCTCATAACTAGCATTAAAAATTTTGATTGCTTATACTTTAGTAAAGTAAAGAAGTTAAGAAATGTACACAACACATAACAAATCTGATACATTCATGCTAATTATTACTTTCAGAAAAAGTGTTTTGCTGAGCTAAATATTTGGTGAGTTATGTTTGATGTGCACATTGAAATGCACAGAGGCTTTCATGTAAAGTGCACGCTATTATTGTCCAGTTCCAAGTTGGAATGTTTGTTACAACTTCTAATGACACTGTCCAACAACAAAGTTCATGAAAATCCATTGAGGAGTTCTTTGAGTTCCAACATGTAACACAGACATGGCGAAGGTGATAGTTACATTGTTTAAACTTCTCATTGTTAAAATACCAAAATTCTCTGTTTTATAAAAGAGGTTATGATGAACAAATATGAGCCAGAATGGAATTTGCTTGTTCAGTGTTGCTTTCCCAGTCAAATTAAATCAAAATATACTTAATGTTTAGGGACAAGGAATGTGTGGCAGATGGATATATAACAAACACCTCATTGTGTCTGGATGCATGACCATAATGATGATCATGCTGTAGTACTGTGAATTGTGAGGTTTTTGCAGTGATGTGTTTGAGGATTTCTTTTTCTAGTATATGATACTGCATCACTGGGTAATTGAATCTTGATATTTGGAAGGAATGTAGTGCCTTCTTCTTCAAGGGTTAGTAGGTCCTAGAACACAGTTTTCTTCTAGAACCTATTGACTGCTGCAGATAAAGGCACTGTGCTCCTTGAAAGGATTGCCCAGTATTGCAGCATCATATCCCAGAAGAATGGAATCCATGTGATATAGTTCTGTTTATCGGATGTGTTTTTAATTTGCAGGCCATACTACAGTGGCAGGTTGGTGCTCCCTGCCGTGCAGTGTACAGTGGAGATGGAGCTGTTTATGAAGCTACAATAGATGCCATTTTCTATGACAAAGGAACATGTGCTATCAAATACATAGGTAAGTGCAAGGCATAACCAGAATACTGCTTGTTGTTTATCCTAATGCTAACAAATGATGGGTCTTTTCTGTGGCCATTGAATGTTTATCATTGAAATATATGATGACAGCAGAGCGAAGATTGTGATAACGAATACAGTGAGAATATCCTTAGAGTGAAAAGGTAAAGGTAAAGTTGTCCTTGTGCATGCAATGTGGGCGTGTGAGGGAGTGGAGGTCTAGCTCCTGGTGTTCTTAACCTTGGGACTAGATACAGTTGAGTGTAAGCTGTCATACCCTGGCTGATATACCTCTGGGGAAAGAGTTTTGAGACCCATTAAATAGGAAGTTGGTTGGCCCCAGAACTTGTCTGGACACTGGAAGAGTTAAAAATCTTGTTCTTTAGACCAAAGTAAGTAAATAAATGTACCTCCTGATTTCTTTTGCATTGGTATCTGGCCTCGGGCAGATGATTTCATTCCCAGTATATATTTTCAGAGTGATATTGTCTGCAGTGCAGCTGCAGTAATTGTTTGTGCATGTTCAACATGGAGTTTGCTGTGGTTATGAAATTTGGTCTTCCACTTTCAGAGTGGAACAGAAACTGAAAATAGTTGAAAACAGGAGGGTTGCAAGACTGTGGAGAACATTATATTATACTATTTGTATAATAATGTTAAGAAGATCTGGGAAGATAGTGTGGGTGTAATGTATAGCAGACGTGGAGGAATTGAGAAATGCACACCACATACTTTTCTGTGTAACATTATAGTAAAGATACCATCTGGAAGTACTGATGTTAAAGTGACTCTTAAAGAAATGTGACTTGGAAATGTGGACTGGATTGAACTGAGAATATGTTCCAATTGTTGTACCCTATGTTCTTAGTAATTAACCTGTAGATTCAAAAGAGGTGGTGAATTTTTTGAAAGGCTGAATGACAGTTGACTTCTTAAAAGGACTGTGTCTCATGCACATAGTCAGTCTTAGATAAGTAGATTGTACTGGTGGAGAGGATGGATTCGGTAATCTTTTGTAACAATGGTTTTGAATGTTAAGGTGCATGACAGCATGGAATTTCTTGACGAAACATGACCCTGTACCATACAGTAGTAAGTTAGAGCAGCTGTACAACTGAACCATGTATGTCACATAGTTAGGAGCATGTTGTAGTTTGTCCACATAATGCCAGAATGAGCAAGCATGAAGTACTGGTTACTTGGCTGCTTGACCTTTAGCTGAGTAGAGGGAGGGGTTTTTGCACCACGGCGTGGCATACCCACACTGTGGGCAGAGCGAGTGGAGACTCCAGTGTGACAACATGCGGCTGTGCAACAGGCTTCACCATCAAGGTAGTGTATGACGTCTCACGGAAGGGGAGTGAGAACTGAGCCTTCCAAAGTGACGCTACCAGCAGCAAGATTGTTTCCAGCATACAACACAAAAGGTTGGCAGCAGAAGTCTCCTTGTGTGATGTAAGAAGAGGAGAATCAACATCCTCTGTGTGTTGTAAGGTAGGACAAGTGGGGGCAGTGTGTTGTGAAAGTGTGGAATAAGAAAAGCTTGCTGGGAGGTCAGAGAACAGAACTAGGCAGAAGTGCTGGTTAATAAAAGCCCAGGATTTTTACTGCAAGAACCATGTGAATTAACACAACTCCCCCCTCCCCCCCATTACCTATGTATAGCTTGAGAAGTGTACCCCAACATTTTTGTATCTTTAGTTGTAAAATTTTAGTGTTTTTAATTTAGTATTATTGCCAATTAAACATTAGCTTCCTGGGATCCCAGTTCAAAAGAACTGTAATTACTAGAGTTAAAATACATACATTCGTGTGTTACATTGTGTGTTATCACAAGTAAGGTAAAATGTAGTCAAACACAACAAGTTGTGTTTGACTACATTTTACCCCACTTGTGATCCTATCAACACAACTGGGATGTCTCACCTGAAAGTTACGTTGTTATGTTATTTCATTTCACACCTTATATTTACACTCTGGGTGAGCTCCTGAAGGAAGAGGGGTCCCGAACCAAGGAAATGATGTCCCCTGTGGTTCACAGCACTTGTCATGAAAGATTTTGGTGCTGTAAATGCATGTTTTTTATTTTTTAGTTTTTTTTAATGTACTTCTGCAGAACCTGTTTTCAGTTTTCTCGGTTTCCCTCTATAACTCAATTTTGAAACGTGTCTGTAATACAATGGAAATGAAAATTATAGTGTAATTACAGGATACGGCAATGAGGAGGTAATCTCACTGAAGAAACTTCAGCCATCACAAGGACAAACAGCACGGAAGTTACAAGAGGCAGCAGCAGCAGCAGCATCACAAGATGTGAATGAACAACCGGTAAGTCCTGTGGGTTTGAAGCTTTCCCCATTTGCAGAGGGACTGTGTCACGTATTACAACACTCTGCACTGTCTTCAGCCCCTCCCCCCTTCTGTCGGCTTGTACATTTGAGTGAAAACAGATACAAAGAAAAATGTAAAAAATAAGATATAGTTATTTTATAGCACATTTTCATGTTTCATTTGTAATTTTAGTGTAAATTTGTGTTCATTGTAAGAATTTTAGAGGATACCAATTGTAAAAACTTGTTTGGTCAAATGTGTATGAGAAATATATGTGAATGGTAAACACTTTTCCAAATAAGAACTAGTAGTGGAGCATAATCCCTCTATTAAAGAAAAGGAAAATATCTAATATAGGTGCCCTTGTTTTCCATTGTCATTGGGACCAGAAAAATGCCTGTAAAGCAAATCTACTAAATGGGGAATTTCCAGTTTGGATGTGAAACGGAATAACAGGTAAACAGAAGCTTGCAGAATGAGGAATTGCAGTTTATACTCTGATTCTGGTGGCATTTGTGTATGTTTATGAAATATACTGCAGTGAGCTGGACATGTGTTTGATGCATTAGTCAAGAAGTGAATAGGGAATTTTGCTGCGGAAACTCCCTTAAGAGTAGGTATATGTGTGCTTATCTTACTAAAATAAAGGTGGAGCATTTCAGCTGGGGACTTTACACAAAAGTTGTTCCATTAGACTGGACAGTGTGAAACCATGTTTAGTTTTCCCATGTAATTGGAAAAAAAAAAATGGTAACTTGGGTTCTTCACTTGCAGATTGGCTTGGAGATGGAATGCAGTGATGGGGGATCCACAAAGGAATCACTTTTTAAACCCAAGTTTGGAGCAGTTCCCAGGTCCCCTCAAGGAAGCAAAATGGATTGGGAATCTCGAACAGTACGACCTCCAGGTCATGGCTACTTTTCCCCTCGTTACAGACCTCTCCGAATGCCACCTATGGTAAGTGTGCTTGTTTAACAGGCTAAACTGATTTCAACTTCTCATAGTGTTTCATAGCTAATTTTGATTCTGTTTTTGGGGGTTCTCTTTTGTGTGGTAGTGGTTTTGCTAACAATTCAGAGGAATATTGTGCATCCATCTACAAGGCAGTGTGCAGGACATCAGTAACACATTCCATTGCTACAAGATACAAAAACCTCACGACAGGATCAACATTACTCTAAGACTATTCTTTTGTTTATGTGCCAGTTTACACATGTTTGTAGGGTTCGTTCAGTGTTTCAGGTGATGGTATGTCAATGTAAGCTCAGGCCAATCCCAGCCATCATGCATCTCACTTGTAATGCAGCTCAAGGAGTACTACGTTGCTCTGTCTAACTACATTGACACATCACCCCCCATCAATTTGACTGTATTTATTTTAACCTAAATTTGAATTCATGACAGAAGCAACATGCAAAATATGAAACATAATATAATTGTAAAAGTAACTTTCATTTTTGCAAATACAGTTTTATATTTTTTTAATTGTTGTATCCCTCTAGGGTTGAAACATAACATATAAAAATTACCAAAACAAATTTTTGTTTAATGGTTTTTACTTCTTAACTAATGACAGTTTTTAAGTTGAAAGAGTTGATAGTTGACAGGATTTTAACATATAATTACAGCAGCAAAAACAGCAGTGACACATGCACAAAAAGGTTGAGTGGTGTTAAGTCAGGACTTTATGGGGGACATGCAATTAGCCCACCTTATCTTATCCATTGACCTGGAAAGTGCATGCAAAATTCTTTAACCTGAAAAACAGGAGGTCATAGACCACCTTGGCTTGTAGAGCCATATACGTAGGAATTGAGTCCAGACGTCTTACGGTACAATAGTCAGTCATATTGCAAAATGCAGCTCATAAACTTATTGCAGGGTGTGCCCCCAATGGTACTTCCACCACCCCCTCCACCTCATTTGACTGCCAACTTTCCAGAAGAAGACACAGAAGCGCTTTCAGCAATGTTGATGTCCTGGTACATGAGCGGTTTCCATACAGGTGAGCATAACCATGAACTGAAGTTATACAATTAAAACTTTCATGGAGATAAATTTAATAGAACCATCAAGTTTTGACTTTTTGGTATGTGCGTGTTGATTGCATAGATCTGTACATCTGTAAAGATGGATGTACCTTATATTACCTTTACATGTTTTAGTAAGATCATTTTCTAAAATTTCATTGTCAACCAAGCTTCTACAAATCTGGTTCATACATAGAAATTGATCAAAATATAATTCCCAGATACTTCATGATGTAGGGACATGTGTCTAAAATTTTTAAATCATCACTGTGAATTAATTATAGTTCATATTTACAAACACACTGAACGAAATTTTTGTCAGTAATGATATGTAATTGTTAGACCCCTCAGTAAAGGTGCAAGTACTTTACCTTTCTTCACTGCTGACGTTATAGTTAACTGTGTTTTGGTGGACTGTGGGCAGGGGGTAATTTAGAACACTGTTGGTGTCAGCATCAAATGGTAGGATGGCAGGTAAATTAGAAAGGTCTTTCACAAACCAGTGATGGTCAAATCAAGGTACATATGCCTGAAGGAACCATGGAAAAAATTAAAGAACTTGTTGAGGTTAGCTGACAGTGTGGACCGTTTGCTTTTTCCGGTTATATGCATAATACTGGCATACAGAAAAACAGAGAAACTCCACAGCACAAAAGCTCAGCATAAATTCTTTTCTTAACTGCTACAGGCTGAGCACAACAAAACAATTGTGAACTTCATTTCAAAATAAGAAAGATACTCTCATCAAGAGGAATTTTAATGCATAAATATATACATATTTCTTTACCTTACCATAAACAGTAAATCAGAACGAGTTACAATATTTCATTTCCTGCCAGTTTTACATTTGATCTTTCAGTGAGCATTTAAATGTCAGCCATATTTGTCTTAAAACTTGTGACTACTGTACATATTACATTTTCTGTTTTGTAGGTTACTATCAAGGTTTGAAACAGGCAAAGAATTTCCATTCTGTTGGTGGTAATTGCAGCAGAAATTCTCCAGGAAAAAAGTAAAATCGTAAATACATTTCATGGGAATGCATGAATGAAAAAATATTTCTTTATGAAATTTTGATATAGATGTAATAGTGATGGACACTGGATGTGTGGTATGTATAAATGACCAGAGATGATGGATATTGTGATCTCTTGTGGTGCAGAGAAGTTTTTTTACAAGAGGAGACTGACAGTCTGTACTGCATGTGAGAATTGCTACAGGAATTAATTTTCAGGAGACATGGGTCATCTTGTGCAGTGTGTTGTCTTGTAATGTTGAAGTGCATGAGTTCATTTGTCATTTAAAATAAACAACAGAACTCTAATTCAATTTCAATTCTGTTTTTCTGAATATGGCCAGTGCTTTAACTATTTTTAAATAAAGGCCACATGCATTGAGGTATCAAGAATTGTACAGTGTTATTAGAGTGTGAAAACAGAATACAGAATTTGTAAGTAAGCACATACGTTTTTGAGTTCAACAAAATTATTGAAAATATAAAACCAACCACTTGATATGATAAAACAAGACTTTACTGACTTCTAAAGCACAATCTGATCATGTTGCAGGGAGGGTATTATCTCACGGTGGTTTTAGATTTTCTTTGACTCTGTGTTTCATTAATTCCATTGAAAATTCTTTTTAAGTGGACTGTTGGTTGCCACTTCATAAAAGTATGTGCTTATGTCCTACATCAATCTTCATTTTCCTGTTGTACTGCATGTTATTGTAAGCACACAGCAGCAGACATCAGTTTCACAAAATAAACAACCTTCACAACAACCACAATGTATATTATATATTGCGAAGTCATATACTAAGTCATATACCCAAAATGAAGGTCTGTTATGCCTTATTTTCCGTTGTGTATCACTTTGTGAACCCTACACTGTTTGTCCAGAAGGTAAGAACTGATTGGATATAAAAAGTGTTTAAAGGATTTTTTAAAAATATCTTTATTGCAGCATGTTGGTTCCTACATTAAACTACTTCAGCACATATTTGCCAAATAAATTAAGGCAATTATACCATGGGACTGGCTTCTCTTTGCTTTCATTGAAAAAATTCACTGCAGAGAATTTCAGCCAGTCCTGCACAATGTCTTTTTGTTTGTTGGCCACTCCTCAGATTCTGGCTGGCCAAATATTTTGTGCAGTGGAGAAACAAGTGATAACAATTGGCTGCAAGGTTGGGAGTTCCTATTTGACCTGTTCGTTTGCCCACTTTGTTCCTCGTTATGCACATTAGTCCTGCCTTCTTTGAACAACCAACACCATTTCCTTATTTTCCCTTCATTCATTGCACTTTCACCATACACTTCAACTGTCTACCTTTGAATTTCCACTGGGCAATCATTTTTAGCATTTAAAAATCATATTACAGACCATGGTAGTGAGATTTTAAATTTTTGTATTCATCTTTGATGACTAAAATGAGTGGGAAAAATGATACCATACTGCCCAATACATATGTTCCCTGAACACATGAGAGATAACAGACCTTCCAGGGAAGTGTTTACATCACTGGTGCAACCAATGTGTGCAATCGGTTCTTACTTTCTGGCTGTGCCTAGAATGTGCCTGTTTATTGTTCACATTTCCAATTTTATCTTCAGTAGAGGAGAGGGTGAATCTGGAGCAGAAAAATTTGCAGAACTGTGAGCAGGGATTAAATTCGGAATCCTCTGAATCTTCTAGTGTGTGACCCCAATACTGCAGGGTTCCCATTTCAAGATTTTGATAATGTGCACAAATATTTTATACAGAAAAAAAGAAAGGAAGTGTACATGCAACAATACCATTGAGGTACATTCACAGAAACATTGTTGTCATGGAAAGCAAAAAGTATTACATATTCTGGGTTTGTGTCTATAGCCTTAGTAACCCAGCATAAAAAGTGTATGCTCCACATTATATAATCATCTGTGGCCTGTCTGGGTCTGCCATATTTTTCTACATTGTCTCATGAACAGCATGATTAAACTGTTTTGACTTTCTCTGCTACTTTTTTCTGAAACATTTCTCATTCTAAGAAGAATTCAGCGAGATTTTATCATAAGTTACCTAGTTCTTCATGTCAAATACCTGTTATTTTTTTCAGATTTTAATAAAACTTTAAATTTCTCAACAGATTTTCAAAAAATACTCGAATATCAAATTTCATGAAAATCCATCCGGTGGGAGCCAAGGTGTTCAATGTGGATGGACAGACAGACAGACACAGACATGATGAAGCTAATAGTTTTTTCTGAAATTTTGTGAACACACCTAAACAACAGCATTTTAAAGTTTTGTATCTGGCATTCTGAAAGGTATTTTCTGAACCTTGACTGATTATGTTCAAACTCAGTGAATCTTCTCAAACATTAGAGGAAATAAAATATGCCACTAATATATACAGGGTGTCCCAGGAGGAATGTGCCAGACTTTGGGATAGTGTTCCTTATGTTAAACTATACCGATATAACCCAAAACACCTATATCCAAAGTCGAACGGTTACAGAGATAATAGCCAGAGAAGAGTGTGGTCTTCATCAGTGTCGACGTACTGTACGCCGTCTGTGACGTCATACTTGTCCAATGCGCCTGCCCGACAACTAGACATCGTAATGCAGTGACCTTGGCATGTGCACTACAGTGCACGGTAGCTCTGACGTCACAAGATAACAGATCAGCTGCGGCCTGCGTAAAGTACTTGGAAGTCTAAGGACAACTATGACGCGAGTGCGAGTGTTTTTGTAGTTCAATTTAATGGCTTTATGTCACTCA
>Ga0123355_10001741_pt1 | contig 30401 bp, 38 predicted proteins | sample TergutEmb28metaG_3_FD_89872 | JGI IMG/M metagenome (GOLD analysis project Ga0123355, IMG submission 89872) | Embiratermes neotenicus P1 segment gut microbial communities from Petit-Saut dam, French Guiana - Emb289 P1 | ecosystem: Host-associated > Arthropoda: Insects > Digestive system > Gut ... | reverse complement strand
TTTACCAAAGCATTGCTCTACCCCTGAGCTACGGCAGCACGAAGGCGAAAACTCAATCGAATCAAGCCAGTAGACTGAACTGAACCGAGAATTACAAGTGTAGCGGCAAACGACCCCTAACCCATTGTTATCATTGGTAGAGTATCTCCATTACCAAGGGGCATACTTCCAACTATATCAATCACTTACCCCACATCGACACCGCAACAAATCCCGTGGAACTCAGGGTTTAACGGCTCTGCGGTTACGGCTGTAACAGCTTAAGGCCAGGCTTGTTCGTTGTGTAACGAAAAGTTTGGCCTTGATTTTATTAGCGATTTCACCGAAAGTTTGGCGACAAATAGCATGGAACCGTGAGGGGTCTAACAGGATAACCGTGCTATAATTTGTGCGAAAACCAGATGATGCGACCGATTACCTTCACCGTGTGCGGCTCTACGTTTAAGTAATCACCATAGGATTTATTATCGCATCGGATGTTCACCCTCCCGTCTATCGGATTAACAGACAGACGGCGCGGTTGGGCAGTGTTTCCAATTCTGATGCAGTATATGCCGGATGAAAAAATATCAGCATTAGAGGTGTCCACTAGGCAGTGGTCGCCTTCGCATAGCGTGGGAACCATTGCATCACCTTTGACCCATAGCATGGCAAGGTCTGTGGCGGGGGTTTTGGTAAGGCTTTCCAGTGTGGTAGGGTCAAATGGATTTGCCCTTGCTCCCTCTATGCCTCTAATCATGACAATATCACCTTTTTGCTTTGATGGTTTTCCCTTTACGTCTGCCAGTAGGTCAGCCGGGGACACGTCGAGGATACGCGCTAAATTATTTAGTACGTCTACGGATACTCGGGAGGGGTGAGTTTCCCATCTGCTGATTGTAGCCGCTGTTGTGGGTACACGCCCTGCAAGTTGCTCCTGGGTTAAGCCGCGCAATTGACGGATTTCACGTATCTTAGTACTTGCCGGAACATGCATCGCGTTCGCTTTTAGCTTATTTCGCCCCATTCGGATGCCATACAGCATTTTCGGACAAATGTCATGACGACCAGGTTTTTTGCAACGCAATGTATCATCGGTACATATTAGCCTGTGTACCTTTACAACAAGGTTGTACGTGATAAAGTTTGTACCATGTCGGGTAGTCCGACCATTTTTCGTGACCCAGACCAAGCCATTGAGGCATTTAAAGCGCACGGCCAGAGTGGTATTAGGATAATGAGCCTAACCTCATTTAGATGGGATGTTGCGATACGGAATTACGGCATGGTTTCTGCGTTCTCCACCAGATTAACACCGACAATTTTTGATGTGGGTGGCCTGCATGATACAACGCTGTTTTCTATTGTCGCTGAAGGTTCGCCGCCTGTATTCCGCAATGGCGTTGAGACTACGGAACATGATATTATTATCTATGGCTTTAACGCCGACCTGTGTTGTCGCGTGAACTATCCCAGAACGCGATTGTTGGCCGTAGCAATACCAAACAAGGAAATCAGCCGTTTATTTGACGAGCCATTGCCAATCAGTCAAAAAATAAGGCCGTCAGCTGCTTCGCTAAGGAAATTACGGCACACTCACCGGGCGGCAATTGCCGGAAATGGTTCTCAAAGTGGCTTGGTCTATGCCACTATTAACTGCCTTGAAACAGCCGAAAATGTGGTGAAATTCAGAGACAGCAATAGGGCGCGCACGGTATTTCGGTTTCAGGGATTGCTGGAAAATAACCACTGCTGGCCGCGCTTTCTGGATGATATATGCGCGGAACTGGGTGTGCATGAACGCACATTGCGAAGGGCTTGCACTGATTATTTAGGCATTAACCCCCATGAATATATTACTTGCTTCCGGCTGAATATGGTTAGGCAAGTACTAAAACGCGCCGGATTTGCAACAAGAGTGTCTGATATTGCCGCAGAGTATGGGTTTAATGACCACGGACGTTTTGCCAGATTATACCGACAGTGTTTTGGCGAGCTGCCATCTGATACGTTGCGCAGCTATGCGGCTTCTAGCGCGGCTACTGCCCGGCGTAAGTAATCTGGGTGGTATTTGGCATAAACTTTTTCACAGATTGCCACGCTATTACCAAGCACGCGGGCAATCTCTTCCATAGGGATTCCCGCTGCGGCCATCCATGTTGCCCCTGTATGCCGTAATACATGCGGTGTGACATCTGATAGCCCTGCCCTTTGACAGGCCGCCTTAAACCCGTTTTTGATGCTTAAAACGCGACATGAGCCGTATTCGATAACGTATGGAGTGGTGGCTAATTTCCGGGCTTCATCCAGTGCAGCTGTTAGCGTGGCGTTTATAGGCACATCGCCACGCCGCTTGTTGCCTGTCCCTGCCCCAAAGCTAATGAACCCATCCCGGATATTTATCCATCGCAGCCCCAGAATTGCGCTGGAGCGTTTTGTTGTATGGAGGGCTAGCAGGACAAAAAGCCGCAGATGAGAAAAGGTACAGGCATCAACCAGCCGCGCAGCCTCATCCCGCGTTAGCCATCGGTCACGCGGTGGACTTGCTTTCACCGGCATACGGAATACCGGGGCAGCATCTATCCATTGTGGGTCTTGCCTGGTCGCCCACTTCAAGGCTGATCGCAGGATTTGGACATCGCGGGCGATTGTTCCCGGTTTTTTGCCAAGAGCAAGGCGGGCCGCCGCATATCTGCGTAGTTGTGCATCCGATAGTTGGCGCGGGTATAGATTTCCGATTTCGCTTATGACGGCCTCCGCGCTGTACCGAAGACTATCAGGTGCTGAGACGTTCGGCGTATGGTCGGCCAGGTAGCCTTGCATAATGGCTGCGACAGTTACGTTTTTCGGTTTTTCCGGAGCGTCCAGCGCGGCAAGGTAGCGGTCGAATACGGCGCGGGCTTCAGCAGCATCCCTTGTGCCTGTTGTTTTTCTGGTGCGCCTGCCGTTCGTGTCGCGGTAGACGATATAGAAAATGCCGCTGCTGGAATGTTGCCACAGCAATGGCGCGGCGGGATTTCGCGGCTTTGATTGGGGGCCTGATTCTAATGGTTTGAGAGTTGATAAATATTCGGTTAACCGTGCTTTAGCGGTTTCCAGGTCTGACGAGCCAACTGCTCGACGTCCAGATTTTGCCTTGATGTACCAACGACCGTTGGGGTGTTTCCAAAGGTGCGGGTTTCCTGGGTATTGTCGTTTGCTGCCGCTTGGCATTGCCGCGTCTCGTATTCCTGTATGTCTTCATCTCGTATGCGAACTACCCGGCCAATGCGGACGCATGACAGCTGCCGCCTGTCCAGCAGGTTGTAGACCGTATTTGGCGATACGCCCCAAAGGGCTGCCACTTGCTTTACGGTATACCGCATAGTTTCACCGTTTACCAATCAAGTAAGCCTTATACCATATAGGCATGTTTGGTGCAAGCTGAAGTTTTGGCTTGCAATCCAGCAATATCATTATGACGCATTGTTTGGCGGCGGAATTTCAAGGTGGAGAATAGCCATTAATGTACAGTAGAAAAAGCCCCTATCTAATGGGGCTTTTCTAAAGCAAAATTTCAAATAATTTCTAAATATTACTTGACATAATCACGATATAGTGATATTATATATACATAAAACAAACAGAAAGGAGGTGCGCACGATGTGGGAAGCAATATGGGAAGCAATAAGAGAAGTAGCCTACTTCATAGCAGCAATTACCGCCACGGTAGCCAGCCTGCTAGTGATAAAAGACTACTTCAAGAAAGGTAAGTAGAGCAAGGGGCGCAAGCCCCTCTCTATTTATACCCCTGCAATAATACCACATCGTGAAGGCCATGAGAAGATACCTAAGTGATATTGCATTTGCAACCCTAGCAATTACGTATTTGTTCGATGTGAATTTTCAGAACCTTACGCTATTTAACTATGTAGCATTTGCATTGAGTGCAGTATGGTTATTGGTTACAATAGTAAAATTTGTTATTAAAAAGGGTGATTAGAATGTTAACAAGCGAACCGGAGTACTTGAGTGTAAGTCAATATGGAGAGAAATACGGTATAGATTCCGGTTATATTCGAAAACTGATTTCACAGGGGCGCATCTTGGCAAAAAAAATCGGAAAGCAATGGGCTATCCCGGCAGACACGCCAAAGCCGGAGGATAAGCGCGTAAAAAGCGGAAAATACCGGAACTGGAGGAAATAACAATTTCAGAACAGCCCCATTCTAAACGGATGGGGCTTTGATTATCCCATTATATACCCATTCACGTTGCCCAGCGTGTTTATTGGCGGGTTAAATTTCGGCTGCACGAGATATCCACCAACTCCTATTGCATCAACGATTGCACCATGGGATGCGTACACATCGTCATTTTGATTGGCGTATATGCCTGATTGTTTTGCATCCACGTAGGCGGTTCTCTCTGCGATTAGTCCGTATAGGTTGTGAGATAGCACGCAAAAGTTGATGATTACATTTGCACCGAAGTTGATAAACCCAGCGTTTTGATTGCCTACCGCTACAAGATAATTGACCATACATCCTTGGGCTATTCCGCTGGCGATTACGCCGTGGTCGCCGTTTTGGCATACGACAAGTATACCCTCATGCACTGCCACGCCCGCGCCCTCGGTAATAATCAGACCGTGTTTCACATTTTGGCAGAATACGCCACGGTATAGGTCTGCAAAAGTGCCGTTTCCGCTGATAGAGCAGCCAAAATCACCAAAGCCCATGGCTACAGTCCAGCCACGCAGATAAATGCGGCTACCAACACCGGCTTCAATACCGTTATGGCCATATACTTTTTCACTGGGCCTTTGGCTGCCATCCCCGATGAAGGCTATGTGGGCCAGCTCGCCAAGTGCGCTGCCATGAGCAACATGTATGCCGCCGCAATCACTACATATTATAATGGTGGATAGCTTGCACAGACTGCCAGAGGTTATAGTAACCTGGTCAAGCCCTGGCACCGGGTGGCGCAATTGGTCTATGACGGTGATAGTATCGCCCGACATGGCCGTTACTAAGTAGCTGCCGTATATAGCATGGTAATGACCAGTGCCGTCCACGTTTTCGATTAAAACAACATCCCCAACGGCTAACCCCGCAGCGTCGTCTAGCGTGAAGCTGATGTTGTTGGCAGTGCGGCTATAGCCTGTTATTTCGTATTGCACCGGCTCTTGCCCATGTATTGATATTCGGTCGCCTTGCACATGGTCAACATATATGACTTTATCTTGTGCATATACGCCTTCGACAAGGATTTTGACGCGGATATCCGCCGGGATGAAGGTATTGTTTAAACTATCAAGCGCGGCCTGGATTGTTGGAAAATCTGCGGGGACGTTGATGGTGGCATCTTCTGTCAAGATATCAAAGTATATGGCCTGCTTGACTGATTTATTATGCACTCATCTCAGCATCCTCTCTTGTCCTTACCTCTTTAATCCATACCCTGATTCCGGCAGGCACTGGATAGTCAAGGACAACCGAATTACCGGCTACAGTAAAGTCTAGGGTTTCAGCGCCTTCTAAAATTACTGATAAAGCGCCCCTTGGGCTTGTGTGTATTAAGGGAAATGTTGTTTGCATTTCCGTAGAAGTGAATTGGTCTATAATATTCTCTAGTGCCATAGGCACGATAAGGTCAATTTGAAGAATCACCTGGGACGCGTTAGCGATTTTTACCAGGATTTTTTTAATATTGCGTGTAAAGCGGAATGTACTGGCTGGAGCTACGTGGTCAGCGTATTCACCTGCGTTTTCGTAGGCATACATGACCTCGCCAAGTTCTGGGTGTTCGGCAAATACGCCAAACTCACGGAAGACGAACCCAGCAGGCTCTGTTTGGCTTGTGTAGTCAAAGGTGATTTGGGCTATGTCCTCACCCACTACTTTGTAATAGATTTCTGCTATTTCAAATAGCGGGTTAATGACATCCGTAAGTTCCTCCCAATCGCTTACAAGTTCGCCATCCCCCACGACAATCCGGGTTATGGTTATTGGCAAATTTTCTGTTATAGCGCGGGCATATAGGTTTCTTCCGGCAGTGGTTAATCTGACTCCACCAGTGTTTAACAAGCCTTGCACCTCCGTTCTGTACTTTTTAAAGGGCGGTTAGGAGCTTTTCATAGCTGCTAATAATCTGCTGACTATTCTGTCTTCCATGTCTTTTTGCGGGTCGGGCGGGAGGAATCTCCCGTCCGCGTATGTTGAGCCGATTTCGACAGGCACATTAGATTTGATGGCGTTTGGTAAGTTCCTTGGTTTCGGCCTGTTGCTGGGATGGTTGGCAACTCCTATAGCACGGCCATTTTCGTCAAGCGTTACATAATAAACCGGGGCTATGAACTCGCCATTTATATAAAATTGGTTCAACAGGGATGTATCGTATTCTGGGATTACTATAGAATTAGGGTCGGCTATCGGGCCGGATAAATCCTTCACGCCCACAACAACGCCATCACGGATATCAACATAACAATGCCGCTTTTCCTCCTGTTTAGGCGTTATTAATATGAGCAATTCATCAACAGACTTTTTTAGCTGTTCGTTTTCGTCCAGGATTGCTAAAAGTTCTTTGTTTGAAAGCTTTGATATATCTGTAGGCATAATTTTTCCTTTCTATTGCCCCACTGGTTCGCTAAGGACTAGCGTTAGTGTGCAGCGGGGATGGAACGTTGTTCCAGCTCATTCAAACAGTATCGAAGTACCTATAAACACAGTTGCCCCATCAAGGACATTTGTTTTGCTCAATTCGAGTTTTACTGTTTATAGAAGTGCGCCATCCATCGCACTAGCCGATTACAACCGCTTATTGGTTTTTTATGGTAGTGCAGAAATGACCGGAATTAACTCTCCTGCATTCTCCTGGGAAGTAATAACATTCCTATAAAAACGATAATACCTCCCAGCTGTGAGTTCGAGAGCTCGCGCCAACTGCTGTTTCACTACGAACATCAATCGCGTTAGCTGTAAGACCATCTACATATAGGTTCGTACTTATCATTGATACCGATGACCTTGTTGGATTAACTGTGTTAATCGGAATGGTAGCATACGTATCTCCACCCTGTGTACCAAACACCCCCCGCTGCACACTAACGCTAGTCCTTAGCGAACCAGTGGGGCCTAGGTTGTCAAGCAGGGCAGCGCGTGCATCCGTCCACACCGCATTGCTTAAAGCGGTATTTGCCGGGGCGCGGCTGCTTATTGTAGTATCTAAACGGTCAAGGTTAGCCGCCCTGGCCGCTGTCAGCCTTAGCAGCAGTTCCCCAAGCCTGGCATTTGCGCCGCCTGCCGCGTTTGCCGGGGCGTTCATGGGGCCTACACGGTTATCGTTTAGTTCCCGCAGCCTTTGCATTAAGCTGCCTAGGACTACTGCCCCTTGGTCTGTTGTGCCTATCCTCGCCAGGATTTCAGCTAAATCGGCTTCGATTCCGGCGAGGTCTCCTGCTGCTAAAGCCCCTATATCCTGGGGCGTTATATTTACGTTTCCGGCTACATCTGGAAGTATGTAGTTTACGCTGCGTACAAAGCCAGATAGGTCTGGGTTTGCGTCAATGACTATGCTTGCCGCTGCTGATACGACAACATTTAAGGTGAAACGGAGGTTTATCGCCATAGATGCCCCTGAAGGGGCTACGAAAATAAAATAGTCCAGGCCGCTTGTGCTGGAGTCGGGGGTTACGGTGCTTACGGCGTACAGGACTTGCTGGCTACTATCATCCGGGTCTGCACAATATAGCCCGGCAGCACGTAAGAAATAGCCTGTTGTAAGTCCGGTGCCGCAGAGCGTTGTCCATATTGAGGCTTTGGGTTCTTCGTCTGATGCACTGTAGCCTTCTACTGGCCGGGCTTGCCTTGTACTCGGTATTTCGGTTAGCTGCGTTAAGTCCCCGGTGAGCAGTTCGTCCCCAAAGACTATGGTTGTAAATTTGATTTCTCCGCCTGCTTGCGTAGCAGCCAGTATCTGTAATCCCTTAGCGGTTAATGTCGTCTCTTGAAATTGAGCCACTAATGTACCTCCTTAATCAGGCAATTCCCCAGCTTCTACGGTTACGTAGCCAATAAATTCCGGTAATATGCCTATGCGAAACCCTGTGGCCGCGTTGACTGGCAGCGCATCCGGGGCGGGTACGTAAGCATACCCGGAGAAATCCGGCAGCACCCCGGCATATACGTCCGCTATAATCGGCCTGTCGTTGGTATCTAACTGGTCTCCAAGTGTTACATAAATCGTGGATTCTTCGATTACCCCCATTGCTGCGTACCAATTGGCATTGGAACGATTGACGATATCTATATAATCAATCCATGACCGGGTATTTTTTACGGTGAAAATTGCTATTATCAGATTGTTAAGAACGTCCGCTGTGAAGTTTGTAATTTCCGTGGATATACGGAAGCGGTATGGCATTCCGCCATACTCGAACCATTCATCTATGACGGCATCTTCAAAAACTGCTGTTACAATCTCTTCTACAACTCCCGGTGTGCCTTTTTTCATATGCCACGGCAAGGAATTGGCGGTTAGTTCACGCCTTATGTCAAAGGGCAATGCCGGGTCATAGAAATCGACATGGAATTGCCACGCAAGCAAATCCACCAGAAGAGAGCCGTCCAGCACTGCATCATTCGGGTCAATTTTATCATGCCGCAAATTGTGCATGATGGCCGCATTTGGAATAAATGCCGTTGTTTTCTGTAATGCCGCGTCAATGGTGGCGCACATGGCTTGTATATCGGGGTCTTGCACCATCAACCTGGACATTCCAGCCATGATTTCCGTTAGGCTGATTGTTTGCAGGTTTGTCATACGATAAGCCCCCTGCTATCAGCCTCTAAACCTCCATATATGTGTTCTATGCTCATTACATGCGGTACTTCGCCGCGCTCTAAGGGCGTAAAAACAGGGCTGCGTATTTCCAAACGCCGCGCCCCTGCGGATATGCAGCGCTTTGTCAGTTCATCCGGAATGATTGCGCGGCCTATTTTGCCATTTTGCCATGCCAGGTAGTCCGGTACGGCTTCATTAGCGATTCTCTGCTGTATCTGTACGGCCTCTGTTGCCCTTGAACGGTCAATGAAGTAGGTAAAATCAAGGTCGTACTCGACCGCCACCGGAGCTTTAACATGCAGGAAATCCGTTAAAGGGCGTATATTTCGCGCATTACACATTTCATATACCGCATCAAGAATGTCTTGAGTGGGTAGCTGGCCGCCTTCCATCAATGGGACTACGTTTACGTTGCCTGGGCCGGTGCCGATTGTGCGGCATAGATGCATGAAGCGCTCATACCACTGTACCGGGTCGCCTGTTGTTACACCCATTTCTGTCATTAGCTGTTCCCAGACATCCATATCTAGGTCTGGCATCCAGACGGCTACGTCAATGATGCCGGGGTTAGTTGTCTTTGCCCAAAATTCGTATGCGCCATCGGGGCCAGCCGTTGAGAAACTTTCGGGGACTTCCCGAAGCCTCATGCGGTAGGCTTCCAGGCTTTCCAAATTAGCCCCGCCGGCGCTTTCGGTTGTGTTTATTGCGCTATCAACAAAAGGGGTCCTATCCATAATTTGCAAAACCTGGCCGGGAACCATGCCATTTGCTTGCGGGCCAGCTTCCAGGCTTTGCGCCACGACACTTCTAGTCATTTCCCCGGCAGGGATATCTAAATTTGTGATGGTTGAGAATGTCAAATCACCGGCTACTACTCTTGTCCCAGCGGGGATTGTCGTTGTTTGGCTTCGCTGAGTTGAAAGGGTAAATTCTATGGTGGTAATAGCAAAAGAAGGCTGCAACCTGTCGCCACGCGGGCCGTACAGCCAGCCTAAATCCTGTATAGTGGCCTCGCCTGCGAAGCGTAGGAGGTTTCCCTTGCCTGTTTGGTCGATTAGCACGTTTTGATGGATTATTAGGAGGGCAATGGCTTGCAGGAATAGCCGCCTGGGGTCGCCATCGTACAGGGTGACGGCATTTCCGGCCATGCGGGAAGCAGCTTCAAAACCTGTGATTATGGCCGCTTCAATTTCCCTCGCATCCGTGTTTGCAAACTGAACATCGGGCAAAACTGCCAAGGCCAACCCACCCCCTTAATTAGCTATACTTAAGAAGTTTTGTAAGACTTCTGTAGATACTCGGCCAAATAGGTTTCTTACGACATTGCCATCATCATCTACAATTGCCAGAGCAGGGACTGACTTTATATGATAAGCGTCTGCAATCTCAATATTATCTTCTACATCTACGACCTCGACATTTGGGCATAATGATTGCACTATTGGTTTGAATGCTTCACATGGTTTGCACCATTTTGCGCTAAAATATAGTATTTTCATTAAAATCCTCCGATTGTAAAAACCATCCTACTATAGTACAACTTCTACAGACACCGCTGGACTCATGCGGCCATCCATGCTGTCTGTGTTGTCCTGTATGAACCGGATGGGGCCAACAATACGCGCTCTTGGCTCATGGTCGCGTATTGCGCGGAATATCTCTGCGGATAGCCGTGCCTGGGCTACAGGCATGGGCAAATCAAGCAGTGTCAAATCAATAAACCAGCTTCTCCGTAAGGGAACGCTGCCTATAGGAGTGGTTAGTATCATTGCCACATTTTGCAAAACTTCATCTACCCCGGTGGCTCCGAAGTTTATGCCGCGCCTTGAAGCTGTGACATCATAAATCATGACCTCGCCTGCCTAACTATGGGATATTCCCTGATGGTCAAATGTATTTGCGCTACGTGAATTAGGCCCATTGCATCAACATGGTTCAAAGTTGTCTCGCATTGCTCTATGTACCAATCATGGTTAGTTATTGGCCTATTCCCCAACATAAGAGGGGCATGGCTACCGTCACTGACCATAGCCTCTATCTTCTCTTTTTCTTCCCTGGGATTTATGCCTAGTTGAGCATTAAGGTGTATGTCAAATTCAATTATGCCTTGCTCTTGGCCTAAAAATTCTGGCTTAACCGGCGCACCGATGGGCTGATGAACCTCCCATCGGCCTGCTGTGCGCTGAACCAGCTCGTCAAATGTTCTGACTGTTTGGTCTGATACCTCAAAAACTATATCGCCAAGTGTCCCTATCTGCATATGCCTCCACCTTTTGTCATTTTGTGGATTCGCGCTTCTTTGCGCGGTATTCAGCTTGTTCTATGCGTTTTCGTGCTTTGTGCGCTTCATATTCCTCTTGAGTCCATGTCGCTCTCTTTGCAGCAGTGCGTTCAGCTTCACGCTTATTTATAGCATCACGATTTTTAGCACGGTATTTAGCCTGCGCTGCCCGTCTACGTTCTTTGTGCGCCTCATGTTCTTCCGGAGTCCGCACAGTCCTACATGCAGCTATCTTCGCTTTATTTTTGTGGTAGTAAGCACGACTCCTTGAGTTTATAAGTTCTTTATTGTTCTCGCGGAATTCGGCTCTTTGTTGGGCTATCCTATCAGTATTATTTTTCCACCACTCAGCCCTAGCCGCTGGCAACCACTCCTTATTTTTATCCCGATATTTAGCAGCCTGCTTGAGTACATTTTCACGGTTGGCACGGTAAAATACTTTCCTATAATTTTTATCATCACGTGTAACACCATATTTTCCTGTACCAGTCCTATGAAGTCGTTGATGTTCGTCCTGGTACATAGGTGTTACCGAATCCCATTTTTCGTATTCTTCGTCCCACATTATTTCATGGTGTAGTACAATCCTTACACCTGGACGGGTAAGTCTCATTTCAGCAATAGTTATCGCCCAACGCTTTCTCGCACGTGTCCGGTTTCGGTGATAAAGCTTACTAAAATCTTTATCGGATTCTAATAACTTCCTACATTCGAGTCTTGTTATACAAAATCACCCTCCTATAAATACATCAGGGCTTCCGGTGGCCTCGGGATTATCACCGTGCATTATTGGCGGCGGCGGTTCACCGGCAGTGTAATCACCTATCCGGGCAATACCAAGCCCATTGGCAAAAACGGTAGAGCTGCAATCGTTTTGTACGCCGCCATGCGATTGGCTATCGCTTTGCCTATGTGCGCCCATCCCATTTATAAAAACGTCACTGCTTCCGCCTGTATCTTCGCTTCCGCATGAATGTATATCTCCAACCCTGCAAGCAGCAGGCATATAACCACCTCGTTCTATGGGTTAAGGTCAATCCTTGCCGCCTTCAAAGTCATATCCCCGCCTGCGATAAGCTCCATATCGCCGCCAGTCTCGATGCGGGTATCGCCAGCCACGTTTACAGATGCATCACCTTTCACGTTTATTGTGACATTACCTTCAACGGTTACATTTTTATCTGCTTCTGTGGTTATATTAATATCGTCCTTAGTCCAAAGAGAAACCTTTCCGGTCTGACCTTCCATATCAAGTGTAATAGTATCATCTTCCCGGTCGGACATACTTAGGGCAACCGTGGCCTCCTTGGCATCAACTTCTATTTTTAGGGTATAATTTGCATCATCATAATCAGCTTTGCATTCAAGGTTTATATAATATTCGGAGTAAATTCGTGCTGTGTTGGTATTCAGGTCATATTCGATAATAGTACCGTCTTTATAGTGCGTCCTGTATAAATGCCTTTTTCCAATAAGATTTTCTGGCTCTCTGTAGTAGAAGAGATTGCTATTTTGCCCATTTAAGGCCGTGTTGTAACTGCCTAAGACAAATCCTTCTTGATACCCATTTGGAAGGAATGCGCATAGAACATGTTCTCCAACTTCCGGCATCGTGAAATTTTTGCAGTCTACGGTACGGTGATAAAGCATTTGAAGGTCATATGATACCAACGGAGTACCATCATCCTGCATATCGTCAAAGGCTACACGGACAGTACTATTGATTGGATTGATGCTAGATACCTGCCCAATACGGATTATATCTTCTGTCCTAGCCATTTTTCAATATCCCTCCAATGTACGCCGCCCTTTAACCGCTGTTATGTATCCGCCATCCCCACTCAGCCTATGCTCTACTTTTTCAGCTATATACTTTCCATCAAAGACGCCAAAGCTTTCTATAATAAATGTTGAACCAGCAGCGATCTCGATAGTGCCTACAAGCGCGAGGTCACAGACCCATTCTCTTTTATTCTGCTCACGCAGGGCAGTGCGGGCTTTTTGTTGCGCTGTTCCCCTAGCGTCCCAGCGGATATCGTTAAAATCATCTACAACTCGGCTCAATCACGCCACCGCCTATTCGGATAATTCCCTGTGCAAATCGCCACGCAAGTCTGATGGCCGCGCATTCACAATTAAATCTTTAGCCACCGCCGGAGGATTTGGCGGCTCGAATGTCTCCTGTGCCAGCTTTCCGGACTTGGGGTCTTTATAAATTGCTGTTGCGCTTGATGCGGTATTGGTAGAATCAAGCGTAAATGAATATGATAGAAGGCGGTTGTCACCTTGCCTTATAGTTAATACAGGTTCCCTGGCTTCGTATTCCGCTTCATCAAAAATTATTAGCTGATTGCCTACAACCTTGACCGATGCGCCATGCTCTTTGCATAAATCCCTCAAGAATTTTAGGTCTGATTCTTGGCGTTGGTCTACCCTGTCAAGTGCCGGGTCGTCGGAAAGCTCGTATACAAGCGTGAAGCCGCCATTGCCACATATATCCTGTGCTATTTTGTTGAGGGTGGTATCTTCCCAGCCCTTAGTCCTTATCTCGCGGATTGGCGTGTTAAGTGGAACAGATACAGCCTCAATAGTCACCGTAGTTGGTGGGCCATCCATCTTGATTCCCACGACTTCAAAGCTTCCGCAGGCTAAGGTTTCCATTGTTCCGGGGTGTTCCCAGGATTCAGCTATTATGGTAGCCCGCAAAATAGTGCCGGTTGCGGCGTTTGGTGTAGATGCTGGGGTTATGCGGGCTGGGGCATTCCAGGTTATATCGCTGAAGTTGTCTGCCATTAAATACACCGCTTCCAATGCTAGAGGTTAATCGTTGTTTTTTCTTTTTCATCAAAGCTGAATAATACGGTAAAAGCATAGCCCTCCAGCTTCGTACTTAATTCCAGGGCTATAATGGCTAGCGAGTCGTCTTTCGTATATGTAAATATTAGGAAATGAGTTGTTTCCTTTATGTCAGTCCGCTTTGAACGGCCACCGATGATTGCTCCTAAAGGGCCAAGCAAAAGGCCACCAGCAACTGCGCCGCCGATGCTTGAATTAATATGTGTCTGGATTTCCGTATCGGTTTTTATACTCACATCGGTAATCCTGTCCCTGGTGAGCTTGATATTAGTATTGTTGCCACAGGTAAACTCAACTCGGTCTGTAAAAACAGACACCGTTACCTTCATGCCTTCTGCCAACGGCAGCCCTGTTGCATGTATTAATTCGCCTTTGTGAAGGCCGCCTGTTCCCTTGAATTTCTTACGGTCTCCGCGAGTAACTAGCCAAGCTAAAATACATACGAGAATACTTATTAATCCTATCCAAAAAATTATGGTGCCGATAAACCATCATCCTCCTTTAGTACCTACTTTAGGAAACCAAGGCCCCGCCCAATTTCCATCTACATCCTCAAATGTAATTCTTATTTCATCCGCTTCATCGGTATTATCCGTGTAGCTGAACGATAACGCCATTTTGGAAATCTCCTCGGTTATATCCCGGCCATCGTATTCAATCTGCACGTAGGCCCTACGCGGCGGGCTCATAGTCTTCGCCTCCATGGTGGAAGGTTATCAGCGGGTGATGGTGCAGGCCTATCTGGTATATCAAGCAGTACGCCGGCGCTGAATATAACCGTTTCCATATGTTGGGGGTTTGATTCCATTATCTGGCCACAAAAGCCCTCATCCTGATAGACTCGCTTCGAGATTATATCAAAAGTGTCACCCTGTACGGTGGAGTAGGTCATATAAATGCCCTCCTAGCTTGCCCACGCTGGATTTCAGCTAATGCGCCTGGAAGTATGGAAACAATTTCTGCCTTTATCTGCCTTGCAATATCGCTTCCGGCATCCTGTAGGCTTCTTGCCGTATCTTGGTCAGCAGAACCCTTTACATTTACGGACACATCTATAGGCACATTGATATTGCTTTGTTGCGATGTTAGCATGGGTACATCAGGCAACAGTCCTCTTTGACGGTCGGCATCAGCAAATCTAGCCATGCTTCCGGCTGGTTGAATGGAAACCCCTTCCTGCCGCCTGTCTGGGAAAAGCCCAGCCATACTTTCGGCCAGCCCGGCAGAAATCCCTTCCTGGTCTCTATCAGAGAAGAACCCGGCCATGTTTCCGGCCTTTTCCCAAATAGACTTTGCATGTTTAGTATTCTCTAAAGGGACAACGGCTTCCGGGCCTTTTTCTGCTATCTGCGCTATGTGCGGCTTGTTAAATATCCCACCCAAGGCATGTTGTGGAATGTCTACCGATACGCTGTTGTTCCTGCCCCGGCCAAAGAGGCCGCCCAGCGTATTACCTATGCCCTCCACAAGGTTTGTGAGTGGGCTGAATATTCTCAAGATGCCCTCTATAAATGACCGCGCCATGTTGCGGGCCGTATCGAAGGCTAATCTAAAGACTTTGGGAATTGCATTGATTAAATCCTGGAAGCTGTTAATGCCGCTAAAGATTTCTAGAAATCCGGAAATAAATTCCTTAACGCCTTCGATGATTACACCAAAGACCATCTTGTAGAATTCTATAATGGGCTTGAAGATTATTATTATTCCGCTAATCAAACCCTTGAAAAATTCCTTGACACCTTCGATGAAAGCCCTGGTTTCCTCGGACATTCCTTCGAATAGATTGTTCCAGATACCCTTTATCCATTCAACGAAGCTACGCCAGCGGTCGGATATCCACTCAACTACCTTGCCAACTACTTCCTTTACGGTGTCCCAGTTACGTATCATCCAGATTATACCCGCCACAACTGCGGCTATAGCAAGTGGTATGGCGAATATAGCGATTTTCAATAAGATGGCTTTCGCTGCGGCCACTACTGCTGCCTTTGCGCCTAAAAGAACAACTTTAGTCCGTGCCATCTCTGCGGCGGTGGCTTTAACCGTTGCTGCCGTGTATGCCGTCCTCAACAAAGTACTTACTTGTATGATGGCGTTTCCGGTTGCCATCACCGCCTTTACGCCAGACATCACGGTCTTGAAGTTCAGAAGAATTCCTACGATGATTGCTAAATTCTTCCAACCACCTACGAATTCCTGTACAACCTGTATGCCTTCCCAAACCTTTTTAGCTATTTCGCTTATGCGGATTGCTAGCTCCTGGACTTTCGGGACAGCCATATCAATCCAGGTTACGATTTTCTGACCCCATGCGTCCCAATCTACGTTTTGTAGATTGGCAGAGATATTTTTAAATACCTCGGAAAAGTATGGAATTAGGCGGCTAAAAAGCTGCACCTTTATTCCGTTTATTGTTGCTGTCAATTCCTGTTTATGTTGGTTGTAGGCTCTTGACGCTTCTATGGTGGCAGTATCAATCATTCCGCCTGTTCTAAGAAACTCTTCTCCGGCCTCGCGTATTCCTTCAGAACCTTTTTCAAGTACGTTAGACATTTCTGCCCAGCGGCGGCCAAATAGCTCCATGGCTACCTGGTCACGTTTAAGCGGGTCTTCTAGGCTGTTGAGATAATCAGCTATGCGTTCAATTCGTCCAGCAGTATCTAGCCTTGCAAGCTTCTCCGCATCAAGTCCGGTAGCCAGGCCAAATCGTTGTAAACCTTGGGCGCTTTGGCTAGCCTTTACGATGGATGTATCCATCCGGTTCATAATATAGCTGAATTGGTCTGCTCCCATCCCGGCGCGGGTGAAAGCATATTCCAGTTTTTGATAGTCGTAGGTAGACATCCGCAGCCTTGCAGCACTATTGGTCACTGCATCAGCGGACTGCGCTATATTGTCTGCCATTCTGTAGGCCGCGATTGCAACTCCGGTGATGCCGCCTACTATACCAAGGCCAATTTTACCGACTCTGGCACCGAAATCGCCCCAGGCCCTATTGGCATCTCTAATTGATTTTTTTGTTGCTTGAAGCTGCCTATCAACGGATTTGAAGGACTCGCCAAAGCTGCGAGAGAGAGCCGCGCCAATTTGAAAGCCTACTGAATGCTCACGTCTAACGCCTTGTGCGGCCACTCATATCACCTTCCTATTTGACTATGCTTTCCGGCTTCTATTTCTGCTTGGGCTTGGGACTCCTTAATTGATTCCTGGACATCATTATGCCAATCCAACATATCCATAATCGGCATATCCATCCAATCGTGGATGCTGCTGTAGGTGTTCATTGATAAATTTATGGCTATTCTTCGGAGGGATTTTGTAAGGTCAAAATCGGGGTTTCCGGCTCCTCCAAATTCGCCAAAAAATAGGACACCGACATTGTAAGATGCTGATAGTCTTTGATAGGAAGTTCCCTTAATATCTCTACCTTAATTTTTGTTATATGCGCCGCGACAATCAGGCAGTATTCCGTGTTTGCTGTTCGATATACAAACTCTTCCGGGGTCGGCTTTTCCCTGCGCTTGAATTCCTTATCGGCCCTGTATAGGGTGCTGCCGGTTGCATTTTCAAAATCTAAGTTAATTTCCGATAGGTCAACATCCTCATACTTAAACGGCTTTGATAAAGTTATAACCATATCGTCGCCCCCTAGCTTATTGCTGCCCTAACCTGGGCATAAATGTCTTCCCCGTTGACCTTGTAGACACCGTTTAATGGGTCAAATTCCAGTTGAAGGTTGCCATCCATATAATGCTCTACACGGCGAACAGCTACTTCTATGCTGGCCCCCCATACGCCATTGGATGTCCTTGTACCATAGTTTTTAACTGTGACTGGGCCGGTTATTGAATAGCGTTCTTTGGCAACGCCGCGTTCGTAGGTAGTATTGTCCTCATAGTCCTGTGCTGACCGTAAATCAAAATGATATGGCCTGCTCACTGCGTAGGTTAGTGGCGCGTCAAGCATCGAACGGAAATTCATTACAAGGGACATAGCGCCAAATTGACCGACAGACGGCACAATAATTTCACCCATGATGCCAGCCCCTGTTATGGTCTCGGTTAAAGCAGAAAAGTTTGGCATTGTTACATCTACAAGCCCTAGCAGTCTCTGTCCGCCGTCTACAAAGACATTATATTGAGCTGTTAAAAGTGGGACTCTCATCGTCCACCATCCTTCCTATGAAGCTAAAGATGCCGACAGAGCTTCCAGGTACATTGGGTCGTACTCAAGTTCGAAGATAATTGTTTCGGCGGGAGGCGGCGGGGTGATTAATACGTGGAAGGTTATACGTCCATCTATCAAATCGGTGATAGGGTTACGGCTTGCATCCCACTCTACGCGGCCACCAATTAAATGGCCGGCAGCAGCAAGACCAGCTAACCGATTATTGAGCGTGCTTATGATATTATCAATCATAACGCCGCGAATAGGCAGGCTTATTTTTTGCCAGTATGTAAGGATGATTTCAGCCGCTATCCAGTTGAACATGCGGCGAGACGGCACCCACATATCTTTCGGGTCTGTATTGGCCGGATATGAAGCTGTGCGGTTACCCCATGCCCTCCATCCGCCAATCCAGTTCAAGGCCGTTGCTATACCGTTAAGGTTAAGGTGGTTAGCCTGGTCAACAGACAGCCCTACCTCTTTGTCATTCCAAAGCAGCCTATCCATGAATAGGTTATTGTTAGATGGCGAGAAAGACGGAACATCGCCAACTCTGCTGTCAACCAGGCCCATAAGCCCGGTCATTTGAGTAGACATATTATATATATCCGACCCCATGCCCAACTTGCCCCAACACACCATGGAATTTCTAGATGAATAGCCATTTTGTTCTTTCCAGGCGGCCATTTGGCGATATGAAGGGCCTGCGCTTTCGGGGATGTCTATGACGCAGAAGGTTGTGAAGAGGCTATTAAGCCTTTCCGTCTTTGCTTGAAGCAGGATGGGGACTCTTATATCGTCCATCCATCCCGGTGCTGCTATAATATCCGGTAGTAGGCGTAGTTTAGGAAAGATATCGTCAATCACTTCCAAACCGCTGCGTTCTCCAGTGGCAGGGTCAACACCGCCTATTATGCTATTGGATGTCGCGCTAGCCGGCATTACTATGTCATACGTTATAAATATGCTGGATACCGCTATGATGAGGCCACCCGGCAAAGCGGTTATGGTAAGGCCATTCTCTGACAAGGCTAGTGTATAGTCCTCTTCAAGAACGCACTCTGTTCCATTCTCCTCTGTAAATACAACGACAGATTCCGGAATAGCGAGCATATTTTGAAGTTCAGCGCGGGCATTACGTAAAGACAGATATTTGGCCTCGCCTGCTTCTGTATTGGATGGGTCAAAGACGTTGATGAAGACCGCAGGGCCTACACGGAAAAGCGCAAATTGACTTTTTATGGCCTCGCAAAGGGTCCAGGTACTCCAATCATCCGAATAGCCCAGTTGCTGCACGGCTTCCTGATATGAATATGCCACGATTGGTGTATTTACTGCCGCAGCGGGATTCTGAGCCCTATGCACCGGGGCCGTGCCTATAAAGGCCTTAGCCCTGCGGGTACGCACCGGAGCCCTTACGCCAGTGGGTATTTCTCTTGTAAAAACGCCATGAAATTCCAGGGCCATTAATTTTCCCTCCTCAATGTATGGACATCGTCGTATTTATCCATGGTCGGGTTGGTTTCCCACCAGTCCATACCACGTTCCTCTTGTATCACTGGTACGCTAAATACCGCTGAGATTAGGCCGAACCACATTGGGGCTGGCTGCTCTTCCGGCAATTCCCAGGTTATAGGCCGCTGTAGCGCATAACGGCCATCTATGATGGAATTGAGTTCCAGGTCGGATATAATGCGCCATATGATTTCAGCAGGGATTAACCATCCCTGCCTATCACGGACGCCGCCATCTATTGTTATGCCATCATCGTAGCCGCCAATCATAAAAGTAATGCTGCAGTTTCCCTCGCGGGCTTCATTTACTGTGCCTCCACCCATCATAATAAGTACAAAAGGGTAGTCGGCGGGGTCTATTTCGTTGTCGTACATTTTTTCTGGCAGGTGTTGCAGGTGTACCTTGATTTCCCGCAGAGCATGGCCGCCGTTTGATTGCTGGAATTTGTAGTTCTTAGTTATCTGTTCCGTGCGTTCTTTGAGGGCATTCATCAGATTAATTGGAGTCATCGCTGCATCATTCTCCTAATCTCATGGTCGATGCGGCGGTCAAGTACATCATCCAATGTATCTTGAATAACCTGAACGGCCTCGTCATTTCCGACCATGCTTGCAATTGATGGGCCGGTCTCTTCCGCGATGGGGAGCCTGTTAGCAGTCGTTCGACGGGCTACAATCTGTTTCATCCAAAAAATCGGGTTTGACGTAGTGCCGCCGCCGTCCTTACGCATTTGAATGAAAAGATGCGGCCTTGCTGCCCTTGGAATCCCCTTTTGAGAAATCCCACCGATAGGTTTCACGATAAATTTTCTTAGTGGGATGCGCGAACCCCGGAATACCATCGCGCCCGAGGGGTTATCTTGATTCTTACTTGCGCTATAAATCCTTACGGTCTTATCAATGTCGCCCCGCTTTATGGTATATTGTTTTGTCGCCTGCCTAAGAGCTACCGTTTTTCCCTGATTTAGGGTGCGGTTAATGGCCTGGGCAATGACTGCCCTAAGTTCTTCAGGGCTTAGGACGCTTCGGGCTGCCCTCTCCCATTCGCCAAGGTTAGGCTCCAGCGTTATTCTAATTGGGTTATCATTCATTAGGTTTTATTAGCCTCAATAGTAATAACATACATACCCATTTCTTCACTACAATCGCGAACAAAGTATGATTTGCCGTCCAAATTAATCCGCGCCCCTACAGCAAAACGCGCCGGAAACAAGGACTCATTTACAAAAACCCGCTTTAGGCCAAGGTATGTTCCCCGAGCCGCCGCATTGCTACGTTCTTCCAGAATATCACTGTCAATGACAGCCTTGACCTCTATGCCGTTAATGACATGGTCGTCAGCAAATTCGCTTAGGTTCAAGAAGACATTGTCAATATCAACGGCTATCTGGTCCTTAAACGTCATTAATTCCCCTCAGGCTTTTCAGCCTTGGGTTCTTCGGCCTTGGGCTTTTCATCCTTAGCTTTTTTATCCTTGGCCTTTGTAGGTTTTGGCTCTTCGCCCTTTGGCTGTTCGGCTTTGCCATATTTCGTGATAGCGCCGTGCTTAATGAGCGCTTGAGCCTTTTCATAACTTAGAGGTACTTCGTCCCCTTTTTCATAAAGCTTTCTGTTATGCTCTATTATGTGATTAGCTATATACGCCATTTCTGTACCCCCTAAATGTCGTCTTCGCTGCGAACTTTTATTGTCCACCAGCTATCATAAAATTGCGGGGCAGCCATAGCACGTGATGTAACCATGGTTGTATGAGTCTTTGCCCTACGGTCTATAAACATTTCTGGAATATAGCGGCCTTCAATCCATACAGGATTTTCAGTGACTTCATCCACGATGGTTTCCGCACCATACAGGATTCGGTTTTGCCGCGCCTCATTGGACAGCATTAATAGCCTATAATCGTCCAGGTATTGAGTCTTTTCGTTGGCTTCGTTTTTATAGGTACCAGAGTAGGTATATGCATCAAGATGCCCAAGACCAGGCCAGATGAAAGTTGCAAAATATTGGGCAGTCTCAAACATGTCTGTTATTTGGGCTGGAGCGATTCGGCCCATTTCCATACGTTGGTTGTCTAACATTCTCTTATAGTCTTCATCATCCAAGAAAAGCTGGGCAGTTTTCAAGTCCATCAGTAGCATATTAGGATTATAATTGCGTTCCCTCAAAATCTGAGACCAATATGTTAGGCTCTCAAAAGGCCGTACACCCGGTTCGCCCCATTGGCTACTTCCGGATAAGGTCATTTGTAAGGGAAGGTTATAATCAACATAGGTATCTACCCCTTTGCCAATTATATTAACCCTGCCCCCAACCAACATCTGTGCGCACTGCTGCTCGATACGGCGGTCGACTGCGTCCATACAAAAGACTAAATCACGCTCTAATGTTGCCCTGGCACGGTCGGCGGGGGTAGTTTGGCTGTAGATAGTTTCCCCGGCTGACCTATGGATAAGGGACGCAAGGTCAAGAACACGCTTTTCTTGGAAGCGCGGGGTCTCAATCTCCCTGGTAATAAATGGCTCGCGTTCTGTGGCCTCTACCTCAAGGCGGTTGTTGACATACCTGGCCATACTTGCGCCTTCGCGTACTTCATCCCATTCTGCTTTTTGAGTTGAGAAATATATATCCCCGCCTAAAAAAAATGTACTGCGAAACATGGACGGCTTTGGTTCTTGATAAACCACGGCATCCAACATTGTCCGCGTTTCATAGCGGTTAATTAAATTATCAAATGGCATATTAAGTCACCTCTCCCCACTGTACGAATGGCGCTTGATGCATTGGGGCTATATCCAGCTGCCTTTCTGAGCGTGTGCGTTTAAGCACCGCTGGTAAGTCAGCATCATCAATGGCGCCAAAATACATGACATTTTGATTGAATTGACCTGTTAGAGAGGCGGCGGCTTTTGTGTCCTCGGTGGTCTCTCCAACTTCGTCCAATAGGACGGCATCTAAGACCTCTGTATCTACTAAGGGCATAGATGCGTTTATCCCATCATCTGCCAGCACCAAAGCCTGGCCCCTAAGAAATGTATCGCCGGCTGGTAGAATCACTTCAATACGATTTTGATAAATCAGGTTGTCACCGGTTAGGTTATCTACAGAGGACTGCCCTACCGTGTTCAATAGATTTCTAGCCATTTTTCAGCGTCCCCCTTCTCTGGGCAATGCTATTAAATGCGTTGATGCTCTTATGCTCTTGACTGTCTACACGTACCGGGTTGCCAATCCGGCTTAAGATGGCTGCATCCTTCTTGGCGTTGGCCAGGTATGGAGTGCTTGTTTGATTTCCCGCTTCAAGAGCTTGGAATATCCAATTGTTGACGCATTCAATGCTTGAGCCGTTCCGTTTGAATTGCTCTATTGCGTCTGCAAATTGCGGGAAGGCTTTAGCCCTCGCGTCCAAGGTCATTAGGCGGTTGCGTTCGTTCGCCGCGCCCTGCCTTCTGGCCGTAACGACCTCTTCATTTTCCGCAGGCTCGACCTCAGCATATTCGCCTTCGATTTCTATATAGCCCTCATCGACATTAGATGTATCAATATCCAGTTCCGCTTCGCAATTGGGGCAGGTGACAATGGCTTCCTCAATGTAGCCATCCACGTCAATATCGAATTCGTTCTCGCATTCCGTACAGGTGATATGCACCGGGTAGACTTCCATCCGCGCACGTCTTGCCCTTGCTGCGCTTTGTTGTTTACGTTTAGACTTTGGCCTTGCCCTATTGACCTTGGCTTTAGCCTGCGGGATTGGATAGGTTTCTGGATATGCCCCGCCAGATTCCTCTAAAGGAGTTGCCTCGCCCCCGGGCGCGGTGTCATAATCAAATTCCTTCTTGCATTCCGGATTTGGGCATGGGATTTTATATTTTTCGTTGCGGAATTTCCGGCTTGCGCGGGCTTCATAATCCGGATTGCTATTATCTGGCACTGCTACCGTAGCGTACTCGTATGCATCCATGGTAACTACATTGGTTTCAGTATTGAGGGTGCATTGAGTTTGGCAATAAGGACATGTGCATGTCAGCAGTTCAGCACGCGGCCTGCTTTTTCTAGGCATTGTATTACCTCCATTCATACTTTGCGGCGGCTTTCGTATGTTAAGGGGTATGGTTTTACCCCGGCATCTAAATGAATCCGGCTGAATCATTGCCACCATTTTTTGCTTCGCTGGAATGATGCTGTCACAAAATCCCATCTCTAATGCCTCTTGTGGGGTCAGATATGTCCCTTGACCATCAGAGCCATCCAGCAGGGCTATTATTCCATCATCCGGCAGGCCGGTTTTGGCAGCATAAGCCTTAAGGCAAATGTCCCTGACCTTGTCTAAGTCCTCTGACATTTTCGCCATATCGTGTTTGTTAAAGCCCCCGAATAGTATTACAAGCGGGTTATGAATCATCAAGAGACTGCCTTCGGTCATTGCAAAATGGTCCCCCGCCATAGCAATGACGCTGGCTATGCTGGCAACAATCCCTTCTCCAACAACCTCTATATGCGCAGGGTGGGCTAACAACGTTTGATAAATTGCCGAACCCTCAAATACATCGCCGCCATTAGAATTTATATGTACTACTATCCTGTCGGTCCCAGCAGGCAGGGCATTTAACGCCCTAATCACATCATTTGACGTGACATCGTTTTCGCTCCAACATTCATCGGTTATAATACCATAAATCCAAATATCGGCCGTGTTATCGCCATTAACACGAGTTTCCAGAAGCCTATAGCTACCATTCGCTTTGCTTTTAGTCTGTTGCTTCCGCTTCTGCGGCATCGCTGTTGCCACCTTCCATAGCAGCTTGAGCCGGGGCTGCCCTTGTCACCCGCAATGGGGTCCTATCCCAAGGCTTTTCATCCCAAACCGTCTGCTCTTCGTACAATGCCTCCGCCGTCTGATAATAATCATTGCCGTACTTTGCGGCCACTTCGCTGTATGACATTGCACCAAGGCCGATAGCCCTTTCATATGATTGGGCTTCCTTCATTGGGTCAATCTGCAAATCACCAGGGCCACTCCACTTTGCGAGGCAGTAAGCCCTCCGCTTTAATGGATTTGTGAAGAAGTCCGGGGCCTTTATGTAGCCCTTGGCCACAATATTAGCCATAAATTCCTCATAAACAGGCTGGCAAAAGTCATAGGTAAGCCTATCGCGCTGCTCTTTGAATCCGGCAGTCGCCATATTGATAGCGGCGCGGCTTGCGCTAAAAGATGAGCTGAACATCATGACAACCATCTCGAAGGGCAGGCCCAATGCGCTGCCTATAAATCTCAGTTGAGCCTCTGTAAATGCGCTAAAACCGGATGCTGGCCGGGTTACCCCTACCGGAACTATGTCGTCGCCAGGAGCCATAAACCCAATCGTACCAGAGCCCATTTCAAGCATTCCGTGCCTTTGATAAAATTGTTCCCTTGCATTTTGGGCATCATTATTGTCGCTGAGACCAACCTGGTCTGACATCATGGCAGCCCACTCGCCTATGGCAGCCTCTGGCACTTGCGTCTTAATCACGGCTGTGAATAGCGACTGAACAAGTGCGGCTTGCAACTCGGCTTTTATGTACCTGTCGAGAACTTTGACGGCTTCGACTACCGGGGCCAGCATCGGCACCCCGCGCCTTTGCCCCGGCCTTAGGCTTCTCATTATGTGAAGTATATTTTGGCGGCCTGTTTTATCGCCTATAGCCGGCACCCGCACCCATTCAGTTTTCGCTACGTTAAACTTGCGATGTGATAATGGATGCCTAGTTGCTATATGGAAGGCTATGATTTCGCCGTATTCCCCGACTTCAACGCCGCCAAATATATTAGCATCCGGGTTATACTTCGAAGCTATACTTGGATTGGATACGCAATCGGCCTCAATCAGCTGTATCCTTAAATCCAACAGGCTCTTTGAGCCTGGGAAGTTTACATAGGGCAATGCGGCAAAAATGTCCCCGCTTTCAAGCACAGAGCGATGTACCAGCGCTTGCAGCTCGTAGAAATTGTCACGCCGCCTTACATCACATTCCGTGGATTCTGCGAACTCTTCCCAATGGCGAAGAATATCTTTCTTCAACTTTGCGGCCTCGTCCAGGGATAGGCCAAGCGACTCTTTGTCGGGCGTGGGTTCGGGTATCAGGCCACGGCCCACCACATTAGTGACGATGGTATTAATCATCCCGGCAACAACCGGGGCATTGAGGCTCAAGTCCCGGCAGCGCTGCCGCACTACGTCAAGGTGGGCTGTTATATCGTCGTCAGCACTGCCGCCCCACCAATTCCAGCCTTGCAGGCTATTATTATCAAGGCTTGCAGCACCGTTTCCAAGGCCACCGTTGTAAAATTGCGGGTGGGTGCTTCTGGTAATCGGCCTGCCATCCATGTCTACAATTTTCGCAGCACTCATAATACATCACCCGCTATCGGTCTCTAACTACAATCCTTCTAAACTTCGGTGTGATGGTGCCTTCCAATTTTTCAATCTCACCGACTATAAACCCAAGGTCTGCCCTTGTTAACGCACGTGAGCCAATCCTGTAGCTTTGCGCACCTGTGACTATAGCAAGCCTTGCCTGTTTAAGCGCTTCCAAATATTCCCTGTCTGATTCTGACAATACCCTTGGCATAAAATCACACCGCCTTTGTTGCTGTATTATAGCAGTATCATCCTGCATGTACAATGATTAAACGGCAGTATATGAGTTTTTTACCATTTGTTTATTGAGGTTGACCCCACGGTTTAGCGGTGGCCTGTTCGTAGGTTTGGAAGGGCTTGGAGGAGTGTTTGCAAATGCTGGCTTTATCGCTTCCGTCGCTATTTCAAACATATCCGGCAAATCAACAGACCAGGGCATACGTGCGGCTATCCGTTCGATAGGGAATTTGCTGATTTCCAAGGCCGCTAAATTGTAGACGGCTAGGTCAAAAGGCTCATTAGAACGCCCCGGTATTAGCTGCCATTCAAAGCGGCGATTGCCTTTCTTTGTTTTTGTTAGTACCTTCTGCTCTGATGTGAGGCCAGCAAAGTACCGTTCATCATATCCGCGCACACTTTCATATACACCTGTGACGTCCCTGGCCGAACCTTGGGGGAAATGGCAGTAGCCTGGGCCGGGGGTTTTTATGTTAAGACGTGCCATGACATCATCTTTGCCTGCGTCTACTGCCAGGTTGAATTCATATGTCCCAGCTAGCTTTGATTGAACGCGGTTGTAAAGAAGCGCCTTTCCAGCACCGGGAACGCCGCGCACGGCCCATACATTCCAGCTACGCCTTGCACGGCAATACATCCTAACCATTTCTGTTGCATGGCCGCCCATGTCTATGCAGGTGCAAACCACCGGCACGGCGACACCATTAGCGTATTTGTACGACTTGCGGATAACCTCGTCCAACTGCCCCCATACAGGGGAGCCTTGTATGCGCGGGTCGCCCCATAATTCATGATAGCCTAGCCGCCAACTTTCTTTTTGCTGGCCCCAGCCTATGACATCAACAGCCAGGCGGTTGTCCTGGGTATCTACGGCTACGGTTATACAGCAAACGCCATCCGGCACTTCGGCATAATATTCCTCACGCCTTTCCATCAGCCCGGTTTCGTCAGACCTTTCGCCACGAATTTCCCAAGTCTCTCCGAGGGTTGTGTTGATGAAGGTTTGCAGCTTGCCTAGTTGGCCTGCTGCTGCCTCCCGGTTGGCTGTACGCCATTCTTCGATAATAAATTCCCAGGTAATAAATGGGCTGTAAAGGGCAGATACATGAAAGCCCCTGGTAGTATGGTCTGGATTGGCTGCTACCCACTTTCCAACCTCGCCCCAGCCCCTAGTCCATTCCCTTTTTGTATGGCCTGCTTCGCACCCGCAGCACGAATGGGTTGCAGCTTCTAAGTCTATCCTTGACCATTCCAACGGCTGCATTAGCCCGCAAGATGGACAGGGCAGGTGATATTTTTCCATAGTGGAATTTTCGTATTCCGCTTCAATCAGCGATGTCCCTTTGAACTTCGGAGTTGAAAGGATGATGATTTTTCGGCCACGCCCAGCAAAGGTCTGTGTGCGGTTTTCCACCAGCTTAATATAATCGCCCTCTGTCATTTCGACATCTCCGTCCGCTTCATCAATCATGGCGATTTTTGCGGTATCTACCCTCATCGTGTTTGGGCTATTCGCGCCAATTAACGTCAACGAGCCGCCGGGGAACAGTTTAAGCAACAGCGTATTATTGCTATCAATCCGGTGGGATTCTGTGACTATGCTACGAATCGGCTTGCAGTCACGGATAAATGGCGTGAGGTTTTTTTTGCTGAATTTTTTGGCGTTGTCCCCTGTTGGGTAGACAATGAAAATCGGGCAAGGCTCATGATGTATATAATAGCCGATGGGGTTTAATATCGCGCTGTAAGTGATTCCTACCCTAGCGGCCTTCATTATGACAATTCGTTCGGTGGTCTTGTCGCTGATTGCGTCCATTATGCCTTTTTGATAGGGTGCAAAGCTGGTCTGCCATGGGCCTGGCTGTGATGTTACGTCTGGGCCAAGCCAGACGTTCTGGTCTGCCCATTCTGAAATTGTGATATCAGGCGGCGGGGCTAATTGTGGAATCAACTCTTCTTTGAAGAGCTGAAGTAGATTTTCGTACCGCCTTCTACGTGATGGTGGCGTCAACCTCTCTCTTTTCCTCAATCATATCACCATCCTCTTCATATTCAGAACTAAACTGACTAAGGGACGCTGCTGCATCGTAATCCATAAGCAGAGTTCCTAATTGCCGCATTTCTAAGTTAAGCAATTCAAAAGCCGCTTCCTTATCTGGGAGGGCTACAAATTTATCAGCAGAAACATAGGGCATGTTGTATAGCTGCATCTTAAAGGTATTCATAATATTGCCCCATGCACGTACTATAAGGTCGGTCGGGTGGGCCTTCCCTTCTTGTAATTCTATTTGTACTTGAAGTCGGCGCACCTTAAGGTCTGCCTCCTGTAATTTGGCTTCCTTCAATGCTTCATCGGCTGGAGATGGTTCAACTTGCCTGGCTGTTCTAACACTGGCCTTTTCGCGGTAATGCACTATCAATGCGCGTATAGTTCTTAGGAAGTGATACATTCTTGCGCCTTGATATGGCACTTTCTCGCTTTTTATAACGCCCTCTTGGGTAAGTACCTTTATCTGCCCAGTTCCGACACCAATAAACTGCGCTATTTCCTCTGCCCTTACGTATCCTCCCGAGGATTCTACGGTTGCACTATCTGCATTAATTGGGGCCTCATCTTCCACATCACTATCCCCAGCGTAATACCCTATTTGGCTACTGGCTTCCTCTTGGTTGTCTCCATCAAGCAACCACATTTGTCCGTGGGCAACTCCTGGCTTGATTTGTATTACCTCCCTTTGATTCCACATATTGTAAATATGTTTTTCCATTGCAAATTGCTTCACGACCTGTGAACAGCTGCCACCGCTTTATAATAATATCCGCGTACTTCGGAAGCAACTCAATCCCATAGCAGATACGACCAGCGGTTTCGGCGGCTATTATTGTTGTTCCGCTACCTAAAAATGGGTCGTAGACCGCTTCATTCTTCGAAGTATGGTAAAAGATTGGGCGACGCATTACCTCAACGGGCTTTTGAGTAGCATGGCCTTGAAGCATATCATTTTCATCTTTTCCACCCTTTTGGTTTGGTGACTGTACCTCCCAAAGGGTACTAGCATTAGCCGGCCCCTGCCAATCCGCAGTCTGTCCGCGCCTCACAGCGTAATAGCATGGCTCATGCTGCCAGTTATATGCCCCACGGTTAATTACGATACCAGGCTTTGCCCAGATAATCTGCGCTTTAACGTCAAAGCCCGAGGCATTTATCATATCATAAATTGTACCACTTTGCAGACCGCCGTGCCACACATACGCAATATTTCCCCTAAAATAGGCAAATGCACCGCGCCAATCAGCATGATGGTCATTTTTCATCATATCCCGAGGCGCATTCCTGCCTAATACTTCATTCCTCCACTCTGCATCATAGTTCACACCATACGGAGGGTCTGTCACCATCAGATTTATGCTAACACCAGCCAAAAGGGGGTTGACCACGGTTGGGTCGGTACAATCGCCGCAGGCCAGGCGATGGTTTCCAAGCTCCCATATCTGTCCATACTTAGATACAATAATTTCTTGGCCGCCTGATGATGTCTCGATGTTGTTTGGAATATCATCTTCCCGGATTTCCGGCTGGAATTGGTTTTGTTCGTCCTTGGCAAGGAGCTTCTGTAGGTCCTTCGCATCAAATCCGATATTCGAGAGGTCGAAAATCGCCTGTAGGTCGCCAAGTTCCCGCGCCAGCGCATTATAATCCCAATCGCTATCCAGTCCTAGCTGGTTATCCGCGATACGATAAGCGCGGACTTGCGCATCGGTCAGGTTAGCTAAACGAATGCACGGCACTATATCAATGCCAAGCTGCATGGCGGCTAATAAGCGGCCATGTCCGGCAACAACATCTCCGGCATCGGTTATTAGGATGGGTTGAGTCCATCCGTATTCGCGAATGCTGGCCGCAAGCTTTGCGACATTTTTTTTGCTATGCGTCCGAGCGTTTGCAACGGATGGCGCAAGTGAAGCAACAGGCCTAAATTCAATTGTCTCCGGCATTGAGATGTTCCGCATCTGGATGCTCCTTTATTTCTTCCGGAGTGGGCGTTTCCCCTTTGGAGCAAGGGGGTTGATACATTGGCGCTGGTGGAAAATAGCGGACTGGTAAAATTTGGCATCTAGGAGAGTTTCGGGGCATTTCGCACC
>Ga0123355_10001740_pt1 | contig 30405 bp, 56 predicted proteins | sample TergutEmb28metaG_3_FD_89872 | JGI IMG/M metagenome (GOLD analysis project Ga0123355, IMG submission 89872) | Embiratermes neotenicus P1 segment gut microbial communities from Petit-Saut dam, French Guiana - Emb289 P1 | ecosystem: Host-associated > Arthropoda: Insects > Digestive system > Gut ... | reverse complement strand
GCAACTACTATAGTAGTCATAGATACAACAACGGATACAGTGTCGCAGATAACAGGATTGCCGAATAGGTCATATCCAAGCTTCACGCATGTCGGAGATAAGTTATATGTAGGCTCAACCACGATTGCAACTACTATAGTAGTCATAGATACAACAACGGATACAGTGTCGCAGATAACAGGATTGCCGAGTAGGTCATATCCAAGCTTCACGCATGTCGGAGATAAGTTATATGTAGGCTCAACCACGGCTGCAACTATTATAGTAGTCATAGATACAACAACGGATACAGTGTCGCAGATAACAGGATTGCCGAATAGGATATATTCAAGCTTCACGCATGTCGGAGATAAGTTATATGCAATTAGTAGTGCTGCAGTAGAAAGCCTCGTTATAATAGATGCAAGCACTAATCATTTCTTTGTGTTTACCGGATTACCACCAAGAGCATATAATAATCTTGTTCAAGTTAACAATCGCATATGGCTTGGAGCTTCATCATCTTCCACAGATATAATGTATCTTGATGTGGGGGCAGAATTGCCAACTTATTGGTTTGACCCGATATATATACGATATTGACACCAATAGCACGTTCCAAGATACCAACAACTTGCGAGAAATTGTACTTGGCGAATATTTCAACTTTTTTACAAATGCAAGGTTAGTAAACGTGCCAAACAATACAGAGTTTACAGGATTTTGGCAAAATGTAGGTGCGGGTACAGTTGAAAATCCGCAAGGTGGCTATACATTTACATCTGCACAACTCATGGCACAATATGACGGCTCAATTCATGCTGATACGTGGGTTTGGCAAAGAAGATAGTACCATGAAGCAAATGTTATCTACCATTGGATTCGTAATGTTATGCTCTGACATTATATAAAGCGTCCTAACTGGACGCTTTTGTTTGCAAAAAATCAAAAAGCATAGTACAATTAATTTGCAAGGTTCGGAGCTTAGCAATGTGCTAAGCCTCTCATTGAGTGACACGGGCTTTGCTTTTTTGTTTGCACAAAAAAACGGCTAGTGGGTAGCCATTTGATTTACTTTATAGCCCTAGCAATAGGGTTCATGTCATTAGCGGGGCAGTCCATTAAATCAAGTTGTATTAATGGTCTGCTAATTCGCTTTTCAATGCACTCTTTACAGTAGTTAATGTCATAGGTAAATATATGAGGATAACTTGGATGTCCGCCGTAACCCAATTCCCATTTATGATGTTCATATCTTGTTGCGTACTGCCATACTGCGTCCTTTACCATCACCATGTCGTATTCTTGTTTACAATCATCACATATCATGTCATATAGAGGGGGTCGGTGTTTATTTAGTCGGTTTAAGTCGTGCATTAACTATTCTCCTTTTACTCAAAATACATATAATCATCTGGCACATCGTCATATTCGGGTGCGCCTAGGTTAAGGCAATCACCGCCTGATACCATTTCAGCACTGGTACTGCCATAAGGCACTAGGTCTACACAGTCACCGGAATAGTGCTTGCAGTTTTCACAGGTTCGTTGCATTGCTGTCCCCCTTAACAATCTTGTCGTTCAACAGTTTATTTACTTCTTGTATAAACTGTATTTCATTATTTTGTTTATCAATAACAAATACCTTTACCCACGAGAATAATTCATTGATACTGTTTTTGACTGTAAGAATATCATGGCTTTCAAACAGACTACCTGCGTCATTGTCGTATGAAATAACGCCTCTATATGAACTATCAAGGTTTAAGATGTTTACTTCTACTTGTCCACGCTCTTTGCACATTTCGCAATCGCAAGCGTTGCCTAAATACCCCACGGTATAGTCTGAAAAAAGGATGTACAAGCGGTTATTGTTATTCACTGAAATCTCTCCTTATTTCCAAATATTGAAAAATCCTGCACATGCTAGATAGATTCTCCATAAAAGCGTCTGCGCCAATTGGCCTCATTTTCTTCTAACAACAAAAGTTGATATTGGAAATGCAATCACTATATAAGACACAAGAGGTGTAATAAATGGCGACAACACAATTAACCATGGCCAACTAATTTCCCCTATTAAGCGCAACGCGATAAAAACTGCTAATAATATCGTGCATAATAATTTTACTGGTTTATTTATTCGGGATGCCAATTCTACTTGGCTAATTATTTTTAATTTTTCATCAAGAGATTGCATAAATCCACTTCCTTTACATAAACTCATTACGTGGAACACCAAAGTGCTAAGCATTGAGGTGTGTTGGTGGAACAACTTCAAGTTCTGCGCTTATTACCGTGTTTGGATTATATTGATAAGGTGGTTGCTCAATAAGCAAGCAATGCCTGTTCTCAATAATCCGTCCTGCAATTCTATTAGCAATCACGTGTTGCAGATGCTCTGTGTGGTCTAGGTCTAAAGTATCATGCGAGCTTATCTCAACATTGCACCCAATCTTTTTCGTTTCCAGTGTTTGCTTAATTACTAATGGCTTCATTTTTGCTAATTCCCTTTCCAGCAATCTTGCGACTTGCCGTTTATGTCGTGACTTGGTTTTCTTCATCGTCACCCTTCTTGATTTTCTGTCTCACCCAGCTAGTAAATTTAAGGTCTTTTTTAGCTAATTGTTCGTCAAGCTGGTTAGCTTCATCATGATTTAATTTACACTCGTAACGCTTGATTTTTTCCTTGCGCATGGCGTATTCGTGTTGGTGGTTTCGTGAATTATTTCTCATACCGTCTCCCCTATTCTTCAATTATTATTTTCTTGGGTTTAGGGGTACATTCAGGACATATAGTGTACCTGCCAACTTTCCAGCCCAGCGCCCTCAAACCTTGTTTAACATATTTTTTCGGAGATATACCGTTGCAGTACTTTTTCTTACCGCACTTGTCACAAATTGCACCTGTAATAAACATTATTTCACCTCCTTATCTGCCCCGTAGTTGGCGAGGGCTTACTGTGGACTACTATCCATTCTCCACTTGTGCTTTCTTTAATTCTTGTAGTTTGAATATTGTATGCATTGTATTCATCTGCAATGTTTTTGTAAGTAACAGTTTTTGCTGTGTGTTTTATAACTTCAATTAGTTGCATAGTAGATTTTGCCGACTTCAAACTTTTATGTCACTACCTCCCGAAATTTATTTATAACTAATTATATCACGGACGAAATTGCAACCCCCCTCCAAAACTTTTTTGATGGGTGAATTTTTTGGCGGCGGTGTGTTATAATTAGCGCACAAATTGACAGGAGGAATAACTCATGAAGAAAATTCCAACATTGTTTATCCGTGAATTTCCAGAGCGAAACAAGGTTATTATCACGAAACAAGTAACGCCCGGTTGTGAGTGGGCTTTAACGGAAGGTGTAGCAACTCGCAAATATGACGGTTCATGCTGTGCCATAATTGACGGCGTATTTTACAAGCGTTATGACGCTAAAAAAGGCAAGAAACCTCCAGAAGGTGCTATACCTTGCCAGCCGGAAGCAGACCCAATAACAGGACATTTTCCGCATTGGATTGAAGTGGATATAAGCAAAAAAGAAGACAAATGGTTCATCGATGCGTATGACACTTATAGATATTGGCATTTTACGAAATATGGAACACCTGAATTAGAAGATGGCACATATGAAGCTGTTGGTACACATTTCAATGCAAATAAAGACGGCATTTCATATAATACGCTTATCAAACATGGGATTGATTTAATAAACCCTGAGTACTTGGATAAACCATATTCGTTTGATGGTATAAAATCCTTCCTTGGCAATAATGAAATTGAGGGTATAGTGTTCTACCGTGATAATGGCGAAATGTGCAAGATAAAACGCAGTGATTTTGGTTTTGAGTGGTAACATATAATCCCAAAAGGTACTTAACTAAGGTCAAGTGCCTTTTTTATTGCGTCTAGGGCGGGTTTAGTGTATAATTGGATTATGGCTAGGGCAGTGGAACTCTATTTTAGCTGACAAAAAGCTGATATATAGATTTAGATACAAAGATATCAAATTGTTCTTAAACAGCTTGAGAGGTGTATAATGCAACAAGTTTCTGCGGCATGGAGAAGACTACATAGAGAAAATGTTTTTTCCGCTGGAAGCGACGGCAGAACAATTAGTCGTGTTGAAATTACTGTTGCAATCACAGACCCCTCAGCAACATCAGATTACAATATTCAATCTCAAAGCCAATCCTCATTTTCAAATATTGATGAAATTTATGGACGTTCTCCCATTTCACATGGTCGTTATTCAACGGGAGAGCATGGAAGCTGGATTTTGGACGGAAATACAACGCCATTCGTGCATTATAATGGCAATTATGGGTTCGTGAGCGAATCTCTTAGTGATGAAAATGCCAGATTTGAGCAACCAATTGTTATCAGTATATTTTTTGATAGAGTATTGCTTCAATCTACACCGGGCATGACAATCCGATGGTCTGAAGCATTTAGTCAAATGGCGCGTGAAATTAGACTTACATCGTTTCTTGATGGGATTGTCAGCAAGCGAGAAAATGTTATACTGCAACCAGAGCCCACAAGCGTTATAAATTTTGAAATAGAAAGCTTTAATAGGATTGACATTGAGATTCTTGAGTGGTGCTTGCCACATTGCAGGGCAAGAATTGAGCATATAGGTGTCGGGTTTTTTAAGTTGTTCACGAACACAGATATAATCGACATTGCACATAAGAATAGTGCTGACCCACTCGGGTCAATAATACCAATGAATACTTTGGAATTTACTATTGATAATGTTGATATGAAATGGAATCCAACAAATCCCCAAGGAATGTTTAGATTTTTGATTGAGCGTCAAGAAGTAAATCTGAGATATGGTTACGAGCTTGACGGAATTGTAGAGTGGATTCCCGGCGGTGTTTTCTACATGTCAAGCTGGAATAGCCCACAAAACAGCATAACATCAACATTCAAAGCGTCAAATTCCTTTTCGCTGATGAATGAAGAATACACTGGCTCACTCAGCGGAACATTGTATGAAATTTCCGAAAGAGCACTGATGCAAGCAAATCTACCTCAATTATTTGACTATCGCACAAGATGGGTGATTTCAGATAGGCTGAAAGAATACGTGATTATCAGCGAACAGGTGCGTACAGATAGTATTGCTAGTGTTCTCCAATTATGCGCACATGCTGCAAGTTGCGGAATGTGGCAAGATAGACATGGGACTATACACATAGCACCAATAACACTAGGCATGGAGTTTGAATTAGAAAGTGATTATGGAGCACCTATCTCTGATTTGTCTGCAATACACTACTTTTCAAATTTCGACAAGGTGGCGACTGGTGAACTTGGTATATGGTCGCTTGACGGCACATTCGGAGCAGTTGACGAATATACAAAATTTCCATTTGTTAGCAATGACCTTTCAAATGAGAGTGCCATATTTGAAGTTCCACCAAGAATTAGTATTTTGACAGCAGGAAACCAGAGATATACGCCAAATGTTCAAATTATGTGGAGCGAAACATACGGTGAAATGGCAAGAAGATTTAATGTTATTATATTCCACAATGGATTAGTTGTTGATACTATAGAAGTTGAAGATAACATTGATATAGAAAATATTATATTTACTAATGTTGAAATATTTGATACAATTGTTGTAGAAATTATTGAGTGGTCACTACCATATCACAGGGCAAGAATTGAGCGACTGTCAATTGGGCCAGATTATATTATTGACAGAACAAACACTCAACCAGAAGCGAATGTAAGGACATCTCCAGAATTGAGGTCTGTTGATATTAATCGTGGGCTTGCTATAGTTGATAACAGCAACATTGGTAAAATACTGCCTGTGTCAAATCCGCTTGTTGAAACAGAAGAACACGCAGTCATGGTTGGGGAGCAAATACGGTTCTGGCTATCACACAGAAATATATTTTATGGAAAATTCGCTGCTGACCCAAGACTTGACCCACTTGACACAGTATTAGTTATAAACCAGTTTGCAGCACTAATGGCACTTGTGACAAGAATTGATTATCGCTGGTTTGGGGGTAGGTTCTGGGGAGATTATGAATCGAGGGTGCTTCGATGAATACACCATTAATAACAGATAGGACACAATTTGATTTCACATATGCTATGGAGCTAAGGCACATGATAGAAACGCGCACTGCAAGTGTGCAGCAGTGGGATGAATGGCGTCAAGAAATGCGTGGGCTATATACCCCTAAACACACGATGAACCGTGTAGGGCGTGCAATAAAAGAAGTTGCTGGATTTATTGGAGTGTTTTTTCGCACGATTCCTGTAATGCCAAATGTAGACTTTAATTTTGAAGATATACCATCACAAGCTGAACTAGAAAAATATCTCTATGATATAAGCGCAATTCGTGAAGTTGTTGCCGAGTTCACATCACTACCAAGCACTCCAACGTCTATGATTAACTTAACACTTGAACAGGCTAATGATATTGAGAGAATATTAGCACTTGCAATGGCATGGGCTGAAAGTGCATATGCAGCATCAAAGTTATCAAGCGTTAGGTCGGGTTCAGTTATGACATATTCAGGGAGTGCAATATATATCAGAGAAGCTGATTAATATTCATTGAGGTGAATCTATGAGAGACAGAATTCCGGGGGCTGAATCACAGGCTGGAAGAGTTTTGATAACGCCAGAAGGAACTGGGCAAGACCCGTTTCATGCGACACTTACACAAGCTGATAATCCAATTGAAGCTGGAACAGCTTGGAATAAGGCTAACGTGTTAAGTGACGACACTGCAAAACTTGTGTTTGGAAATGATGCATTTTACGCTCCAAATTTTGACCCAACACCAGATGAAGCTTTTGCAGAATTGGCTCGAAATGTTGGTGGTGGAAGCGGTGCTGCTGGACTACATCATATTGAGTTGACCGCTGGAACTAATACGTATTCCGCTACGCACTCAGATATAGTGGAGTACTTTACTGAACTTGCCGTATCAGTGCGATTTGCAATTAGAAATACTGGGGCAGCATCATTAAATATAAATGGTCTTGGTGCTAGGGCAATTCAAGTTGATGGACAGAGAGCGTTGATATCTGGTGAAATTGATAATAACTCAATGCATTTGCTTGTTATGGATAATAGTGGAAACTGGCAATTACTATCTCAAAGGTTTTTAACAAGACTTGGAGATGTTTCTGGAACACTTGCAGTGACAAACGGCGGTACTGGGTTGACAGCACAGCCAAGTATGCTAACTAATTTAGGGACTGCTGCTGCAGCAAATGTTCTTACAGCAACACCGAGACCTGGGGTAACAGGTGTTTTGCCTATAGCCAACGGCGGTACTGGTGCTACAACAGCACAGGGGGCAGTATCTAATTTATTTCCAACTTCAAATCCTGTTCCTGTGCACTTTGCAACATTTAATGCCGCACATGCAGGGCATGGGTGGACAACAATGCAGCAAGCTAGAGTGGCATTGGGACTTGGTAATACAATAGGGGCAGTACCAATTGCAAACGGCGGTACTGGCGGGAGTTTGCCAAATATGAACAATTTACATTCTGTTGACATGATATTGTGTACAACTCCTAACGTACCCGGAGTTGTTCATCGTGTCCTACCAAATTGGTTGGCTGATGTTATTCCGACAAATATGTCTCTTTTTACGTTTCAGAATAACTTCTTCAATATCTTTAATGGTTCAATGGTTGAGATAATGAATGCAAACCTTGCTCCACAACGACCAGCGAGAGCATTTTTTGCCTACATTTCTAATTCAAGCGCTCCAATTCATGCTCCAATATTAATAACTATAAATACCACGAATGGACATAGTGCTGCGAGAATAACAGCATTTTCACCAGCATTAGTTACAGGCTTTGCTACTATCTTAATTGCAGCACTTCATTGATAAACTTGGAGGAAATTTATGTATAAATATATAGAAGTTGATGGAGAGCATATAAAATCTGTGTTTGAGACATATGCTGAGTTTATTGATAGATCTAGTAAATATAAGGATATTACAGGCAAAGATGTTCCAAAAGACTTTTTCACGTCTCCGGGCTGGAGATATATTGACGATGAAATTATCCCGCCACCGCCTAAAACAGAACATGAAAAGCTTCTTTTAGAGCTTGGAATGGTAGATGCTAAGTTACAATCTTTGTTTAATGTTGAAACACATAACGCTAACTTTAACGCATGGCTGGGAGACGGTACAATAACTCAAATTGAAATGGCACGTGATACTAATCTTGAATCAAAAGATGAACTTATTGCACAGCGCAACAAAATCCTAAAAAAGATATCAGAATTGAGTGATGCGTAATGACTATCACGCAAATACCATCTCCAAATCGTAGTATCGGCAGAAGCGGATGGACACCAGATATGATTTCAGACCACGTTACAGGTGGTGCTGTTGCGGGCTCAATATCGTGGGTGACAAATCCCGCAAGCCAAGTGTCTTACCACTTTATCATCGCCCGTAGCGGAAATATAACGAAACACGTCAGTATTCAAGACACCGCATGGGCAAACGGGACAACCACAAGGTTAATATCAAATCCTCAAACGGACGCTGACAGACGCAATAATGATAGACATTTCAGCACATCTAGGCTTCGCTCTGTGCGAAACAGAGCCACGAATGCTAATCTGTACACGATTTCGATTGGGCATGAGGGTGACAGTATACAGGGCAATCACCAACTGACACAAGCCCAGCTCGATGCGTCGATATGGCTACACGGTCACATCATACAAGAAGTCGAGCGCATTTATGGGCATACGATAACCCCAAACAGGGAAACTATAGTCGGGCATGTAGATATAACTCCAAGGCATCGACCCAATTGTCCGGGAAGAGATTTCCCATTCGACCACATAATAAGAGAATTGAATAGAGGTAATTCAATAACTGTCATTCAACCACAAAAATTCATCATAAACGGCAGAGAGTTAACGCTGGACAGTGTAAATATCAATGGGAGTATTTTTGCCCCAGTAAGAGCCACTTTTGAGGCATCTGGCGCAACTGTGTCAGGGGGAGTTGCTGGAGTTGTAATAAATACTCAAACGGATGAACAATGCACATTCAATCACCTTGCAAGCTTGATGTCTGGGTTGACCTCCGACCAACTAAGCAGGATTGATGCGATAATTAAGGAGGGCACACAATGAAAAAAATTGACCTTTCAAACTTTACCCTCGTCTCGTCACTGCTAATCTCTGTTGTGATTGCTGTATTGTATCAATTCGGAATAGTAGATGGCTATATGTTAAAAATTGCACAGCGACTACTCATGATTATTCCGTGCGGTTATATTTGCGCTAAATGTGCAGAAAAATGTGTAAAAACGTATTGTAGTTATAAGTACTATTATGATGAATATAGCAAGCAAGAATCTAGCCCAGACTATGAGTTCGATGAAAAATAGAAAATATTATTTAACTTTCGCATAATATCATTAGACAAAGTTTAACTAAGATGTTAAAATGGTAAAAATTAACTTATTATCAATGTGAGGTGTATGCTATGCCCATACTCGCAATGACAGTATATGAAACACTTGACATTGCTCAACAATATACACCAGAGCAATTCCAATATCTAGTAGCGATTGTGACTGGGATAGCAGTACTTGTAGTGATGCTTGACAAAATCATATCACGAGCAATCAGTAGTAGTAAGTGGGCAACAAAAAGACTTATTAAGTCCTTCTTAAATACTAGCGATGATGAACTAAAGCCATTTGCACAGGCAATATCAGACCTTCCAAGAACAATACAATCATTTAATGAGGCTACCAAAAAGATGAATGTGTTATGCGACACATTTGATGATTTCAAGAATGATACAAACTTAACATTTTTAGGGCTGATAGAAAACAATTTAACAAAATGTTATGTAGAAATGATAAAAGGCAAGGCTGTAGATGAAAGACTGTATGATTCATTCCTTGAGCAGCACGACCTATATGTTCAGCGCGGAGGAAAAAAGAGCAAGATGATTTCAATGAAAGAGGATTTGGTAGCAAGACGAAGAAAAGAAGCTAAAGGCTTAGCCGTGTCTGGAGATTAATACATGGATTTAGAATTAAAAAAACGGATAGCATTTATGGCACTGGCTTTGTTTTCGGCATTAGCGGCTTGCATGACAATTGCATACTTCTTTGGTGTGTCTTTTTATTTTGATAATGACAGAGAAATGAATCAATTTATTGGATTTATTGTGAACTTTACCACATACATGATAAGTTCATCATTTGCGTTAGCATATTTCATGGACATTCCAATAAAAGATTCCGTGAAGCCAATAGTAACCCTTGCTATATTTGTACTTATAATGTACTTGTTTTCAATATTATTTTATTTTATTGGAGCTGTATCAATAGTTGTTGTGCTCCAATTTGCAATCGCGTACATTGCATTACCGATTGTTACCATATATTTTGGGAAAATATATGGTAAGCTAAAGACCACATTAGTATACGCAATCATATGGACTGTTCCGACGATTTTATTTCAGGCTTTAATGACTTTAACTAGAACCGATAATGAATTTTCATTTTTACACTCCACCAACTATACTAGCCAGATTTTTCTTAGTACAGAAATTGTGATAGTATCTATATTATTTTATTTAATAGGAGGGAAATTAATCTATGCCAACATTTCCAAGTTCACCATGGATATTTTCTCTAGACGAAACTCTAGAGGAGCTTGCCGAGAGGATACTAATCAAGGCAATGAAGATTCCAGAAAAAATAAAGAACTACACTCAGAAAGTCTTAATCAACTAAAAAAATGGGCACTCTCGCGCCCTTGGAGGCGTGATAGGTTTTTAATTGACATCATAAAGCTTTCAATTCAAGTTTTCGTCCTGTTTGCAACATTTCTTTTATGTGTATTAGGTGGAGTGCTCATTGAAGGGATTATAATTTTCATTTCATTTTTTGTAACAAGTCATTTTGTTATTGGAAAGTCATGGCACGCGAAAACAGTTCTTAAATGTGCAGGTATTACGATAGCAGCATTTTATGGGATGGCTAGATTCGTCCCAAGTTTCAGTAAACTATGGTTTGCATGTATTATTGGAGGAGTAGCAATTTCAGTAATATCATTCAAGTTTAAGATATACGATGATTCTGCAAAAGAAAATGCTAAGTTCCGTGAGGACATAGACAACATGATATCGTCATTTAGACTTGGACTTGATAAAGATAAAGATAAGTTAATGGCAATTGCAAGATTGAAGGGGCTTGATTGTATTGAGTCTGAGATTCTTGTTTCTGAATACATTGACGGATTAAAACCAAGCCAACTACATGCAAAATTCAATATGAATGGTGGAGCTAGGTGTATTGACAAAATCAGAAAGAGTGCAAAGAGTAAGTTCTTGGCAAATGGGTAACATTGAAATGAATCCACGAAAATTTAAGCATGACTCAGGAATAAATATATCAAGCGAGATTTCTAATTCGGAGCAAACTCTAATATCATTGGAGAAAAAAAGAGGGCTTCCATTGTTTTGCAGTAGATGCAAGCACTGTGGACTAAATAGCATAAATAGCATAGTTTTAACAACTGGAGAACGATGCACTCCAGCAAGGAAATTAGAGCCTTGGACAAGATATTGCATTAACTCAAGGTCTGGATATAGGAAAATTAAGCATAATTCAGACTGGCACGGACAAGAATCTCCACCAGCATGGTGTGCTCTTAGAAAAACCAGTAGCTGAAAAAGTCCCCCGAATAAGAAAACATTGGGGGACTTTTTGATATATGAAAGGAGTAGATATGGGCTGAACACCACGAATCAAGTAATTACATATAAATACTATCACATTTTCACTAAATAATCAAGCTTGTTCTAATTTGTTCTAATTAATAGTGATATGATTGCTCTACAACTTTCTATTGGTGGTGAAACATTGCCTATAAAATACAGGTTCAGCCAACAGGAGCTTGAACATGCCATTAAAAATGTTTGGTTCACTGACAGAGAAAAACAAGTTATTGATATGGTATATATACGAGGATTTAATCTTTATGATGTAGCCGCAGAACTTGATGTAACAAGAGTTACAATTAGCAGGGATTTGGCAAAAATTCGAAAAAAAATAATTGAAAATAGGGAGAGTGTTTAAGTGAAGGACAATGAATACTTGGAAGTAATATCAGAGCCAACCAAGGCTGATGAAGTTGAGCATCTTATTGAAATTGCTGTAGACTGTGGTTTTGAAAAAGACAAAGGACTGTTTATTGAAATTTTGGACAGAATTTATCCGTGTGCAAAAAATGAGGCAACAGATTTAATGAATAGTATAGTTGGGATATATTCAAAATTTGTTGATAGTATTGCAGGAAAATGTGATGAAGATGATGATTTAGAAGATAATCAACAATAGATGGTATCTCTTATTCATATATTGGCAGCAGTGACTTTTATAGTCCTGCTGTTTTTTATTGCATGATACGAAACTTATACATCAATGATACGCTAGGATTATTACAGTATAGTATCATTTTTGCAGAGGTGATTTTAGATGCAGGACACTCTCATGAAAGCAAAGGCAATGATAGACAGTGCCATGGAAAATGGCATTGACATTAAATCAATACATGACCTTGCAACTATGATACGTGATGTGCAAACAATTGAAGGCTACACACACAGTGGCAGTACTCCTGACAATCACAAGCTAAAATCTCATAATAATTGGTTGCTAGAACACATAGAAGATGAACTAGCTGGCACACATGGGTATCTTGATATGTGGCATAAAACTAGCAACCAGATATACAAGGATATGGCAAAAGATGAATTAACCCATGCCGGAAATCTGATAGATGTTGCAAGAGAAAAAGGGTTTTCAGATGGGATGTTGAAAGAATTTGTCTCTAAGTACATGGAGCTTTCAAAAAACTTTATGTAGATGTCTAACTTCTTAAATACAATAGCCTCGCTGTGTTATGGCAGACACTTAGAACGAGGCTATACACTAAAGGAAGGTTTATTGCATTTCTATTATAACCAATTTCTTATGGAGGTGCAAGTAATATGTATGCGTATGGACAAAGCCCGGCAAGCATTGATGTAATGATTAGCCAATTACAACAGACAAAGCAACAAATGCAAGCACAGCAACAGGCATTTCAGCAAGCACAACAGTGGACTCCCGGAAATTACCAACCACAGCATCAACCAGTTGACCCACCAATTCAGAATACACAGCCCCAACAAACAAACTCAGGAGTTCAGGTGTTTAAGGTATCTAATCAAGCAGATGCGGATAACTACCCAGTTGATGAAGGCGGAGTTGTTGTCCTACTGCAAGAAGATGGACAATCCATCTATGTCAAAAAACACAATAAAAGCAATTGGAAAACAGAGTTTGATGTGTGGGACAAACGAGAAAAGCTTGATAAACAAGCAGAATATGAACTTATTCTGGCATCAAGATCAACAGATGATGCTATTAATGAATTGAAAGCTGACATTTCTGAACTTAAAATCTTGCTCTTAGGAGTGATTAAGAATGATGGAAAGCATAATACAGATGTTGACATACAGAGCAGTAACGAGAGTACTGCAACGCCCAAGGGTGGTAGCCATAGCACAAAAGCTAAACCAAATAAGGCTAATCAGGAGGCTTAGATAATGTTTGATAAATTAAAGATGCTTGCGCCTTTTTGGTCGATTTTTCAACGAGTAATGGGAGTACATCGCAAAGGTGAAGCGATAAAAGATAGAGTATTTGAGAAAGCACATCAAGTTAGAAGCCGAGAAGAGTTCGCACCTGCTGTAAAGGACTTATTCAACGATTTTTATCCTGACGGCAAAATGAAAGATATTGTTGAGGAAGCATTGCAACATGATATTGTAAAGAAATTTCAAGCCATGTCAATTGAAGATGCGAAGGAAGCTGGTCCCGGAATGGCATTTAATTTGTTAAAAGAACACTCTGGCGTATTACAAAAACTACTTGGAGCTATGAAGTAAATTAATGATAGGCTCTTGTGTGCGTCCCATGAATTTTTAGACATGTATATTCATATGATATTATCTGAGCAAGGAATTTATCCAGATTCTGTAGATATCAAATTTATTATTTCTGATATTCGTGAAACCGGTTGCGCTGACGATGCACTGAGAAGATATGTGGCTAGCTTTGGAATCAAGCCTTTTGGCGGTTCAATATAATAATCCCTATAGGAAGGAAGTTGCACTATGAATTTCGCTGATATCGGCGGAGTACCCGCAGTTATGGGGGGTAGTGACAGTTCTGGCATGATGGCTCTGCTTGCAACCCTAATGCGCAAAGATGATGACAAAGGTGAAGAATGGATGGCAATGATGTTCTTATTTATCGTATTCGTTATCATCATAATTGTAATTATCGCATTGATTTGGAGCAAGAGAGAACGCCCAGAATCCGCATTGCCTTATGCGGCAGCGATGATTCCACCTGTTGTAAATGGATACGGCTATGACAAAGAGCAATCTCACAGAGAGCACTGGGATCAAATCCGTGACACGCACAAAATGGAAATCGTCAACCTTAAAGGTCAATTTGACTTATCTCGTCAAGCTGATTTCAATCATTACACTGCTGCAATGCAATCAGAAAAACACAATTTTGAGACAAACAAGAACATTGATGCATTACGTGCAGAAAATGAGCGTCAAACATTATTGCTAATGCGTGAAATGGATCAAAAAGAAGCTGCTAATTTGCGCGAAAGACTGCTTAAAGAAGAGCTTGAGAAATCAAACCTTCTACAGACATCCGCAATCATTCACGCACTTGCACCAAAACCACCTGTAGCAGTTAATCAGGTCTGGGGGCAAGTCCCAATGCCTGCAGCTGTTGGAGCATTTCCAGTTGGTTGCGGTGGATTTGCACCCGCATAAGATTTAAGCATTATAGCCCGGCTATGCATCTTGCTGGCTGGGCTATTTTATCGTTTGGAGGTTTGAAATGGATAATATTCATAAGTATATGAATCTTGTTGCCAAGGCAATAGATAAAAAAGCAGAACGCGAGGTAGCTGCCGCAGAAGCAAGTGAAACACTTTGCCGAAAAACGCTTCAAGAAATCGCATGGAAATGTTGCAAGTTACAAGAAATCACTGAAAGTGTCAAAGCATACAAATATCATGATGGTGACAACACGCACAATGAAAGAACATTGCCGTCATTTGGAAAATAGCAACAAATATTTTATTAATCCCATTGATGTTTCTCCAGCGTTAGCTGGCTGGCGCGCCAAAATAACATGTAGCTGGATGACGATGGGTGAAATAAATATAATTTAAGGAGCGTTGCCTTATGTTTCAAGGTAACAACGTAGCAAGAGTTCAACGTGCTATTACATGCGGATTTAATGCCGGAACGGGCAGAATAGTTCGCAGACGTGAAAATTGCAGAACAGAAGTTGTGAGCAAGAGTGCGCACGTGTATCCACTTGATTGCCCACCACCACAGATTATTACCGTTGACCGCGTAACACAGATTTCTGGCGTAAATTAGTTTGCGCTCTCAACTAGAAATAGTTGGGTAATAAATCCATTGAACCTTACTAAGGGTGTGCTGATATATGTATCAGTGCTAACGGGGAAAGCTAAGTCGCAAGATATGCCAATCCCGTGCTAAGATTAAATAATTAGATAACGCGTATCGCTTTATCAAGCGCTCATAAATATAATATAATATGTAAAAATCTAATTGTTTAATAAAGTGTAACGACTATCCTTTCATGGAGTACGCTAACTATTAGTACGTTGGCGGAAGCGGTGGAAGCCTTAACTGGCTATGATATAGTCTAATCTTATGTGAAAACATGAGGAAAATTGAGACAATGCATTATTTTTAACTGCTGATGTAGACCGCGGATTTCGGATGAATCGCAACTATACAATGTCCATTCCTTCCGAGGCAATTGGAATTGTATCTGGAAACTTCCCGACATATCTATTGGTTAAAGATGGAGATTTGCACACACTATCTTTCAGCACAGCTAACATTGAAGGGTTTCTGCGTCAAAATGCACACATGTTCCGAAAAGACGGAATCCAACGTGCAGACCTAAGCTTCTTCCCAGAGCTTGCACCGCAAGACCTGTCGGTAGAGGGCATGGATGGTGATAATTGTAAACCAGAGCGTGAGTTTAGGTTTAGAATTGTGAATAACACATCACTCACGGACAGCTCAACAACCGTTGAAGTTACTGTGTTTGAATGTGGAGAACTTATTGACCGTGAAATATGGCACGTGTTGCCATGCCGTTGTGAAAACGGAAACACTCTTTTAGGTGCGAATTTATTCCCATGGGATATTGGGCCTCGCACTTGTGGTGACGTTGCACACATTCCATGTCGTAGCACTGACAATGGAGTGCTCGTAATCGCTAATTTCCCAAATTGCGGTTGTGGGGCAGGACACGAACGTGGTCGTGTAGCTCATTGTAATTGCAGATAATTAACAAGCAGTAAAACATTCCCCAGAGAAATCTGGGGTTGATACATAAAATATTTAAGGAGTAGTGTTTATATGACTGAAATAGGCGAACACGTAAAGCATATCCAACAGTCCATAAATTTATTGGCAGACATGTCTGCATGGGAAGAATCTGCATTTTTGATTGCAATGAAGCACGGGTTGCATGGAAGCAAGCGTGAGAATAGGCACGAAAGTACTATTGATGCAAACATAAGGAAATATTTGCAGTCTGAGACAATGGACATGTTTTGCATTTCCGTATATCCATATCCATCTAAGATGCAGTTTCCAGAAACGGAAGAACCATTGGATTTTCTGAAAGAATTCCTTAAAGGTCTTTGGGAAATGTACACAAACATTCATGAGCTTGCGAATAAGTTTGTGTCACCATTAAATCTTAGACATCTTTCAAAACCATTATATAGACGTGCAGAGTGCATAATGGAATCAATTGTGCGCACTAAAAGAGCTATTAATAGATATGAAATGGTAAAAACATACGCCACACCGTTACATGACCTTTATAGAACAAATAATACTGATGAATCTCTACACGATATATTTGATCCACTTGAATCAAAAATTGGGTATGAATTTTAGAAGGCGGATTGATTATGACAAGGAGAATTTTACCCGGACAACGCGCAAAGGCTGGTAGTGCTGAGCGGAGAAAATGGTCGAAAAACGCATTTTTGCGCCCGGGAAGCAGGACATATCCCGTTGTTGAACGACGTGGCGGTAGACTTGTTAGGACTGAAAGGGCGGCAGGTGCAGCAAGAAGGCGAGCTATTTTGCAACGCAACAAGCCAGTTGAGAGAGATGCTAGAGCACTAGAAAATAGATTTAGACGCGCAAGAGGTGTGAAGCCAATTGCTGCGCCAAGATGGAGTTGATAATTATGAATTGTGCAGAATCTGGAATCAGAACGATTAAGGCATTTGCAATAAATGTGCTACGAAAACCAGAGATTGAATCAGACTTAAATGCTATGACCGCAATGTTAGGCGGAAAAGGTGGGGATGGTGGGGAAAATGAAATAAAAAACCTATCTGCTAAATACTTCTGGAATCAAGTTGTTGAAATCTATAACCGTTGTGAAACAGCACAGCGACCAATACTGAGAGCTTCGATACTAGCTCTAATAGACAGAATGAAAGTCTTGGTTAAGCGAGAAGTTGAGAACGCTCCAGAATTTAATCAAGATACAAAAAAATAAACCGCCCATTCGCAGTGGACGGCTTGATTCATTAACACTCTACAATACAACTTGAGTCCAGCCTAAATCACCGCTAGGGATAATGCGACCAGGCAAACAAGGGTGTTAGTAGCACTCTCGTTTTTTTGTTTGTTGTATCCAGTATAGCATATGGGTGTACATCATTGCAACTATTTAATCTAACTAAATAGCACAATTATAGATAATAAGGTTGCTAATGTTAGTGCAGAAACACAAATAACTGTCAAGCACTTTGGGGCAGGTCTTTGTTCTTTACTAATAGTTTCTCCAGTTACAATAAGCATACAAAATCCAGCGATTGCAAGTAGCGTTATTATTACTCCAGTCATCTACTTTCTTCCATTCTATTTGTTATTTTTCAATAGTTTTATTTGCAAATTAACCATAATTTACGCTATAATACTAGCAGAGGTGATTTTGTGCCAAAGCGAAACAACTATTATAATCAAGCAGAAGATGGGGCAAAAGGAAGAGTTGCTGATTACACACTTGCAATATACACTAGACATGTAAAAGATAAGGGATATGAAACTGATTTTATACCAAAAGTGGGGAATGTTGATGAGATGGAACAGTCTTATATCGGATACCTAAAAAATTGTTCTCTATATGATAAGTTGCCAAGTGCTGAGAGTGCCTTCCATTGGCTCGGACTCAACAAAGCAATCGTATCACGGTGGAAAAAAGGTAACGTTCCAGACCCAAAGATATTTGAGTTTATATATACTTTACAGTCTAGTCTTGCAACGGCTCTTGAAGACGCTGGAAATAGCAATGCGGTTGATTTGATTTGGGCGATGTTCCAGGGAAAAACGCATCTTGGGTGGGTTGAGGAGCAACATAAGACGGTTACTATAGAGTATACTGGTGCAGTAGTACAAAAATTCACAGAAGAAGAGAGACAGGCAATAATAGATGGCTGTGCTATAGACCAGCCACTGATGATAGAGCCTCCATCGGTTGAGATTGTTGATGGATAAATTAAGCAATTTGGGAATAGTGGTTACGTTAAAACAAGTTTGTTTTTATCACATTTTATGCAATTCATTGATTTTAACAAGTTTCCAATGTGTGGGGGTGTAATAGCAGTATATATTTGAATCTCCAATAAACCATAGGCGTTTCGATTTTCTCATGATTTGTACATTATTCACACCATTGTCATCATGAATTTTTGTTAAAATCAGCATTTCATCTGGAGCACTTTCTATTGGATTCCAGTCCATTTTTTCAGCAATCTCCTGATATAGTCTGTAAAATGCATTCGCTGACTTCAAAAAAACTTCTTCCATACGTTTAACTGCTACAGATACTTGTTCCAGTTCGGCCTTAGAAAATCTAACTGGTTTTATACTTGACATTATTCTACCTCACAATCTTCAAACGCACGTTTAATCAAAACATACTGATTGTCAGCATATATATCTTGATGCGCCTTTATAGTTATGTTGTTTTGTTTTAAGCCTTTGACACAACAAAAGCTGTCTGCAATACACACGTTGGTACAGTTAGGGCAACTGTGGGCATAACAATTAGGCTCAATGTCAATCGGGGAATATCTTTTGTCGCATAACACAATGAGACTTTTTTCGTCAAGATTACATTCAAATTCACATGTGCATATATCACAAAAAAATAATACGGACGGTGCAGTGCGTCCCATTCTAATTATCCTCATTAGTATACCTCTTTAGCGGTAGCAAGCTCACTTCGCTTATTGTCGTTGGAAGCCTTAATATTCCTAAACCCTTGCACTTCTTGCAATAATTCACTTGCGGAAATTTCATTGTCGGGCGTGTTTTCGGGTGCTGTTTATATTGGTTGCCAATCCATGATTTACAACTCCTTCGCAAAATGGTTAGCAGTGCCTTCGACACGTCTCAATATATCGAATTTATGTCCGTTTTTTAGCAAGCCACTAAAAACAGATATGTCGCCATATGAAATTGAACAGCAATATTGTTTCCCGTCATTCGAGATTGTTCCTTCATTAACTACGTCCATGACGTAAGCAAGTGCGTCCATATCAGAAATGCTAGTGTAATTGTTAATTATTATGCGGTTCATTGTCTTCATCCTCCATTTTCGGATATGATTTAGGGAATTGTTTATCCAAGTATCCTCTCCCCTGATTCCTTCTGGATTTCATGACATGTCTAATTGCAATAATAGTATTCGCAATTGGACATTGCACTCACTTTTTTTACATAGATTTTGTTATCACTTGTTATAATTTCTTTCCCACACCACGCACAATGTTTACTCATTTCTAAACCTCCCTAATCATATTTTGGATAAACTCGTTGCTTATGTGCTTCATTCTTTTACTACCCAATCTGGACATATTCTTGTTCCATGATATGGCGAGTAATCGGGCAAAATCAGTTTATCATGTGGCGCACAGCCTAATGCTGTTTCACTTAATTTCACTAGACCACCACACGTTGCACAAGTGTTATTTTCACTATTTGTTTTAACACGTTCAAGTAATCCAAATTTTTTTAACATTACACCCTCCTACAATATACCGCCAGACGGATTTATCCCAAACTCCTGCGAGTATGATTTTTAATTAGCATTTGGTGGGTTTGAATATTTGCCGTATTTTTCAAAGCAACAATCACACAAATGTAATTTATTCTTGCTTTTCCCACATAAGCTACAACTGCCTGTGTCATACTTGCCAACGCAATCAAGGCATATTTTCTTAGTCGTGCCTATATATTCAATGTGCAAATACAGTGGTTGTTTGCAAATATAGCAATGTTCATCTTCAAGCATGTTGCGTTTAATCTCATAACCATTCCCTGTATATGATACGTGATGTTGTGTTATGGTTATTGATTTTGCCTTTCCTTCAAATGCAACGCTAAAAAGCAATCTTTGTTTTCCGTGTCACGATTAAGCAAATAACTGTCTAAAGTTGGCACTTTATCAAATAGACACGTTTTACACACATAAAAATCATAATAAGGGCAAACATGAAACGGCAAACCCATTACATAATCTTGACGTTTGAATAAATTCCAACGATACTTTATCTGTTCGCATTTTGGGCAGTAATACTTTTTGAAAATCACATTAACACCTCCCAAGCCATTTTAGGCTATCATCTGCTACAACCTCATAATCAACCCATGCATATATTGGCAAGTTTAGATTTTCCGCCACTACCTTTGATATATTGCTCATTAGTCACCTCTAGCCGGAATGCTCGTTGGATTATTTGTATGAGTTGCCTTACATTCCATACACCGATAACGCCTTGTTCCCTTTTTTGTAAATCCGTATAAAATTTGTTTATCTATATTTCTACACTTTGGGCAAGTTATTCCCTCTAAGTTCTCCCATTGTCTAATCTCAATTGGATTTCCATATTTCCTATATCGAATATAGTGTAAATTACAATACTTCTTCCGAATATGCCCATAAGCTCCACATATAATGCACTTTGTCCGCCTTTGAGTTTTTTCACAAGCCTTACATATATGCAGTATATTACTTGAATCTTTGTTGCTAAGGTTTCCATCAATATAATATGCCCCAAATGCGTCAGCTTCTCCGCAAATTTCACATACTCCTAAATCTAATATTGTACGATACAATGTATGTGGATTTTTGCCTACAATATATTCATTATATTTACCCAATTATCATCACCAATCGCTATAATGTTGTATGGTTAATTATTTTAGAAAACTTCATATTGTAGACTTATTATAAATGCGCTCAAGCTCATTGTTCACAGCAACCAACAAGTCTGTTGCAAGCTCACTATCATTAAAAGCTATTCCGAGCCTGTTAATATCTCCCGAAAATTCTTCCCAATACTCATCTTTGGGTTGCACATTGATATATTTTTTCATAAGCTCATATGCCATTGCAAACACTTCACGATATTTATCCATAATCACACAGCCTTTCTGCTTCTAAAAAAGCCCAATCTTTTAATTCTCCCCGTCCGTATATCCCACAGCAACAATCTGAAACATATTCTATATATGCCAATGTGTTATAAGTATCCAGAATATTAGCGTCAATATTATCCATGGCATCACTTAAGGAGTTTTCATCAAGTTTTGATGGTGTTGCCGGCTCTCCAGCTAACAACCTATATTGTAATTCGTCTCGCAATTCCATAAGACTAGAAAATATTTCATTTAATTCTTCATCGGCATCTTTATTGACATCTTTGGCGGACGGCTTATATGGAGAAAATCCATCATCTGGAGCAACAATGTTAAAAATTGATAACAAGTCAATCGCAACAGCAAGTGTATCCTTCTTACTTGTTCTATCAGTCCTCATTCCCCAGTAATCAATCACGCTTCCACCAGTGTTGCAGCCAAAACAATAAAATCCCTTGCTTCCTGCGTAAACTTTTAGGCTATTTGTCTTATCTTCATGAAATGGGCATTTTATAAATCCCGCACTGTTAACCGTAAGCCCGTCCATGGATACCAGCATCTCCATTGTTATTGATTGTTTTACCAAATCTACTTTTGTCATATGTTCCACCTATATATAAGTTAGATTTAATCTCTCTCATTACAAATCCTCATATGTGCGATACATAACGTATTGTCAAAATTAACAGTCGCTATTTTGTCCGCATCTTCTTCACTGCCAGAAAATAATATAACAGCATTATCTATAATGTTCCAAGTAAACGCATCAGGAAATATTATTGTTTCGCCATTAGTAAATTTAACCATTACTCCCGTGCCTATTTTTCGTGGATTTATTTCTAATTGCATTTTTATAATTTTATCTTGACAACATTCTGGCATAGAATTAAACATTTCCATGCTAGACCATGGAAGCATTCCTTTAAGGATGTCTGTGTCTGTAGCACATGCTAGACATCCATATTTTCTGTAATTATTCATGTCTATTCCTCCATTAGCGGACAAAAATCAGCGCGGATTTCGCCGTAGTCAAAGTCCACTGTAAAATCATCCTCATCTGTTCTACAGCGATACAGTAATCCAATTTTCAAAGGCACTATACTACAGCAATCCTCATGTCCCATCCCAACTGTATAATATTCTGACAATCTGAATATCCTTCGTATAAATTGAAATTTTTTGAGTACATGGTGATATATGTGCCTATGAACAAATAGAGGGCAATCTTGGCACGATTTGGGCATTTGGAAACGGCATACTGCGGTTTTATTCATCGTCTGCTCCATTCATGAATCTGTCTTGGTAAAACCACCAATTTGTGCATGTGCTACAACTGACTTTCGCAGGAAGGTTTGAATAGTTTTCACAACCCTGTATAAAACCACCAGCCCATTTATAGTTTATGCAATATTCGGTTCTGTTGAGTGATATATCATACTCAAACGCCTTGTTGCGATTCTCTAGGGCTTCAATATAGTTTAACATATCAGGAATATCTTGGTGTGCGTGTGCAATAAAATCAAAATCAGGATTATAACAATGTCCAAATTCATCACTTATCTTTTCATTAGGATGCGTACGCAATTCGCTAATAATAAGCCAAAATTCATCACTACTAGGCACTTGAATTTCATTGTGCATACCATCATAAACCCACTCACCTTGTGTTGTGGATTCATATCGATTGCGAATAGCATCAAGTTGTTTATCGTTCATAACTTTCATGTTTTACCACCAAACTTTTCATAATAGAATTAATTTCCTCTATTTTAAGAAACTTTGAAAAACAGTGTTTGCATATTATGGATTTTTTTGACACTATCCCCATGCATTCACTGCATTCATGCCAAATCCTTCCTGTGTAGGGATTATCCCATCTGTTTTTACATGCAATTCGTTCGCAATCAGGACTTTCAAGCTCTATAGTCATATCGCCCTCCACAATTTCTACACTAATTTGTGTCAAAATAACCATTGCATGTGGGTGATAATATTCACAAAGCAATTTGTGCAATGGCCTTGCAGCTTCTTTCAATTGGTCATGTGTTGGTTTGTTTCCTTCCATTTGACATACCCTCTTTCAAAATTTGAGATAATATTATTCAATCTCTGTATTTCCGCTCCATCATCAGAAAAACGAATACGTGAATTTATTTGTGCTATAAGATCAAGGATAAGATAACCACCTTTAATAGCATTACATTTACTGCATGATATGACTATATTGTTCAGCGAATTTACACCACCCTGCTTCAAGGGCACAACATGGTCTATTGTACGCCGTTTTGAGCCTTTGTTTGACAATAAAACGTTACAATAGTAACAATATTTTGCATCATCACGAAATTGTATCATTTCTATATTATAATGTCTGCCTTTTGTTTTTAGTCCACGCTTATATATTCCCATTTACCTGTTCTACCACCACATAAAAATATAATCGTTTAACCCATGCACAACAGTAATCACTCCGCATACACCGACATTCCCAGCGATTAACCTGTTCCTGTCTGCCAACGCCAGTGCCACATTTGGACACCTTGAAGGATAAAAATTGTTTGTATGCGCTACTGTAATCCTTTGTTCGCTAATCATTCATATCTTCAAGAATGCGGACAATTTCCATAATCATGTCTTCAAGTCTTTTTGAATTTTCCGTTGCAGACCGTCTAATTGTTAATGTAGTACTTGTAGCCTGTCTTAATTGATGTTGGTGTCGTAACTTCAAATATGACAATGTTTCACTTAAAACATACGCTATCTCACACTCAAAAACAACCTCAACAATCTCAATTTTAGGTGGATTTATATTTTTTACAATCTCAATTGAGGAAAGTCCAATAATTAGCACAATTACAGCAATTGTGGCTAATTTCACCATATATCCAGCTAATCCATAATCTTTACTATGCTTCATTTAGCCACCCACCCATATTACCAGAAAGATTTTTAAGTATTATGCGGGTGGCATCTGGCGTAAGCCCTGTATCCTCGTAATCTGCTAGCTTGTTAAGTATCTTTTCCCAATATAGCCCTATTTTACCTGAAACATCACAGCCTTTTGCAAGTTCATCATCTGCAAATATTGCCATTCCGTCGTCGTCCCGCTTTGTTAATCTGCTCATAGCACTAACCCCTTTCATATTATCAAGCACAACATATTTTTGCTTTTTTCGTATTCAAATGACCTTTTCCACAACTATTGCACGGTATGGTTTCTTTGCCCTCAAGGATTGCAACAATTCTTTTTCTTTCGTATTCTTTGTTTCTTGATACCATTAAATTTGATGCCACTTTGGATATTGCAATGGCTAAAAAAACAAACACGGTGCAATAGTATAAAACATGCACTAAAAATAGCAACGATTCAAAGTCTATTTGTTCTACTCCCGACAATGTCATAATTCATATATGGCAAACGGCCAATGAGTTGGTAGTTTATAGTCACCACAATACTCACACCATGGTAAACATTCCATAGGGTTTTTATGACAATATTCGCTGTCAACTACAGCATATACTCGCACATTTCTAATTCTGCCAAAGCTCAAAGCCGTTTGATGACAACCTTTGTAAACATCAATCAAATGCTGTGCATGTCTACCATTTTCAACATCTCTTGCACGTTGACGCATTGCTCCGCCGGTATCTTCTGCAATTCGATAACCAAAACTATAGATATATAATTCTGTGCCAAATGGTATTATCGCGGGTGCAACTGCAATTGTCCGTCCAACTGTCGGTCTTGTCATTGTTGCCGTTGTTGGAGGGTAAGTAAAATATCGACCAACACATATCCTGCAAGCACAATAAAATGTTAGCTCAAAATATCCTAAAAACTCCAGATTTTCAGGAGTATCATATTCTATAATGTAATCTTCAATTGATGAAAAATAATACGTTCTATCAATTGATTTGATTCGTTGATGAAAACTTGCTTGCACTAATTGTGGGTTATATTCTCTGCACTGATACTGAGCTTGAATTTGCTGTGGGCGGGATATAATCGTCAAAACCACCCAAATAACAAATAATATGATTGCAGTTGCGCCCATGAAAATATTTGCAGGGTCTTTTAAGTTAATCTTCATCCTTTAACCCTCTACCATCAAGCAGTTTTGCAAAATCATGTATTGTCATCTCTACCCTCCTTATCAACATTTGCGGCAATAGCTTTTAATCCGTCAAACCATTCTTTGCCAATGGCTTTTTTAATTTCTGGCTTAACGCCTTCTGCCGCTTTCATCAAAGTATCAACACCATTCCCTGCCGCAACTTCCAAAACGGCTTTAGCTTCGTCAATCTCATATTGTGGTGGTGGATTTGTTTGTGGATTAGAATTTGCTGAACTTGGTATAATTGGCTTGGCGGCTATAATACGCTCAATTTCACCACGCTTTTCTTCATAACGGATGAACTCTATATCAACCCTACGCTGTTTACCGTCCACATAGCAACGCAATTCTGCGGCGTGGTCTTTTAGTAAAATGTTACGCATTTTCTTGCGTAGGGCAGGAACATAACTTTTTATATCTCCTCGTTTTATGCCCTTGCTGGGAATAGACTGTGTGTAATATTCTTCTTCGTCCCTCGATAAAAAAATGAGCCGCTTGTCTAGGCAATGCCGTTTCAATGTCATGTTCATGTACTTATAAAATTTATTTATCGCACCCCATGCACCTTCTTGTTTTTTCATATCGTTTAGTTCATCATACAGTAACGATTGCAAATGCTCATCGTAATCTTCGACTAAATCAAGTGCAATTGCCTCAAATTGTGCCTTGTGCTTCGCAACAAGAGTAATCATTTTGTCCCATTGTGACCTCATATTACTTGCCATTTCAGGAAACTCAAAATCTATTGAGTAGTACCCTTGTGAATTAGCATTGCCATCTGTAGACAAAAACAAGATTTTATCTGGTGAAGAAACAAACTTACTTGCAAGCGTAGTTTTGCCACTTAGCCCTCCACCCGTAATAAGTATACGGTTTAGATTAGCTGTGCGGTTTCCAAATTGGTTTAATTGCATTACGTGTCCTCACTTTCTTCAATTATTCCGTTTATTATCCAGCCTTTTGCATTGTATTGTAATGGAGTGTCCTTTATTTCAAGTAGTATGCGGTATGCCTTTCGTAACATATAAATGTCAAAGTGTCCAAAATGACAATCGTCTATGTTTATTCCAAGGCGTTTTGCAAGCCACCAATACATATTAGAGCGCATTTTTTTTTGCTTGTCTTTCCACTTGCTATCAAATATATCATGGCACATAATTTTACCCTTGCGCATTTTTTCGTCAGCCAACAATCCTAACACTTCATGGGGTCTTGGCTTGTGTGTACCAGTATAAGCATGACAAGATTTGCAAATATAACATTTACCACTTCCATACTCTTTGCCATATATTTCAGCATTTGATGTGTACCGAACCTCACCACCACAAAGATTGCATATTTTTGGCATGGTGTTAATCATATAATCACCAACTTATTCACCAAAAGCCCACGCTGGCACTTCAATCTCGTTATTTTCTGGCTCATCATAGCCGCCAAAAATACCAGTTTCAAGGCAATTCTTAAACTTAACACACTGACCATATATTTCATGCTTTGCCAGTGCCATGTCATCGTCTCGCATATGGTACACCATTACTACGTGAGGAGCGTCACGCTCTACTGCAATAAAACACACTCTATATGGTTTTTCCGTCAGAATTTCAAGCCCTTCACAATAATTTGCAACAGAAATGTCGTAGCGAAAATTGGCAATAGTACGAGCAAACGAACGTACAGACGCATTGTCGGTTGTCTTCAAATCCACAACCAGCCCATAATCAGCGTGGTAATCGGGGATATACTTATCTGGACGCCCTTTCATCAAAACGCCTGTGGGGTGTGTCCATTGAATAGTGTGTTCAACCTTACCACCCATAGCCAACAGTTTATTTGCTACTGGGTGCGCTTGTACCGCTTTGCGTATCTTCACGGCGGTGTTCCAATCGTCTTGGTCAACAAGCTCCTTGCCAAGCCCCTTTTCAGCTTGCCCAGCAAGCCAATTAGTATAGTATTCCGTACCTTTTGGCTTTTTGGACGTAGAGCCATCTTTGTTTAGGCATCTGTCCCATTCCGTAAATTCGTCCAAAGTATAATATTGATTAACCGCTTTATCATACTCAAGACAAACACTGTGGCAAAGTGTGCCAAACTCCATTGCCGGGGTAGGCGGTTTTGGGTTCTCTTTATTGTGTAGGTAATGAGAAGGGCTTCGCATAAAGTGTTTAAGCCCATTCCCATTAAGCGCATCTATCGCTTTATACTCACAAAATGGTATTTTGCTAATCATGATGTATAGTTATCCTTTGCAATTTGACCGTCCTCAATATAAATCCCAACCGTACCGCTTTCGTCAACGGTTTCAACCCATATTTGATAATCGTTAGCTTTTGCAAGTTCAAACAATGCGGCTTGTGTTTTGCTATCTAACAGACTCCCATTTCTCGCAAACATTACACGCAATTTCGGATTCATAGCCATACCAATAGCCGCTGATACCATTACGCTTTCTGCGTCGCTTGCTTGCATCAGTGGTAGTCCGTTAAGTGTTACGCCATCTGTTGTGAAGCCTAAGCCGTCAACAGGATATTTTGCTTGTGACAATGCCTCTGCTCTAGCCTTATCGTGTGCGACAACGGCTTCACGGGCTTGTTTTTCAGCTTCCTTTGCAACATTGACTTTTTCTGCATGAGCAACATTTTCTTTCTTTTTACGCACATCTGCGTTTGTTTCATCAAGGCTTGCAAGCTTAGCATCAACTGCCGTAGTATCAGGGTCTATCAGTTTTTCAACCTCGGCTGAAAGTTCTTTGCCTTTTACTTCTTTTTTAATCAAATCATCTTGTGCCGCCTTGTGTGTTTCTTTTGCTTCCTTTAGCCGTTGTTCAAGTTCTGCGATTTTGTTTGATTCAATGTCAACCTTTGTTTTTGCGTCACGGCAGGCTTCTTTAGCAAGAGCAAGTTCATTTCGCTTATTGTCGTTGGAAGCCTTAATATTCCTAAACCCTTGCACTTCTTGCAATAATTCACTTGCGGAAATTTCATTGTCAGGCGTATTTTCGGGAATTTCTGCAAGCATCATACTTTCAAGGCTTTTGGTCGCTTGTGCCGTTTGTGTCTGTGCTTGGATTAGTGTTACCCTTTGTCTGTCGTTTTCGTCAATGTCAAAAGGCAAATCCACAAGCCGTAAAAGCGTTGCACGTTGTTCTCTTGGTTGCATTTGTGCAAACTCTATTGGGTCAAATGTTAGCTTTCCAATTAAACCGTCAAGAATTATTTGCGGCGTTTGATATTTCGCACCGTCTTTTGATGTAACCACCAATGTGCTTTTACCGTCTGTTTTCCACGTGCGTTTTACAATAAACTCGCCTAGGTCGATGGTGACATCAGCTTTTTCAGCACCACGTCTCACAGGTTCGGGCAAGCCGCGCCCACCCTGCAAACCATACATTACAGCGTCAAGTACAGACGACTTACCATTTGCATTTGCACCTGATAAAATAACACTTTCTTGCGTTGGCGTAATATCAATTGCGAATATACGCTTAAAGTTTTCTACTTTCAAATTAACAATGTTCATAATTACCTACCGTTTCGTCCATCCGCACTTTGTCTACTAACATTGCTATAAACTCGCTGTTTGTCGGCTTGCCCTTATTTTTATTAATCGTATTTTTGAATATTTTATCTTGAATTTCACGACTGCCTCTACTCCAAGTAATTTCTATTGCATGTCTTATCGCACGTTCTACTCTACTTGGAGTAGTGCTATATTCTTTTGCTATTGCGGGATATAGTTGTTTTGTTATATTTTTAATAGACACAGCATCACCTAAAACCATCACTATTGCGGTTCGTGCGTACATATAACCCATTACATTTGCTGGTATGCCAAGTTCGTGAAAATATCTTGTGATTACTTTTTCATGGTTCATTTTATTGTCCACCTTTCATTCCTAAATTATTATTCCAATGCCACCCCGACCAGCCTCATGGCTTCTATCATGCCTATTATTTTGCCACCTAAACTTATTTTATCAACAGACTGCTCAATTGATAGTGTACTTCCACTGTCACACTGGATGCACTAAATTTCAAGTGGTGGTTCAAGGTGTCCGCTTTGCTCAATTTGCAAAATACTAGGATGCGTCATAGCGATATAATGTAATATCACAGCCATCGAATATTTCTTTTAGCATTTCACTAACCATATTCCAATCGCCACCGCCAAGCCCACAGCCGATTTTATACGGCATGGCTATCGCTTTGTCACCGTAGTGATGTGCGACAACATCAAAGCATTTTCTCAAAGAGAAATAATCCGTTTGTGTTTCCTGCCCAAATAGGTTGAGTAATATCTGACCGCTTTCTAATTCACACGGCAAAACATTACCCAGCAATTCTTCTTTATTTTTATTATTGCAGAAATGAATGTATTCCTCGAATACCTTAGGGTATTTCGCCTTTATTTGTTGCGCTATTCCCCCTCCCATAACTCCATACGTGTTTACTTGGTGGCCAATATAGTCTGCTTTTGAATCTAATAAATTTCCATCAACAATTTTCATAAGTACCACCTTTCATTGTCATTGCCGCAGAGCGCACATTCCAGCTGCTGTCTTTTAGCCCAATTAGGATTGTTTCTTCGCTAATATCGGTACGACCTTCACAGGCTTTCATTGCCGCAGAGCGCACATTCCAGCTGCTGTCTTTTAGCCCAATTAGGATTGTTTCTTC
>Ga0123355_10001739_pt1 | contig 30410 bp, 23 predicted proteins | sample TergutEmb28metaG_3_FD_89872 | JGI IMG/M metagenome (GOLD analysis project Ga0123355, IMG submission 89872) | Embiratermes neotenicus P1 segment gut microbial communities from Petit-Saut dam, French Guiana - Emb289 P1 | ecosystem: Host-associated > Arthropoda: Insects > Digestive system > Gut ... | reverse complement strand
GTTGCCATCTTCACAAACTTTTTCAATCGTTAGTGTTGGTTGGCGAAGATTGATAAATCTTTCAGTTACTGTTTGACCTGCCACTATTTCAATGGCACGACTTGGCTCAACGACTACAAAGCCAGCAGGTGGGCGTGTTTCGATTACTTCATATGCCCCCGGCTCTAATGCGGCAACGATAAACAAGCCACCTTGATTAGTTACACCACGGGTAACAAGTTCACCACTTAGTCTGCGAACCTCAAACTCGGCGTTAGCTAGTGGATTGCCGTCAGAGAACATTTGTCAAGGGGGGTAATGGAGAAAATTTTTTCAAGAAGAAGAAATGTTAATCTTTTATGAAATTGCTATGTGTTTATGTAGAATAGACGAAAAATGCGTGAAAATTCAAACCGCCAGCGGAAAATTAAATTTCGCTGGCGGTTTGAATTTCTAAATAACGCTAATTTCGTGCAATGGCATCTACTATATCGAGTAGGAGCTTCATTTTTTCGGTATTAAAATCTTTTGTTATCTTAAAAATATCTGCACTCAAATAATCATCTGTATTTTCTTTTGTTCCAGATATTAGTTGACTTACAGGTATATTTAAGCATTCGGCTGTTTGAACAAGTTTTTCAAGACTGATTTTTGCCGCTCCACGTTCCAAGCGACTTTGAAAGCTCACGGATATGTCTAATTTTTCAGCAAGGCTCTCTTGCGTCAATCCTGCCTGTTTTCGGAATCGCTTAATCCGCTTGCCTATTATTTTATAATCTATAGGCACTACTAACACCCTTGCGTTCAAATGTAGCATTTGCAAGGATTAATTAACAGAAACCATCACGCCTATATGGGCATAATGGTTCATTTTAAGGCTTGACAATTTCTTCATTCTAATGTAGAATCAGAGGGGTTGGTGCGGCAACATATATTTTGATGTAAAATTATGGGAGGTATTTTTTATGAAACATTGCAAACTGGCTGTTATTACAGCATTAACCGTGTTCGTGCTACTATTAACCGCTTGTGGACGAAATGATAGAGTCACGGTTGAAATTGAGTTTTTCCTAGACAACGTTCAGTTGTTAGCGGCTCATGAAAGAATCGCTGAAATTTTCCACGAGGAAAATCCCCATGTAAGAATCAATTTTGTTGCCCCTCCAGATGCGGAAGCCGCTATGTTGGCTCGTATCGCTGCTGGCGACCCGCCAGATATAATGAACATATATCCCGCAGAAGTTTTATATCGCCAGTTCATGGCTGATGGCTTGTTTGTGAATCTTACTGGACACCCAATGATGAATGCAATTCCCGCCGATGTTTTGGCTATAAGCGAATTGAATGGTAATCAATACTCTATTCCAATAGCTTTGAGTGGTTACGGAATATTTTACAATCGTGATATTTTTGCTCGACACGGACTCACGCCACCAACTACTTACGATGAGTTGATACAACTTGCTCGTGCTTTGCAAGAAGCGGGTGAGTTGCCTTTTACATTCCACGATAGAGCGGCTGGACGAGTTGGACAAATGGTTGAGCGCATGATTGGCATTTTAGACAATAATGTTCATGAAACATTTACACAGATTGCCGTTGGAGAAAAAAGCATATGGGATATGTCCGAAATGAGAATGCTTGCGGAAATTATGCTTGAAGTGCGCGAATTTGGTCAATTAGACCAGCTTGGTACGGATGTTGGTCAATCGTTGGCAGATTTTATGAATGGGGATGCCGCCATGATGATTGGCGGAACATGGTTTGGCGCAACAATACTGGAAGAAAGTCCAGACATGAATTTTTCTATGTTCCCATTCCCAAACCCAATGGGAGAGCCTTCTGTAATCCCAATAAACATTGAAACAGCTTGGGCAATTTCTGTAGATGCTTCTTGTGTCGATACTGCAAAAGATTTTCTGTATTTTATGGTGCGACCCGATATTATTCAATTATTTGCCAACGCATCAGCAAGCCCAATCGTTGTAGAAGGTGTCAACTTCCCCCATGAGCAACTAGAAACAATGAACGATGAAATAAACTCTGGAAACATATTCCGTACTCCCGTTATTTTTTGGCCACCGGGTATGCGCGCCCATTGGCAAGTAGAAGCACAACAACTTTTCCTTGACCGTGATATAGATGGCTTTATTACTCGTACAGAAGCAATGATTATGCAGTTTTATAACGACTAAATAAATGGGTTGCTATAAAGCCGTGGGGCAACATTACCCACGGCTTTATTTGTGAGGGGGCTTTACATTGGGAAAGAAAAGAAAAAAAATTAACCTTGAGCGTGAAATAACTTTCGCTTTATTTGTGATACCAGTTTTTTTGTTGTATACAATGTACTTTATCCTGCCTTTAATAATCGGGGCATATTACAGCTTTACTGATTGGTCGGGTACTTCGCCACAAGCCAACTTTGTAGGTTTTAGTAACTATGTTGAATTGGCTACAGACAGAGTATTTAGGCAAGCGTTATGGTTTAATATCTGGTACGCAGTATTATTGGTAATTATTACAATCATCTTGTCTACTGTACTTTCGCTTTGCTTGAATGCCAAGATACGATTAAAGACATTTTTTAGGGGCGCACTATTTTATCTGGCGGTACTTAGTATGTTGACGGTTGGAAAAGTTTTTGGCGAAATTTACACACGGGCTATACCCACAGCTGCTCGTAGCTTAGATATTGAATATTTCCAAATAAGTGTTCTCTCTCGTGTAGAAACAGCACCATTTGGATTGATGTTTGTCCATGTTTGGCAAGGATTAGCGATACCTACCGTTTTATTGCTTGCTGGCCTTCAAACTATTCCAGAAGAAATTAATGAATCGGCAGCACTTGATGGTGCAAATGCTTGGCATCGTTTTTGGCGCATAACGGTGCCGTATTTAATACCAACAATTAATGTCGTTTTGGTTCTTACGCTAAGAAGTGGACTTATTATGTTTGATTATGTAATGGCAATGACCGAAGGTGGTCCAGCGGGTGCGACACGTAGTTTGTCATATCTTATTTACTCTTTAAGTTTTAGAGAGCTTCGCTTTGGTTATGCAAACGCACAGGCAATGGTGGTATCCATAATTTTAATGGTAGTTTCATATATCCAAATTTTATCTTTGCGAAAAAGGAGGGTACATTTAGATGGTTAAAAACTGGAAAAATTTAATTCCTGTCTATATTGTGTTAATTGTTGCAGTTCTTTTGGTTGCCCTGCCTTTTTACTTGACATTAATTGCGGCATTCAAAACTCCGATTGAAAATAGGCAAGATTTTTTTGCATTTCCAACATCATTGTACTTGGGGAATTTTCAAGCAATATTGGAAAGTCCTCGATATTTTATAGCACTAAGAAATACCATTTATATTGCGGTTGCTTCTATAGTTGGTATGATTGTTTTTATGCCCGCCGCATCTTATGCAATTGCTCGTAAAATGAATGTAAGTCGAACCTATCGTTGGCTGTATTCATTTATGTTGATTGGTATTTTTATCCCTTTTCATGTCCGCATGATTCCTCTTGTAAGGATTGCAAGCACCTTAAGCCTTACTAATATACATGGAATAATTGTCTTGTATATTGCTGGCACTACGGCTGAAGCAATTTTCTTGTATGTAGGCTACATTCACGCCATACCTACAGAGTTGGAGGAAGCGGCACGAGTTGATGGAGCGTCTACCTTGCGTACTTATAAAAGCATAATATTTCCACTAATGAAGCCTATGATTGTTACCGTAATAATCAAGGATGTACTGTGGATTTGGAATGATTTTCAATTAGCCCTGTTCATGTTAAACCGTACCCCCGACCATTGGACGCTTACAATGTTTCAATACAATTTTAGATGGCGACACTCTGCCGACCCCACAATGATTATGACATCATTTGTATTAACTATGCTTCCAATATTTATTGCTTATTTGTTTGCACAGAAACATATTATAGGTGGACTTGTTTCGAGCGGGATAAAATCATAAGAAACGCCAATACCAATAAGCCCAGCAAATGCGACAATACGGTTTTGCTGGGCTTATTAAAAGAAAATAAGATAAAATGTCGCTCTGTATTTCACCTACCTATCTTGCATCACGATTTTTCTTTTTCGGCTTTGATGGCAGGGTTTCTACGATTGGCACAGTGGCTACGGGTGTTTGCTGTATGAGTTTTGCTATTGGTGCTGTTGGTGTTTGGTATTGTGATGTGAGTCGTGCATTTCGGTTATGCTCATCAGCCTTCAACTTCGCAACTGCCATAACATCATCATGGGAAAGTTTCTTTTTCTGCCCACTATCCCAAAGGATTTCAGCACCTTTTATCTGCACGGCTCGTACAAAACTTGGGTAGAATGTTCTTGTAAAATCACCGATTTCAAAAACAGATTTGTCAATCGGCTCATTTGGCAATTCAATTTTTCCTGCCCAATCTCTATACTTGTCAAAAACTTCTGATGTGTCGTTTGTGATTACGATTGCAAGTACCCACTTCACACGCTCTATGCCATATGTTTCAATAATGCGGGTGGCAACTTCCATTTCGGTTCTGTTTGTAGCCATTTTCAAATCCACAGCACTATAGATAGCTTCGGCACATTCTCGGTTGAGATATTGGCTTTGGAAATACTGCGCTGTTTCGCCTGTGTTCGTTGCACTTATAAATGATTCTCTAAAAATTGGCACATTCGCATAGCCCTGTGTGTTGTCGTGATGTTGAATTTCCGTAACAGGGTCAATATTCTTCTGCTCCAAACTCCTGTAGCCAAGAAGCAAACGAGTGTTGTGATTTATGACATTAAGGGTTTTGTATTTTTCTCTTGCTTCGGGGATTGAATCCGTCAATCCTTTTTCTGTTTCGATAAGTGCGGCAATCTCGGCACTCAAATCTTTCAAGTTTGGAAATTTGGTTAGCTTCAACTCGTCATAAATATACGCTTTCGCTTTTTTGTGGGCTTCGATTGCGTTTTTATGTTTTTCATAATGCTGTTTTTTGAAATGCGGAATCCAGCCTGGGGCGTTCCATTCATCGTAAACCTTGCGTGTGTTGCGATATTCAGTAGCCGCACTTCTGAGGGCTTTGAGGTCTTTTATTTTACCCTTTATTTCAGTACGATTGTTGATGATTGTGTTATAATCATTCACGGCGGTTGAATATGCGGAAGTAAGCGACTTCCAATCGGCATAACCGTTTTCTTGGACATAGATAAGTGTTTTCGCCATCTGCTGTAAATTAAACAGAGTAGCCCACTTTTCATAACCAACACTATTTTGAGCTTTGATAGAGTTCTGAATGTCAATTATAAATTTCGGTGTCGGTGGATTAAGAATATCGTGCCGTTCTTTTTTATTTTTGCGGATTTCCTTGTTCAGCTCCCGCAACTGTGCATTAGCCTTTTTGATTTCACGGTTAATATCGCCACGTTCGGTAGCAATGCCTTTTTCCTCCAACTGATGGGCGATCATGCCAAGATGAATGGTTGGTAAAACTTCAAGCCCTTGTCGCTCATAACTGCGGTGGTCTACTCTCGTTTCGTGGCTAAAGTGTTCAAGATGTTTATTGAGAATATCAGCCCAATTTTTGCGCCACACTTCGGCATTATCACGGTTATCCCAATCGGTAGTATTGATTTTGCGTGTCTTATGTCTACCACTCGGAAGTTTTTGACGCTCGCCGTTATCGTCTAAAATGTATTCCATGCGTGATTTTGCGCCCCATGTTCCGTCTTGCTCAATGGGGCGCATTGTTAAAAGTATATGTGCGTGAATGTTCCGCTCGGCGGCATTTACACCGTTATCATGTATCGCAATATCTGCACACATACCACGGCTTACGAAATTTTCTCGCACATATTCATGGACGAGATAGGCGTTTTGCTCCAAGTCAAACTCATTAGGAAGTGCCAAACGCACCTCACGACATAGCTGTGCATTTTTGGCTCTCTCTGATTGCTCCACGGCGTTCCATAATTCGGAGCGGTTGTAATATCGTTCAGGGGCATGGTCTGGCAACATAATTTCTGTAAGCACCACGCCTTTTTTCTTTGTGAAATCGTGAACAACCCCATCATAGTCATTCTTGATACATTCCCCCGCACGATAAGCGGCGGCGGCAACCGCACTCTTTCCGCTTCCTCTGCTTGTGATGTTGATATTGAGTGAATATATTGCGATAGGCTTCCTCCCCTCGGTTATATTTTTGTTTCAGCCAGTATGATTTTAAGGTTTTTGTGCTTTGGTTTTTAACAGGAGCAATGCTCCGCTATGTTTTCACAGGTGCGAAGCACCGCTAATGCCACGCCGTAGGCGGAGCAAGCCCCCTGCAAGGGCGCACCACAGTTACCCGAATGGGTAACTGTATAAGTGCGCTGTTCCCAAGGGAACAGGAGTAGGCTTGCGCCTACGACTGCTCCGCTTGGGGCGGTTTTGCACTACTGCCGTTGCCTTGTTGCTGTTGTGGTTGTGACGGTTTTACATTACTGCTATTGCTGTTGGCTTGCTCAATACCAAATTGTTCTGCAATCTCTTTTGGTATTGGTTGCCCCAAAATATCGTATAGAATTTTAATACCATATTTCGTTTTGATACCTCGTTTTATAAACATCTCAAACTGGTGGTCTGCCATTGTGATAAGTTCGGGTAGATACTTTTCAAGGAGTCCATGCCGTCTATATAGGCGATTATCTCGCTCCTTACGCTCTTTTGCTTTCTGCTGTTGGATTATTTTCTTTTTCTTGTTCTGCCATTGCAGAATTTCCGCATCTATGAGTGCTACCCTCTCATCAGCGGTCTTTGTGTTTTTGGTTGTTTTGGTTGTTGTTGACATTAAATTTCTCCCTTCGATTTTTGAATTTTTGTTTTCCTGTGGTGCTGTTTTTGGGTTCAAAAAAGCGACAACCGATTTTTACAGTTGTCGCTTTTGCGAATGATGATATTAGATTACTTTTTTGGGTTTTACTGGTTTAGATTTTACCGTTTCAACCGCCGCTTCCTCGGCAAGCCGTTTTTTCTTCTCTTTCCAACGGCGGTCATACTCACGCCGTTTTTCACGTTTGCGTATACGTTCTTCCATTTCCGCTATTTCTTCGGGCGTGGGGTCGGGTGGTGGCACATCAAAGTTACCGATAAAGTTTAGATAAACTTCGATTTTTTGAATACGCACGCTTGATTTGTCGGCTTCATGTACGAGAATTTTCTCAACAAACTCGTGAAGCATGGGGGCGGTTAATTCGGTGAAGTCAGAGCGCGGTTGTCAAGGGTGCATTCGAGGTTTCAGAAAACGGAAACTATTTCCTTCTGTTGCGATTGCAATAACGCCTTCAAGCAAACTGGCGCAGAACACGGGAATAAATTTTGATACAGTTATTTCCTTATCATCCGTTTCAAAGCAAATTGAGCTTTATTCTGAATGTTCTGTCAAACGATACTATGCGGTTTAACCGACTTGTGTTCAGTAAAGATATGGCCGAAAAACAGACGATTGGAAATATATGTCTCAAGATTTATTCCCGTGTGGCGCAGAAGCACACCTCTTGCGTACTCGCTTGGATTAATGTATAATCTAAATACATTAAGTTTGATACGCTTTAGAGTTAAGGTGAAGTTCTGCAGTAAACCGTAGTTCCCGAACGGTTTTGTTACCACCAAAAAAGTAAAAAAAGCAAAAGTTAAATAGAGTGTCGAAATTACGTGGATTGAGGAGAAAAAACACTTGACAAATCAAAATAACAGACATCATACTTGGTGGTATCAAGATAATGTTACCACCCGGCGAGGATGACTGAAAATGGCAAAGAAATTTATACACTATACGTTCAGGGGAAAAGTCGAATATGCGTATATTTACACTCCCCAAAAAGTAAATGGTAAAAAGGTCAATACCCCCGTATATTTAGGGCGTGTCGTGGATAAAGAGCGTGGGATTTTCAGGAATCGCAAAGATGGTGTTTTTACCTTCAGTTTCGAAAACGGATACGGTTTTATCAATGACCGGGAAATGCCGGAAGCAATCCGCCCGCATAAAGAAGAAAAACTCATTCTCGACTTTGGTGATGCATTCTTTCTGTACAGTGCATTGAGATTGAGTGACATTTACAAGGCAATCATTGCCGTTTTACCTGATGAAACGGATACTTTGATATCACTTCTCGGTTTCAGACTGTTGTCGAACATGTCTAATCGACACGCTGAGGATTGGTGGGAGGGTTCGTATACTCGAATACTGTACCCTAAAGCCAATCTGAAATCTCAACGACTGAGTGAGTTTTTCCGGAGATTGGGCAATGAAGCGATTCAACGCAGATTTTTCGACAATTATTTGGAATCGCTGTGCAAAGGCCGACGTGTCGGTGTCTTGATTGATTCAACCGGTATGCCCAACGATATTTGCTTTCCGCTTACCGCAGTCAGTACACACAACGGCGTTACAAACAAAGAAACAAGGCTTTTATATGTTGTGGACAGAGGGAGCGGAATGCCTTTGTTTTTCAGATATAATGCAGGAAACATCGTAGATGTTACGACGTTGCGTACAACAATTGCCGAACTCGAGGCCGTCGGAATTGATACTGATTTTGCGATTCTTGATTCGGGATATTATTCGGAAGGTAATATCCGCAGTCTTTACGGCGAAAGCGATGACGAAAAAACAATTCCGTTTCTCACTCGGCTCGGAAGCAATCGAAAATTGTACAAAAATCTTGTAAACAGCCATGCCGAAGACCTTACGCGGTCTAAATATATGCTCATGCAACGCGACCGTCTGATTTCGATAAAGCGGGTAGATGTGGAGCTTTTCGGACATACAGGCTATGCCTATGTCGCAATTGACCATGCACGACGAGAAGATGAAATCCGCCGATACGCCAAGGCTGCAATACAAAACAAAGATATTTCTCACGATGATATGGATTCGGTAATCAGAACCAAGGGTTTGTTTATTCTCATATCTTCCGAAAAAATTGAACCGCATGAAATTTTGCCTCTTTACTATACTCGGCAAACAGTTGAGCAAATTTTTGACGTTTGCAAAAACAATGCAGACCTCCTCCCCCTCCGCGTCCACAACGAAGATACTTTCCGCGGGCATCTTATGTTATCCTTCATTGCAACTGCCGTATATTTGAAAATCAACCAACTGATGAAGGATACTGACTTCTATGCTGAGGGGGCTTTATCCGTCTTACGCAACCAAAAGTGCAAAGTTTACGATAATCGCATTATTCCTAAAGAACCAACAAGGAAAATGAAAGACATCTACAAACTTTTGAACGTGGATTCCCCCTCCGTTATCCCTTTTAGGTGGTAACAATTTAGCCGGGAACTACGGGTAAACGTTACGACAAATGTCTTTCCTGTAAGGGAGTGATTATATACGTGAGTGATGACGTAAACAAAACAGCATACATCGACAAGATGGCAGAGAATCTAATTGTTCTAAGAACAAAGCTGGGATTAAAGCAATCTGAACTTGCTAACAAAATTGGCGTTAGTAGACAAACGTTATTAGACACCGAAAAAAGAAAGCGACCAATGGCTTGGAGTACATTCGTAGCTCTTTTGACTGTGTTCAGAGAAAATGAAGGAACGCGAAGTTTGCTTAACCATTTTGGAATTTATTCTGCTGAATTACAAGAATATTTGACATCGCCAGACAAGAACACTCCAAAGTAAAAGCGTTTTTATTGGGAGGAGGGATAAAGATATGTTTGGAGAACATGGTTTAACGCAACAATTTTTATTAAGAGATGGACAACCTGAGCCAAATTCTACAGTTTCTTTTTCCCAGATGTTAATGGACGAGCATTTGCGAAAAGTGGTTGCTACTGTTTTTGCACATAATTTTCCAAACGGCATTCGTCCCAACTCCATTATTGATACGAATAGATTAAAACTATGTTGTTTAGCTCTCGACTGTAGAATTTCATTGGAACTATCCGATATCCCGTTAATTCTCGAAAGTTTAGGCGTTCGTCACGGAGATAAAGTGTATATGGTTTCTGCGGAAAGCAAAAAAAAAATCTTTGATTTAATGCAGCAATTAATCCGAAAGGGGAATCAATTGTTTTTTTACTCCGAACTCTACGATATTCACGCCAATTTATTGCTGGATATGAATATTTTTTCTGTGAAATTACTAAAGAGCGTTTTACAAGAAATTCAACCGAACTTATGCTTTAAATCAAAATACTGCTTGTTAAATAATTTTGTATCGATAGAAAATGAAGTGCTTCGTTGCTTTTCAGAATCACATTGCTTGTCACACGAACAATTGAAATCGATGTTGCCATATGTCCCCATTGATACTATTCGACAAATGTTAAGCAAAATCGGTGAGTTTATTAACATCGGGAGAGGTTTATATACTCACATCAATAATATTGCTTTATACGAAGATGAATGCCTCGTTGCACGAGAGAAACTGAAAGCCGAAATTACCAATAGTGCTTATGTCTCGCTCGTTTCGGCAGATTTGCAACACAGCTTTGCCATGAACCCTCACTTTTCTGCAGGGGTTGTACGATATGCTTTTTTTCAACGATACCTTGCCAATGAACACGAAAGGCGTGGAAGTATCGTAACAGCGAGGGGTGTGCCAATAAATCACAAGGTCGCAATACGAGAGTTTATCAAATCGCACAAAAGGCTTACGTTAGAAAGTTTGGTAACTTTCGAGAAAGACTTAACTGGTGGTTTTCACAGTGTATCTTTGTTTATAGCGCATGATTATATGGTTCGCACTAATGCCGATACGTTTGTAAATGATTCTGAAATTTCATTTGATGTGGTTGCGACAGATGAGATGCTTAAATTGTTTTTTGATAGTGATGTTATTCCACTGCAAGCTGTAACGAGTTTTACTTCATTTCCACACATAGATGGATATTCGTGGAATTGGTTTTTGCTTGAGAGTTTTTGTCGTAGATTCAGCAATGAGTTTTCCTACCAGTGTTTGTCAGTAAATAATAAAAACGTAGGCGCACTTTACCGCAAAGGACAAGCCTTTAGTGATTATATTGATATCCTCGCTTATGCCGTTGTTAAAGCTAATGTGAACTTAACTGAAAATGATATAGGGGATTTCCTCTTTGAAAAAAGATACATCGCGGTTCGCTCTAATTCTTTGAAGAAAGTTCTTGAAAAATCACAATTTTTATCAGAAAGGGGCGTCATGTAAATGTTCGCATATACCCATGATGCCGAAACAGGTGGACTATTACTTAACGATAGCACACCTATGTTTTCAAAGGAACCGCGGCCTGTTTATGCCCCAGAACTTGATACACTAGGTTTTGATAAACACTTTCAATATTCAAAACAAGAAGATGTCCCATATATGTGGGCGGAAGCAAATTGTTATTGGTATCGAGGGGAAATAGTAGCAAAAACGAAAGGTGGCAATCTTTACTCTAAACCAGAACTTGAAATTGTACTTAACGGGGAGGGGAATCCAATACTCCAAAAAAAGACAAGATTAAAAGAAGTTGACATTGTGGCTATGGTAGAAAAAAACCGTATTTTGATGGAGGTCATATCGCAAAATGCAATGAAAAAAGTTTTTGACATATATAAGCGTTACAAAAAAAAGCTAGATTGCTTCCATGTGGCTTTTTCTGGTGGCAAGGACAGTATCGTTATGTTGGATTTGGTGATGAAGTCACTTCCAAAATCAAGTTTCGTAGTTGTATTTGGTGATACAGGAATGGAATTTCCCGACACATACGTAACTGTTGATGAAATTGAGCAACAATGTAGAAATGCCGAAATTTTATTTTATCGTGCGGAGTCTCATTTCAATCCGAACGATAGTTGGCGTTTGTTTGGTCCGCCTTCTCGTACACTGCGATGGTGTTGTTATGTCCACAAATCCGCACCGCAAACATTAAAGCTACGAGAGGTTCTTGGAAAAGTAGATTATACAGGTATGGATTTTGTTGGAGTTCGTGTCCATGAAAGTACAAGCCGATTTGATTACACTTTTGAAAATTACGGCGAGAAACAAAAAGGGCAATTTTCTCATAATCCTATTTTGGATTGGACTTCTGCTGAAGTGTGGATATATACATTTGCGGAAAACCTCGTTATTAACAGAGCTTATAAATTGGGAAATCCAAGAGCGGGGTGCTTGTTTTGTCCTATGGGCGGGGGAAAGGCTGACTCGTTCCGCAACATAACCTATCCATCCCAAATTGAAAATTACACCAATATAATTCGAGAGCTAGTTGATGACAAAAATATAGAATCGTATATCACGAATGGTGGGTGGGTTGCACGGCAAAATGGTCGTGATTTAAAAAATAATCCATCACGCTGTATTGAGCAAATTATAGACGGACAACTGGAAATAAGAGTCATCAATCCAAAGTCTGATATAAATGAATGGATTAAAACATTAGGGGATATACCTTACTCTTACACCATAATAAAAAAGGAAGATGGGTATGTATTCAGCTTTTCTGAAAGAATTGACAAAACCCCTTATGCAAAACTCTTCAAACAAGTAACATATAAGTCTGCATATTGCGTTGAGTGTAGGGTTTGCGAAGCTAATTGTCGCAATGGTTGCATATCATTTTCAAATGGCTTAAGTATAGAGAATTGCGACCATTGTGGGCAATGCCACAGCATTCGTCGGGGATGTTTGGTTTACAACTCTGTTCAGCAGCCAAAAAACGGAGGAACAGCAATGAAAAGTTTAAATAGCTTTGCCGACCATGCCCCAAAACCTGATTGGGTTCGTTTGTATTTTGACAAGCCAAATGAATTTTTGGCGGACAATTCGCTGGGTCCTATGCAAATATCAATTTTCAAAAAATTTCTGTCTCATGCAACACTGATTGAAAAGAACGCTTCCTCAAACTTTACTGAATTGGTTCGGAAAATTGGGTGGAATACAGAGCAAGCGTGGGGCTTGATTTTGATTCAACTGGCATATAATAATCCGCAAATACGCTGGTATATTGAAAAAATGTCCCCAGAAGAAGAGTTTCCAAGAAAGTCTATTGAAGATATGTTGATGTCACTTGCAATTACCAAAAAAGATGCAAGCTCAATTATCAAGGCTTTCAAACGCCTTTGTGAGTTGCCACTTGGTAAAAAACTTAATTTTGGTACGGTTACAGACAAAGGCAGAAATATAGACACACTTACTCGGCTCAAATGTACTCTTGAAGATAACCGCGTGATACTGTATTCTTTGTATAAATTTGCCGAAACCTGTGAGGGATATTTTCAATTTACCTTGTCGCGGCTACTCGACCATACCGTAGAATCGCCGGGCTTAAGTCCTACCTTGATATTTGGCTTAGACCGTAACGACATGGAGCGTTACCTAAATGGCCTCTCGGCAGAGTACCCCGAATTTATAAATGTAACTTTTACCCACGACCTTGATAAGATTTCCCTTCGGGAAGATAAAACATCTGAAGATGTGTTGACCCTCTTTTAAAGAAGGAGCCTTGCCATGAATATGTACAATGACTATTTCAAAATAGATGAAGGTTATTGGCCAGAGATAAACCCTCATTCCATTAAAGACCCTGCGAATAAGTGGGAAAAAACATATCCACACGAAACCGTGATAGCCCTTTTGAAAGCTATGGAGCGGATGCTTGCTCGCGCTAATAATAACGAAAAAAAGGGCATATGGGCAGAAGGTGCATATGGAACCGGCAAGTCTCGTGTTATGTGGATGTTAAAAAATTTACTTGATTGTTCTTGTGAAGAGTTGGAATCATATTTCAATGAATATCCAGCATTACAAGCCGAGGTTGATTTGAAAGACAAGCTACTTGGACACAAGCAAGAACAAGAAAAAGGCAAAATTGTAACGGCTTATCGTTATGCTTCGAGCAGCATAGATGGAGACCGTGCGCTTATTTTGGCTGTGTATGATAGTATTACAAAAGCACTTCGTGATGCTAATGTACCGTATAAAGGTGAAAATACATTGCGTGGCAGTGTTGCATTGTGGCTTTCGGATGATGAAAATAAGGCTTACTTTAGTAGCCTAATCCTTCGTCCCGAATATCGAGGTTTGGGTAGCTTTGCAGGAAAATCTGCCGATGATATCATACGTCTGCTAAAGAATTCAAACGCAGAAGTAGATGGGTTAATGCGCGATATTTTTTCATTGGCAGATAGTCGTGGAATTACTGCGTTAACTATAAATATGGATACATTGATTGAATGGATTACTGATATTATTGACCAAAACAAATTAAAGGCGATAGTTCTTGTTTGGGATGAATTTTCCGCATACTTTAAGAAAAATCGTACTTCGTTGGACGAGTTTCAAAAATTATCGGAATTATCAAACTTAAAGCCCTTTTATATGATGATTGTCACGCACATGTCTGGTTCTATATTTAGTGAAGGTGACCAAGCTGGTAAAATTGTGCGTGACCGTTTTATCCGTAAAGAAATAGAACTTCCAGACCCTGTCGCGTTCGAATTGATTCAACACGCTTTGAAGGTAATTGATATCCACAAGGAAACATGGGAAAAGCTTGCAGATGACATAAACAGTCGTATGCCAACTGTACGAGATACGGTGCGCCAGCTTGTATGGAAAGGTTCAAGCAAGGGCGAAGACATTCTAAAAGGTATGTTACCGCTACATCCACTTGCCGCTTTGCTGTTGAAATATATATCTGAGCAATTTGCTTCAAACCAACGTAGCATGTTCAACTTCATAAAAAATCCAGACAGTGATAACTTGCAGGCTTTTCAATGGTTTATCCAGAACCATAGCCCTGATAATTGTGATATTTTAACTATAGATTACCTCTGGCACTTTTTTTATGAAAAGGGTACAGACGATAACACAACACTTGAGGGCAAAAGCAATCTTGATTCGATAATTCGTACAGTGTTAGACACCTACCCTCAAAATGAGGATAGGCTTTTCGTTGAAGAGAAGCGGGTACTGAAGACAATTCTTATGATGCAAGCAATAAGTCAAAAATTGGGCGATAGAGTCTCACTTTTTGTACCTACTGACCAAAATATTGATTATGCGTTTGAAGGAACTGAATTTGAGCATAATCGCGCTGTAAACATTGCTAAAAAACTGGTTAGGGATGGAATTTTATACCTAAAACCTATGAGTGGCGGAAAGACGCAATATGCAGCGGCTGCCGTTTCTGGTGACCAAGCGCAAATTGATATTATCAAAAATGATATCATCAGAGATACAAAAACAATGTCGCTTGTTTCTGCGGGGGAATTGGCAACCGCACTATCCCTATCTACGGTACTTCGTCTTCGTTACGGGATTGAAGCTGTTACAGTTGATAATTTCACATCAATAATAAACAAAATCACAAACGAATCTCCAAATCATAAAATTCGTGCAGTGATTATTTTTGCGAAAAATGATGATGAGCAAAACAAAATACGTAAACTCATAAAAGAGGCAGTGATTGAAGACCGTTACAAAAACCTTGTGTTTGTTGATGCGTCTACTACTATTTTAGGTGTAGACCGCTTCAAACAATGGGTAGAATGTGCGTCAAATGAAAAATATTGGCGACCTAAAGACCCTAAACTTGCAGATGAAATGTCACGAAAAGCAAAGGAAATTCTCGAATACTGGAAAACTGACATTAGCAACGGCACATTCACCATTTATTCAGCGTTTAACGCAAATGGAGAGCCATGTGGAAATGAAACGGTGGCGGAACAAGCATTATCGAATATCGTACTTAAAAAATTCAGCAGTTTGACTTTTGATAACGCAAAAGTTACTGACAACGTTTTTTTGCAAACGCAACTTCCGTCAAGTGCAAAATATGGAATCATTCAGTCACAAGGTGGCGTATTTTCAGTAAAAGACGTGGAGCACTTGTTGCAAGGTGTTCTAAAAATAGAGAAATATTGGGAACATTCGCCCACGTTACCAGTTTCAAAGTTGAAAGTCAAAGTTGATAATCTCATTAAAGACGCATTTGATAGGGATAAGCGTATATCCATCGGTGAAATTTTTGATTTCCTCATGAAAGATGGGTTTATGCCTTGTAATTTGTATGCGTTTCTTACAGGGTTTTTATTGAAAGAATACGCCACTGAAACCTACAGATACAGCGTTGATGGTGAGACAGGGGAAAAAATGACTCCCGAAAAGCTATCTGAATTTATCGGCGAGTACATCAAGCACAAAAATTCCGCAATTCTACGCTACAAAGAGAAATTCATTGAAGTGATGACAAAGGAGCATATTGCCTTTGCATCATTGGCGCATACAGTTTTTACTATTCCTGAAAATTTATCAATTGACCAGATAGCGTCACGTATCAGAATAAAACTTAAAGATATTGGCTTTCCTGTATGGTGCTTTAAAGTAATAGATACGAACGGACTGGACGATTTTATTGATATGTTGGCTATGTTAGCCAATTCAGGCGATGGTGGCGAAAGCGTTCATAAGATTGCAGAAAAAATCGGTAACATGTCCTTGCAAACTCCTACTGCTACAGGAAATCTTGCATTATTACTTTCTAAAAGCAATGGCTCAAATGCGATGAGAGAGTTCTTGGAGATGTTTGAAGGTGGGGAGCTTCTTAACCTTGCAAAGGAAATCGATGTTCAAGATGTAATCCTTGATGTGAAGCGTTTATTTATGTCCGGTACATCCAGCGACGGACTGTGGCTTTGGGACAAAGAAACAGGTGAAGATGAGCTTCGCAAACTTATGACGGACTATCGAATTGTGTCTGAAAGTAACAACATCAACAGCAAGACATCTTCACTACAGAACTGTTTCAAGGAGTGGCAAGAAAAGCTAAAAGCAGTGCGGATTCCATATGCTTCTCTTTGCACAGAATTGCCAGCACTTAAAGACTTGTTTGCTATCCTCCGTGACATAGTCACTACAGGAGATGTTGCTTACGACAAAAGAAATACCTTTTTAAGGGAGCTTAAAAGCAATGGCAGAACCTTTGTTGATTTCTTTGCGTCAAAAACGGTTGTTTTTCAAGAAATCTATTCGGTGTATCTCGTGGACTTTAGTGAGTCTGATGTTAGTGGGCTGTTCTCCAAATTACCCATGCACGCATTTACAATGGAAAAACATGACTACGAAAAAGAATTAGCAAAATTAGCCGAACACGCTAAGGGGGAACAGGAAAAACATACTTTATTAACGCTATGGAGAGATAAGACTGGTTCGAAATCTCCGCGTGACTGGTCAGCTACGCACAAAACTCCGATTTTGTCCTTGATTCCTATCTCCATGCGGGATGATGCACGGCGTATTTTCGGAATTTTGAACAGAAGCAATCCTGAGTCACGCGAAGTTAAGCTCGCTTTAGAATTTCTCCAGCGAAACATTGATATCTTTGATGCTCTCGACGATAAATTGCAAATTGATGCTGCTTTTATACGGGACATTATCGGAAAATATTCCATTCTTTTGCAGAATTGTGAGACTGTAAGGGAACACCTTGACTCCGTTGTTACGACATCGCCTTACGATTGGTATGGTGAACCGCAAATTACACGCGAAATTGAAAAATATGCGCAGACCAAATACAACCAAGGCGGAAGCGATAGAGTAGTCTCTGAAATTGAAAATATGCCTACCGATAAATTGAAGCAATGGTTACGACAACTGGTAATTAACAACATGAATGTGGGCATTGAGATTATTGCCGAAGGGGAATTGAAATCGTGAAAACTGTCCAGATTGAAGATGCTTATACTGGAATACAAAGCTACTTGGATAGTGAAACCCCATATCCGTTTTTTATTGTTGCCGAAAAAGCATCCGACTATGGAGATATATTGGAAAAATATGATTCGTTCGCAAAAGTTCGGATAAGTGATTACTGCGTTTCCACTGACTCGCATCCTGATTTTGACGAAATGTGTAATGTTATTTCAGTTGCCACAAATCACACTCTTTTGCTTGGTTTAGGTGAGAGTGTCAGCCTCAGTGGAAATGAAAACATCATCGGAAGGTTGGCAAACTTACAAATTCAATCAAAATTAATTGTACTTTGTCGTGGGATAAAAGAGATATTAAGAGAGCTCTGCTCTTATGATAGTAAATTCAATAGTCCACGTAGGCTTTGTATACTGCATGGTGGCGATTCATTTCAAATCATCAAAGTATCGTGCGCTCTAAAATTGGCAACAGTGAATGGCATCAAGCCTCTGCTTGTTCGACTTGAAATGGGCGAGGTGGGGATTGTGTATGTCAAGACAACACAATCCCTCCGAGGTGCAAAGGAAGTAAGCACAGCGCATGAGGCAATCATGGAAGTAAATCCCTTATCTCAAACACAGGCAGATTGGTTATCAGAAGCAGAATGGGAAAACTATCTTGATGACAGGGAAACTGGTGGGTATGAGTTATTACACTGGCGAACCTTTCTTGCCCACAAAATGCATTATGTCAAAGATGAATATTTAAGGTATGTTGTTAACAAATCAAAAAATTATAACGAATACAAAAAACTGATTTTTTCTGCGTTACTAGACTTTCCACCAAGGCATGAAGAATACGAAAAAATGTATGACTTGCGAAAAACTCTGCTGAAGGGTTTTGTAAAGGATGCCCAAGTATCAGAATATGTAACAGAAACCAAATTTAAAGATAATGAACGTATCCACTATTTAACTGATAGCACAAATGTAGAACGCAAAGCAATTATTGAATCTTTGGCATCCATCAGTGAAATGCCTCAAGCTATCGGCAAAATTTATCCTGCGTTACATGACTATTTGCACGATTATGTATTTGATGGCGAAAATGGAGATTTATTTACTTCTTACTTTTCAACCTACAAGCGTCTCAAGTTGACGAATAAAATCACAGATGTTTTTCATAATCAAGTTTTGAAACTTGCTATAGATGGCAATAGGGCATTTAATCGTATTCAAACAAGAGGTATGGTATTAGATGCATTGCGCAATGACAATACAGCACTTTTTTGGGTGGATGCTCTTGGAGCGGAATACATCGGGTATATTCAAAAACGCGCACAAGCGTTAGGGCTAAAACTGAAAATCTATGTGGTCAAAGCGGAACTTCCTACAATTACTTCTTATAATAATGATTTTTGGGATTCGTGGGAGGGTGATAAGTGGCAAACAAAGGAACTGGATACTGTCAAACACGAAGGTGAAAATGATTTTAACTATGAATTGTCGAAGTTTCCAATTCACATTGATGCGGAATTGCGGATAATTGATGAGGTTTTGGATGCAATAGCTACGGCACTAGCGGGAAAAACAGCTTCATCGGGAAACTCTGTTAAGAAATTTTTACTAATTTCCGACCACGGCGCAAGCAGACTGGCTGTGATAAATGAGCAAGAAACAAAGTGGGAAATGGCTTCAAAAGGGAAGCATTCTGGACGTTGTTGCCCTTGTAATGAAGCTGATGTCAAGTCAGAATTTGCCACAAAGTCTGCTGACGATGCCTTTTGGGTTCTTGCTAATTATGACAGATTTAAGGGTGGACGCAAGGGTGCTGTAGAAGTGCATGGCGGCGCAACTCTTGAAGAAGTTGTCATTCCGTTGATTGAATTTGAGTTGTTCGATGATACAATCCAATTCACACTGACTACGGTTGCAAAAACAAGTTACAAAAAAGATGCAGAATTGATTTTATTCAGCACTAGCCCACTAAAAAATGTGGCGGTTATTGTTCAGGAAAACGGCAACAAATACTATGCCAAGTGCATAGGTAACAACAAACATAAAATAATTCTTCCTGACATTAAGAAAGCAGGGCGTTACACTGCAAATGTGTTTGAATGTCACAATTTAATTGGGAAGTCTGAATTTGAGGTTCAGCGTGAAAGTGGCAAAACAACGGACGATGACTGGTTCAGTTAAATCGGAGGTATCATATGATTGAAATTTTAAGAAGATGCTTTGACGAGATGGTCGTATACAAAGACTTGAAGAATAGCAATTTTTTCACTGCTCTTAGCCTTCCGTCTTTTATGCGCGATTGGCTTTTACGGCGTTTTGGGGATGAATCGGGTAACTTCGATGAAGAAGATTTGCATAATTTTATTCGTGAATTTATTCCTCGAAAAGAGGATTGGACATCAATAAAAAACCGCATCATTAAGGAAAATGAACGTGTTAAACTCCTTGCAAAAATCATTATCGACATTGACATTCGTACTGGGGAAGTATCCTTTGCACTACCTGATTTTGGGCTTACATCAAAACAAACTTTGATTGAAGATATAGTTTGGGATAACTGTAAGAGTGAACTGGTAGGGGGCATTGAAACTTGGGGCATGTTGGAACTTGGATATCGCCCTCCTGATGACAGTATAACACCAAAACTTCCCGGAAAAATACGGCTTATTGATTTCAGAAATTTCTGCCCTTACTCTATTGAATTGGATTATTACAAAGATGTACGCAACGAGTTTGAAATTTCACAATGGTTAGATGTACTGCTTGGAGCAGTTGATTATAACGCATCTGGGTACAGAGATGAAGAAGAGAAGCTTACTATGCTTACCCGCTTGCTTCCTTTTGTTGAGAAACGCTTAAATCTCATAGAGTTAGCACCAAAGGGTACGGGAAAATCGTATCTGTTTGGGCGTGTTAGCCGTTTTGGATGGCTTTCCAGCGGAGGGGTAATGAGTAGAGCAAAAATGTTCTACGATATTTCAAAACGAACAGAGGGTTTAGTATCAGGAAAGGATTTTGTCACTCTTGACGAAGTACAAACTATTTCCTTTACGGACGTAGACGAAATGCGCGCTGCGTTGAAAGGGTATCTTGAATCTGGAATATTTACGGTCGGCAATTATGAAGGTGTGGCTGATGCTGGCGTGATTCTGTGTGGTAATATTTCAAAAGAAACAATGGATAGTGATGGCACGACAAATATGTTTGAAGAATTACCTGCTGTATTTCACGAATCGGCATTGATAGAACGTTTTCACGGCTTCATTAAAGGCTGGAAAATTCCAAGAATGAATGACGATTTGAAAATATGCGGATGGGCATTAAACTCGGAGTATTTCTGCGCAATCCTCCACGAACTAAGAAGTGACACGACATATCGCGCAGTAGTTGATAAACTCATTAATGTTCCCGAAGCCGCTGATACTCGTGACACTGAAGCAGTGAAGCGAATTGCAACCGCATATCTGAAATTGTTATTCCCCAATGTACGCCGCCCAGAGGATATATCGGCTCAGGTGTTTAACCGCTACTGTTTGCGTCGTGCCTGTTCAATGCGTGCCACAATCAAAAGACAATTAGGCATTTTGGATATTGAATATCGTGGCAAGGATATTCCACAATTTACTGTAAACAAGATAACCGCAAATGAACAAGAATAACGATATAGGCTGTATAGCGTGTGGGGTTATTTCTCTTTCTAAAAACGAAATTGGGCTGAATAAAAAATTACTTGGGCGAAAAATAAAGCAATTCTACTGTCTTAGTTGCCTTGCCGATTTTTTGACTGCAACTACTGATGAATTGCTTGCGAAAGTAGAAGAGTTTAGAGAGCAAGGGTGTGTGCTTTTCTAAAGAAACTTGGAAAATGGATTGGCATAAGCTACGGGAGGTCATATGAAAACTATCAACAGCTATTCAACTTTTGAACGCGTAACTTCCAATATGGCGCGGGAGTTTGGCAGAATAAAAAAGGGAACGGAAGAAAGTTATGCGTTTGTTCTCCTTCCCATCGAAAGTAACTTATTAAAAGTGAACCGAAAAAACGGCGTAAACAATGGTCGCCGTGTAATGGAAGCAATAAAAATCTGTCTTTTCAAAATAGAAGGCTACTTGAATGGCTGGGAGTACGACTTCGGGCAGTATTTAACGGATGACAACAAAGAATATGTTGATGCCATCCTATACGCCGTAGACCCGTTTTCCAACGAAGAAATAGCGGGCATAATCAGCCAGTGGTGCAACATGAACGCGAAAGAGGATATGCGCGAGTATTTTTCCTTGCCCATAAAATGTCTGATACGGATTGAGGAATCCATCCAAACATGGACTAACGAGCGTGGCGCATCGGGATATTTTGACTTTTTGGAAAGTCACTTGGGTGTGAAAATAGATGACGAAAAAATGAACTACACCATTGCACAACGGATATCGTAACGTTGAGAGGAATTGAAGGTATGGCGGATTCAACTGCAAAACCGAAGCCCTCATTCGATTTAGATATCGAACTGGCTCTGATGAATAAAACCGCAAAGCGGCAAATTCGTGTCGGCGCAAACATCACATTTGAGCGTTTGCATAAAATAATTCAAGCGGCGTATTGCTGGCAGGAATGTCACATGTATCAGTTTCTGTTGTTCAAGGAAGGTAAAGAGGGCGAACAGCCTTCTGTAGAAATTGTTACCGACAAGGAAACCGCAATGAATCCCAAGGTGGCAAAACTTGTTCATCGGGCAAAGTTAGTTGATTACATGAGTGAATACAAGCACATCCTGTACATCTATGACTTTGGTGATGACTGGATGCACTACATTGATGTGGTTGGTAGTTCGGACGATTGCAGTGACAGCCTTCCACTGTTTTTGGGCGGTGAGAATGATGCACCGCCAGAGGACTGCGGTGGACCTCCTAGCTTTGCAGATTTTGAAGAAATAATGAAAAAGCCGCGCCACAAAGAACATAAAGAAATGAAATCATGGGCAAAAGAGCAAGGCTGGGAGCTGTTTGATTTTGATGAAACCAAGTTGCGCGTTTGGCTTGCAGGGAATCCGGGTAAACATGTGTGGGTGAAGCGTGGTTGATTTTATTCACGTTGCAAGCGTACAAGTGATAGCCCAGATAAAATTCTGGGCTACCGCTTGCAAGGTGCTTATGCTGGGTTAATTCCTCCGAAACGCATCTAGCGCATTAGCGGCGGCAGTAACACATTCTTCGCTGAGTATCTCCATCTCGTTGTCTGCATGAATCTCACTGGCGGATTGAATTTGGGGAGCTAAAGGATTATCAGTTTGAGTATTGCCAACAGTTTGCGTGGCAGGGATTGGAACGGATATGCTCTCGCCATTTGGTAGTCTGCCTTGCAATATGCGATTCACAATCGCCTCAATCTGCTCCTCATCAAGTGGTCCAGAGCGGGGAAGCTGTGCTTCCCGCGCTCCGCCACTGTTCACATAGTGCATCACAGCATCAACAATGTACTGTGCTTTGTTGCCTCGCTCCTGCTGGTTGAGTATTTCCGCCACTTGGATATGGGCGGGGTCTTTACGTTTGAACTGTATCGTAAATTTTGTGTTGGATTTTTTGTCCAGCATTGCCTCATCCCCTTGCCTTGGATGCTTTGTAAACGCATCTTCTTGAGCCAAAAACGCCTCAAACCCATGCAGAATAAGGGGTTGAGGCGTTTTTCTGGTTAGAAATGTAGTCACCACTTTTAATTAAAAAAGTTGACAAATACAAGTATTTGCTATATAATTGTAGTCACCATAGCAAATACATACCTGTCAACACGAGTTTCCATTGAATTATTGAGTATATTCTAACACAATGGTCAATGAAAATCAAATAAAATTCATGATTTCCTGAAATGTAGACACCAACTCTAACTTAAAAAATGCCAAAAACCCCTTGAAAATCAAGAGGTTTTTGCATGTTGTCAAAAAGAAAATACGTGTAAAGCATTTCGTACCCTTTAGCGTTGGCAGATATTTTCTCCACGAAGATAGGCGATGCAACCTTGCCGGATGCTTCTATTTGCTTGCGGAGCAAGATAGAACCTCCGCCAACAAACAATGTTTTGCCGGAGCGCAAATCAATAGACCGCTCGCGTAGCTTGCCTAGCAAGTCCGATATGAAGGTTTCGGCGGCATCATTTACAAGGGAGATTACATTTGCATCGAAGCCGTGAGATTCCCCATTGAGAATGCTATCAACATCAGACCCTTTCAGCAAAATATCAAAGTCAGAGTTGACCCTTGATTCCAATCGGTTGTACAATGTGATAACCCCATGCTCTAGCGAATCGCAAACGGATAAATCCGCTTGACCGTTTTTGAGTTGGAGATAGTCAGCGGTAAACCCGCCGATATCAACAACCGTAACTCGTGGAAAGGTGTTGATGTGACTGTACTCGGGCATGGTGGCGGCGAATGCCTGCGGGAAGGCTGTTACTTCGTTGACCCCTCGCTTGAAGTATTTTTCGAACTTTTCATACTGCGCTCCGAAATGGGCGGGTGGCAGACCAACTAAAAGCTGTATAGACATCATTCCTAACTCATAGCACCCCCTGCTCCCAATCTCGAATGCGATTGCAAACAGAGTAAGGACGTAGAAGCGGTCATCCTCAGTTTTGTTCCGCATATACGGAATCCTATCTTCGGATATGGTGTAATACTTGCCTTTGTGCTTTAAGAAATCTTCGCCAATAGGTGGGCGAGTGTCGCTTTCGCGGAGGCCGGATGTGAAAACCTTTCCGCTTGGTAGCTTGATTTGCTTGTTTCCGTGGTCGACTGCAATTAACATAGAGTGATACTCCCTTCTGGATAGAAAGATTATTTTTTGTGCGTACATTTGTACGCATTGTGTGCGTATTGGTGGTTTTGTGCGTACACTGTACGCACATTTGTACGCACAGGAGAAAAAATGGGCAAAATGCGGGGGTTTTACGAACAATTTCAACATTACAATGGAAAGGACTTGTACTTTCCCAATCGTTTGACATAAATATCGGAAGCGGCTTCCTTTAATATCGGAACGACCATTCATGCCATGCTTGATGTCATTTGCGTGTTTTGCGATTGACGGCTGAAGTTACGCAACCGCAGAAACCCCACTTTATGTGTGACAACTATATGGGCAAGCAATGCACGGTGCGCGCACCGTGCAGCTTGTTGGTGGCGCGCCCCCAAGCCCCCGCACCGAACGAGCGAAATCGCTCGTTCGGTTAGCCGCCATTGGCGTCTGCTGTTCGCCTTACGGCGTTGTGGGTTTGGTGAATGAAGTTGTTACAGTGATTGAACATCGCGCCCTTGGGTTTTCGTTTGTTGCCGTGGTTCACCAAGGATGGTGTCTACGTTCCTCAGTGCGGTTTGCAACTCAACCATTTTTTGTTTTAATTGCTTATACTCGGAGTAAAGTTTTCCTTTCCCTGCTGACAGCTTGGCATATTCCTGTTTGAGTGTACTGATGGATGGCAATTTGTTATTTCTGTCGTATCCCAAACTATCGAAATATTTCTTGGCGGCTTTGTGAAGCGTGATGTCTGCACGGTTGCGCTCAAAGAAATCTTGACTCCATCCGGATGCTTTGTACTTGGCATAGGTGTCGCGGGTTTTACTGTAGATTGATATTTGCTTCTGTAGGGCAGTAATTGCGTTCAAGCGTTCATCGGTTACCTTTATTTTTGCGGAAGCCTCATTGAATCGTACAGATGAATCTACGGCGGCGTTTACTAAATCGTCATAGTTATCCAAGCCGACCTCTTGCAAGTAGACGAGTGTCTTTGCTGATTCCTTTAGATTCCGCAGAGCCGCCCAATGCTCAAAACCTTTACTGTATCCTTGTTGCATTTTTGATTGGATGTCGATTAGCAGACTTGGCTTGGTGATGCTTTCGGCGGGTGATATAATAGGGGCAGATGATTTTTGCTTTGGCTCGACTATTCGCTTGCCCGAAATTCGTTCGAGGATAGCTTCCACAGTGTAGTCATCGCCAAGGGTATCCTGTCGCGTGAACCTTTTGCCACTTGGCAACTTAAACGCTAATTGCTTCCCGCGCTTAATTTCCACCCCCGCCTCAACTAGAGCGGCAAGGAAGCCATCAAAATCTTTACCCGCAGGGATAGCAGCATCCATCAAGTCCCGAAGCTGTTCGCGGACTGTCGACGGCTTGTTCTCCCCGAGGTACTCCCTACGGTTGAATCCCTTCGACGATTTAGGATTTTCGATTACAGACAGACCCCGCTCAAGACATATCTGGTCGGACAGCTTACGAAGCGCAATCGAACTCCATTTGAAGTTTCTGAACTTCTTGCTGTGGGACAAATCTGTAGAGTTGAAAATGATGTGGGTATGCGGGCTGTTAGTGTTGGTATGGGCGGCAACGATGAATTGGTGTTTGCCTTTCGTCCAACGCATGGCTAAATCGTAACCTATTTCGAGAGCCTGTTTCGGTGTGACTTCCCCCGGCTTGAATGATTGACGGATGTGATATGCAACAACATCACGCTTGCCTTGGTCACGCCCTGTAACTTGTGCATACATGGTTTTGGAGAACAGAAACTCTGCGTCCACCGTTCTCACATCACATTCATATGCGGAAATATATTCGCCCCCTTCGGTTTTATCATGGTCTTTCGTATATTGCGTTCGATTTTTTAGTGTCGCCGCAATGGAAGCTCCTCTGTGTATTGGTTTTATCCATGTTGTAGCCATCAGACTGCCGCGCTTTCTTGGTCGGGGAAGATGGTCAAGGTAGTCAAGGCGGTCATGGTCGATACATGGGCATCTTGGGATTGTTGAGCATCTTCATTCACGACTGTACATTCAGCCTCAATGGGCAATTCCCAATACCATGCGTTGTTGCGCTTCCGAGAAAAAACGCCCATATCTGTTTTCGCACGTTGCAGTGTTTTTTCAGATATACCATGAGCCTCCGCCATTTTTATAATCTCTGCTGCCGCTACTGAACCATTACGCAAAGTGTGTTCAATAAATTTCTGAGCTTTGACTAACTGGTTTTCCGGCTTGGGGTTTAGGTTACCGTTGAAAAGTTCATCAATACTGATGTCGCATTCGCCCGTCCAGCGGAATCCACATACAGGGTCAAGTTCAAAGGTCAGCGACGACCCAGAGGGAGCGAGGTTCGATTTATTATGAACGACTGCCCGAATGTTATCGTCTGACCCCACATTACCAACAGTGAGTACACTACGAGCGGCGGCGAAAATATCTATACTGCCAAGCCCACGATATTGCGCCTTGCCACCTTTTTTGTGAAGATGCCCTACTAGCAGGACACAACAGCCATGCTGTGCTGCTACTGCACCGAGATGTTTCAATAGCGGTCGAACACTATTCGCCGCATTCATATTTGCCCCGCCCCAAAATGCTTGGAGTGGGTCTATGATTAACAGCTTGGCATTTGTCTGTATGATGGTCTGCTCAATTCGCTCGTCCGCATAGGAGAGCGACTGCTCATCTTCATCAATTGTGTAAACCCTGTCACAATCAGCGCCGAGTTTTTCAAGCCGCGGCTTGATGGTCATGGCATATGAGTCCTCGGCGTTCTGGATTATGACATTTGCGGGAGCAGCATAACCGCCCCCATACTTCCCGGGCAGAGGTTCGCCTTTTGTAATAGCGGCGGCGATAACCAAGGATAAGGTCGTTTTGCCCTGTCCCCCATCGCCTTGAATTAGGCTGATTGCACCGCTGGGAAGGTATGGCTCCCATAGCCACTCCACAGGTTCGGATTGTATATCGCTCATTCGAATAATTTTCAGTTCAGCCAACATCACACCACCTTCACTACTCTTGCTAACGAGCGGATGATTTTTTCCTGTTGCTCCCAAACTTCATCAAGCCGATTTTGGATAGCCGCCATGTCCGCAGCATGGACAGCACCGATGGTATTAGCGTGACGAGCGATTTGATTCACGTTATTGCTGACGGTTCGTAAAAGGCGGGAGCATTCGTTTACATCAGACAGGTCAAGATTTATGACATATCCGTTCAATGCCATTTTGAGAAGATAGACACGCAGGTTGCGGAAATCGGTCTGCTCCATGCGTTCGCGGATTAACTGTTGCTCTTCTTCCGTTACACGGAAGCCCACATGGATAGTGCGTTTAAGATTTTGCATTTTCTGCCTCCTTGAATTTTTGTATTTTTGTAAAGTAAAACCCTCGGAGGATTTCCAAGGGTAGTAAAAAGCGACCCATGATTTCTCATGAGCCGCCTGCGTGTGTGTATTTAATTGTTGGTTATGCGGGTTCTTTTTTAGCTTTTTTCATAGCTCTGTTTTGCTTGCTCCAATCCCGCTTATACTGACGAAGCTCTTCTTTACGCGCTTCTCGCTTGGCTTGTAATTGTAACTGCTGTTCCAGCTTCGCCACATCAATGTCATCTTGGGTAAGCTCCCCCGTCTCCAAAGCCCGTTGCCATTCGGCCTCTTGCTTTTTCTTCGCACGATGTCGGCGGTCACATTCACGTTGCTGTTGGCGTTTTTTCCTTTGGCGTTCCTGCTCCGCAAGTTCTTCTGCGGTTGGGGGCAACAATAATGATGGTACAATGAAATTCCCGATGAAGTTAAAATACACATCTACTTGCTGGTGTTTGTCACCATGCTCATCGGTCATACGTTCATGCACTATGATTTTATGAATGAACTCGTTTATCATAGCGTTTGTCAGCGTATCGAAGTCAAAATTTACATATTTGTGTGCAAGTGCGAGGAATCCATCCGCGTTCATCGCGTCACGCTCGAAGGTTTCAAGCTCCATGCGCAGGATTTCGTTTTGGGCTTTTAACTCGGCTTGCTCACCCTCATATTCCGAAGATAGTAGCTCGAAACGCTCATCCGAGAGCTTTTCGTTTATATTATCTTCGTATGCACGGCGGAAAAATTTATCGAGTTCCGCAATCCGTCGTTCATTTTTTGCAAGTTGCTTTTTATGGGCTTTTGCCGTAGTAGCCTGTTGGATTGTAAAAGCCTCATGAATTTTTTGTGCAAACTCGGCTTCGTTTTCAATGGCGTAGGTTGCTACGGTTTTTATGCTGTCCAATATAATTGTGTGAACAGCCGCTGTAGTGATGAAGTGCGCGGAGCAACTTTTCCCAAATGTTGCATTCGCAAGTTTATAAGTGGAGCAATTGTAATCGTTGCGGGCTTCCCTTTTTCTGGGTTTTTGGTCGTGGTGGTCATATTCGACGAAGCTTCTGGAACGCTTGTTGTATAGCTTCGCATTGCAGTCAGCGCAAAAGAGCAGACCCGTTAATGGATTTGACTCCCCGATGGTATCATTGCGGCGCACTGTTTGCCGTAGGCGTTGCACCGTATCAAAAATTTCTTTATCAATGATTGGCTCGTGTGTATTCTCAAAAATTTGCCACTTATCGGGGTCGTTGAGTTTTGAACGCTTATCCTTGAAATGCTCTTTGTTGGTTTTGAAATTCACAGTATGCCCGATGTACTCCATGCGACTTAGGATGTGTGCTACTGAAGCACTGCGCCAGCCATATGGATTTTCGATGTCATAGCTGTTGCATTTGTTACCAAGTCCGCGCTTTCCAAGATAGTATGATGGACGCTCAACTTTTTCATCGCATAGGGTATGTGCTATCATCCACGGCCCCATGCCGTCTATCGTCATTTGGAAAATGCGGCGTACTACCGATGCCGCTTCCTCGTCAATGAGCCAGCGGTACTTATCATTTGAGTCTTTGATAAAACCGTAGGGTGGGCAGTTGGTTAAAGGCTTGCCACTGCGCCCTTTGGAGTTAAGTGAGGATTTTATCTTACGAGATGTGTCTCTCGCATACCATTCTGACATAATAGCACGGAACGGAGTGAAATCATCCTCGCCTGCGGATGTATCAATGTTGTCGTTGACCGTCAGCATCCGCACACCTTTTTCACGGAACATTTCCATGTAAAGCCCCATGCGGAGGTAGTCCCTGCCGAACCTTGATAAATCCTTGAAAATTACATTTTCTACGTTCCCGGCTTGGATTTCAGCCATGAGCGCGCTCCAGCCGGGTCTATCCCAGTTGGTTCCGCTGTACCCATCATCTTGGAAATGACGGATGTTTGTGAATCCATGCTTTGCGGCATACTCCTCAAGTAGCTGAACTTGATTGAGGATTGAATTAGACGGCCCTTGAAGCTCGTCGTCCCGCGAAAGCCGCTCGTACAGAGCGGTTAGGCGGGTTGGATTGTTGGCAGTTTGCCTGTAACTGTTCATCATAATGAACCCCTTTCAGCAAAGCAGCCTGTTTGCGGTAAAACCATTGTAGCGTGCGTTGACACCGGGTTCAAGTCATTTCTGACAAGCCTCAAAACTTTATCGCTGAAAGTTTCTCTGGCTGTTTTGTTGAAATGAACCCCCACTTTATAAGTGGTGGAGCCAATCCGCTTAATCAGGAAAAACTGTCCCTGCTCGGCATCGGCGTGTACGCCCTGCGTCCTCGCTTCCATTTTACTGGAAATTTGCACTTGATTGACCCCCTTTAGGAATAGTATAATTGGATTAGAAATGTTTCCGATTCTTGTAATCGATTCGTTGCTGTTGACGTTCTCCTTTCATTTTTTTCGATGAAAGCAGAACCCCTCTATATATAGGTCAAATAGAGTATGTAAATCAGAACTGTTTTTGGAAAAAAATTTAAGAAATTTTTTCGGACGGGTAAAAATGGCTTAAACACTAGGAAAATAGGGGGTGACAGATATGGGTGATGAAAAATCATTTGATGTGTTGCACATGGTTATAAAGCGCGAGTCT
>Ga0123355_10001738_pt1 | contig 30420 bp, 21 predicted proteins | sample TergutEmb28metaG_3_FD_89872 | JGI IMG/M metagenome (GOLD analysis project Ga0123355, IMG submission 89872) | Embiratermes neotenicus P1 segment gut microbial communities from Petit-Saut dam, French Guiana - Emb289 P1 | ecosystem: Host-associated > Arthropoda: Insects > Digestive system > Gut ... | reverse complement strand
TCCCACCAAGAGTTAGCATTTGAGATAATGTTTGTACACTGTTGCCGCCAGCTCTTCTAAACTCAGATTTGAGCCGCTGGTGTAGCTCATTAATACGTTCTGTTCCAGTGGTTACGTCTATGTCTGATAGGCCTAGCATCACGGCAAATATATAATCGTCCTGCCCTATGTGGAACCAATTGTTTTTCTTCATGCCGTCGTAAAATAGTTTTGCTCGTTCAATTGTGCTTTGGTAATTTTCCTTATCTGTATCTGCAACAATTAAGTAGGCGGCTACGGCAAGATAATCTGAAGCCCAAAATTTTGCCGCCTTTAGCATGTCATATACTTCTGTAACGTCTGCAAGCTTTTGTTTGCAGCCATTGTCAAGAGACAGCATTGAGGCAAGAAATAAAACCATATTACCCCTAAGCATAGAAAACACGCCTACCTTATCCTTAATAAGAGCATGGCTCTCTTTGATTGCGTTGCAGTCTATAGGCTTATTTTCCAGCGCATATAAAAGTGCCGCCATTCGTTTTGTACCGGCGTGTTGCCACATGAAGCCTTTCTTTATTGTTTGCACGTTTTCTGCAAACAAGGCCAGACGATCCGAAATCTCATGATTCATTTAAATCTCTCTTTCTAAAATGTAGCTCTTATAAGCATATAATTACTTTGTGTCTGAAGATTTTGCAACCAATAATTTGTATGCAATAGCGGCTAAAGTCGCACCAACCAAAGGTGCAATAATAAATACCCACAGGTCTGTTAAAGCGTTGCCACCTGCAAAAATGGCAGGGCCAATACTACGGGCGGGGTTAACAGATGTGCCCGTTAATGGGATACCAATAATGTGTACAAATGCAAGAGTTAAACCAATTACAATACCCGCTACATTAGCTTTCGAATTGTCGGAAACAACGCCTAAAATTACGAAAACAAAAATGAATGTAAGTACTATTTCAATAATGAATGCACCGGCAATGCCAACATTAGCAACGCCATTTGCACCAAGGTTGTCAAGAATAACTACCTCCGGCAATGCCATGGATACTAATGCCTGTAGTAACGCCGCTGCAGCAATTGCACCAATTATTTGAGCAATTACATAACATACAAAATCCTTAACATTCATTTTTTTGTTAAGTAACACTGCAAGAGAAACTGCAGGGTTAATGTGGCAACCAGAAACATTACCAATTACATATGCCATAGCCACAATTGATAGACCAAAAGCTAGTGCCACCGCAAGATGCCCAACGCCTGTTGCAGCACCTAGAAATACTGCACTGCCGCAACCTACAAATACCAGCACAAATGTACCGATAAGCTCTGAAGCGTATTTCTTTGCCATTAATAAAACCTCCATTGTATATTTTGTTACATATTACATGTTTTTTTTCGGATTTACAAGGAGAAGTATGTAGATTTAATTTTGGTAAATAATTTACCATTCACCACCACTTTCTGAAGTCACGGGATGGGAAAACATAATAGTGTCTGCTATGTACATGGTGGTGTAAGAAAAAAGAAAGCAATATTACTACTTCTTTATCTTTTCTTATCTTTTTTTTACATGGAACAACAAGTAAATACCATAAAACTTCAACTTTATGCGTTAGCCTCATAATATAATCGTAATATTGTGCATATACACAGATGCTTCATATATGATATTTTAGTTACAAGTAAGTTAAATTTTTATTACATGGAGGAAATTAGAATGAAATTACTTTCTCGTAAAGCAATTGCAATAATTGTAATGTTGCTTGTGTTAACACTGGTATTAGCGGCTTGCAGAGACAGAGAAGATGTAGATCCTGATCTAACTGCTAATGGTGGTGAGCAAACAGAAGGCACCACCTCTGCTCCACCATCTGGTGGTGACAACAACGCTCTACCACCACCAGATGGCGTTCATCATCCAGTAGACATGGGTGGCCGCACATTGCTAGCTGCTTCTAGTTGGGGAAATCCAATGCCATTTTATAATCTCAACGATGACGAGCCAGATCCTGCAGTAACCGAGAATTATCTCATAGAAAGACTTATATGGGACAATGGTCTGCGTGCAAAGCAACAATTTAATTTTGATGTAGATTATGTTCATGTTGTAGAAGATTTTATAGGTGTGTTCACTGCTTCTGTTATGGCAGGATCTCCTATTGCAGATTTGTTTTTCCTTGAAGGTGGCGACTTGCTTTCATCTATAATTGGAGACTTAATTATGCCTTGGAGTGTAGTAGATTTACCTGGTTCCGATATTTTTGGACCCGGTATCTACGGGCGTGTGTCTACCCATCTTTTTGGTGAAGATTGGGGCGTTTATTACAACAGCCCAAACCCACATGTATGGATGATGGGCGTTAACTTGGACTTGATTCATGCAGTTGGCGCACCAAATCCGGTAGACTTATACAACAATGGTCAATGGACATGGGATGCAGCACTTAACATTATGCGTATGGCAACCCGTGACACCACAGGTGACGGTTTGTTTGACCAATGGGGTATTGCAGGGCAACCTGTAGATATTGTTAGACATTTCATGGCTGCCAACGATGCACCATTTGTGGATGATAACTTTAATTATGCTTTCGACCATCCGGCTTCAATAGAAACGTTGGAATTTATGGAAATAATCTTCCGTGAGGGCTTGTGGCAGTACGACCCTGTACTTGGCTTTAACCCAGGCGACTGGGGGCGTAACTTCTTTGCTGCTCACGAAGGTAATGCCGCACTGTTCCCATCAATTTTATGGGGTATGAATGGCGGCGACTTGCCGTTTGAGTTTGCAGTTGTTCCTTTCCCAGTAGGGCCTTCCAATACAGCAGACTACACATGGCTTGGTGGTTTTGGCGGCGGATTGTCTCTGCCATTTGGTTCCACATGGACACCGGAAGATAAGCTTATAATAATAGAAGAATTTCTTGCATGGCCTGGCGACGAGGTGGAACTTATATCTGAAGGTGGGTTGAACTGGCCACGTTCTGTATTACTAACCGAAGAAGATGTACAGCGTTGGTGGGTAAATGGTGCCAGACCTCGTTTAGACGTGGGTACACTTGTACCAGAGTATTATTGGGTGCTTGGAGACTTTGTAGGAGCAATGTACGACCAATCAATGACAGTACTTCAAATGGTTGAGTACCACCGTCAACCACGGCAAGAAATGTTGGATCACTTCTTTGCTAGATAACAACTAAATAAAGGTGAGCTTATCGTCTTAATTAAGGCGATAATATGAGAATAAATTCAGTTGGTTGCTGATAGTAACCAACTGAATTTATTTTTATGCCAGTATGGCGATGGCTCATAACTGACGATTCGTATCTACAAAGATACATGCATCTATTTATCTTTTTTTGTCTTTTTATGGCATGAGGTAACAAGCAAATGCCACAAAACCGCAATTATATGTGATGGCTAAATAACATTATCGCAATATTGTGCATATACACAGATGCTGTACATATGATATTTTAGTTACAAGTAAATTAAATTTATATTACTGGGAGGAAATAAGAATGAAATTGCTTTCTCGTAAAACATTTGCACTGATTATCATGCTACTTGTGTTAACACTGGCACTGGCTGCTTGCAGAGACACAACTGAAAACGGTGACACAAACGACAATGGCGGTGCTGGCGGCACCGAGGCTAATGGGTATGTAACACCGCCTGAGCCACCAGGCCCAGCAAATGGCTATGTAACACCACCTGTAGAGCAGCCTACAATTAGAGGCATTCACGAACCAAGAGACTTGGGCGGCGGAACAATAGTAGTTGCATCTGGTTGGGGAAATGCTATGCCATTTTCTATACCAAGCCGTATGGAAGAGCCTGACCCTGCTGTAACCGCAGATTATCACAGACAAAGGCTTATTTGGGATAATGCCGTGCGTGTAGAAGAAGAATTTAACTTTGTTCTTGACTATGTACATGTTGTAGACGATTATATGGGCGTATTTACATCTTCTGTTATGGCTGGGTCACCTGTTGGGGACTTGGTTTTCCTTGGCGGATCTGAATTGCTTGTTTCTGTGCTTGGGGATTTAATTATGCCGCTTAGCGCAGTTAATTTGCCTGGCTCTGATATTATGGGTCCTCAAATTTATGGGCGTGTAAATCAAAGTGCTTTTGGCGAAGACTGGGTTTTCTATTATACCGCACTTAGCATACATGTATGGATGATGGGTGTTAACTTGGATTTAATTAATGCCATTGGCGCACCAAATCCTATAGACCTTTACAATGCTGGACAATGGAATTGGGAAAACGCACTTAACGTCATGCGTATGGCAACTCGTGACACAACAGGCGACGGTGTATTTGACCAATGGGGTATTGCAGGACAGCCTGGCGACATTGCTATGCATTTTATAGCATCTAACGACGGACCACTTGTAGACGATAACTTTAATTATTCATTCGACCACCCAAATACTCTTGCAGCTTTAGAGTTTATTGAAACAATTTTCCGTGAAGGTTTGTGGCAATATGACCCAGTACAGGGCTTTAACCCGGGTGACTGGGGACGTAACTCCTTTGCTTTCCATGAGGGTAATGCAGCATTGTTTAACTTTATTCCATGGCTTCATGGCGACCTGTCGTTTGAGTTTGGAGTTGTTCCCTTCCCATCAGGGCCAAATAACACTACCGGCGCCTCATGGATGGACGGCTGGGGTGGCGGATTGTCGTTACCATTCGGCTCTGACTGGGCACCAGAGGACTTGCTGATGATTACAGAGGAATATCTTGCATGGCCTGGAGATGAAATTGAGTTAATACTTGAAGGATCTTTTGTTACACCTCGCACCATTTTTTCAACAGAAGAAGATGTGCAACGTTGGGCCTCAATTGCAAACAGAGCTCGTTCTGATATTGGTAGAGTAGTACCTGAATATTACTGGGTACTTGGCGGTTTTGTAACTCACTTTGCACACCAAACAATGTCTGTTATGGAAGCCATAGAAGCATATCGTCCACCTCAACAAGAATTGTTAGATCTTTTCTTTAGATAAAGAAATAAAAAAAGCGGCTTTGCCGCTTTTTTTATACCCTTTTATAAAGTTCTTCCCTTTCTACTTTTTCCGGTAGCCATACTTCCATAGTGCCCGGCTCTCTGTTATCCCAAGCATAGTACGGAATCATACAAATTATACTGCCATCCGGGTTGTGTACGGTAAGTTTTACTATGCCGTTAAGCAACCCTTCATCATATTGCGTGGTTATAACTGCATCATCGCTTATAAAAGCGGTTGCAAGCTCTGGGTTATCAACGGATTCTGCGCAGTAAATGAGTGGCCCACGCTGAACTGCAATACGTCCATTATTGGCCTTAACACGGGAGTCTGCATGCATTTTTTCGGCTGGCATATCCATGTTGTATATTATGGTATCCCCATGCTGCCATTTTGCTTTTAGCAGCAGGTATCCGTCTTTGTATATTCCGTTTGCGGCTTTCCCATTTATTTTTACCGAATGGCTTTTGCACCAACCCGGTACCCTAATAGCAATTGTTTTAAGCTGTTCGATAAAATTACCGGCAGATTTTTTGATCTGTACCTCTACTGCACCATCCCAAGGATAGTTTGTTTTTTGAACAACAGTAAGCAATTCACCACCTACTTCAATGCTTGCTTCACTTTCCACAAAAAGGTTTACATATAACCCATCGTCAGACGTACGATACACATACCCTCCAATAGATGGTAAAAAACGTGAAATCTGCGTTGGGCAACAGGATGTGCCATACCATTCCTGCCTATGGTGGCTTCCGTCAGATGATAGTGGGTTTACATAAAAAAATTTATCCCCAGCAAGTGATACACCTGCCAACGCACCATTGTACATGGCACGCTCTAAAACGTCTGCATATACGCCTTTTTCCCAAAGGTTATTTAGCCTATCATTCCAAAAAACCATTCCTACGGAAGCGCAGGTTTCGCAATATGCTGTGGCATTTGGCATATCATAATCTTCCGTAAAGCCCTCGTTGTGTTTAGAAGGGCCTATGCCCCCTGTGATGTACATGTTTTGCAGCACTACATTGCGCCACAACTTGCCCAGTGCCGGTAAGTAATCTGTGTTGCCGGTTACTGCGGCGTAATCTGCCATGCCGGTATACTGATACATTGCACGTACTGCATGGCCTGTAACCCGCTCTTGTTGGCTAACGGGTATATCGTCTTGGCAGTAGGCTGCTTTTTCTGCAAACAGTGAGCCGTCCCAAATGCCGCCTACACCATGCCCATGTCCTCGTTCTTCCAGCAGGAAGTGAGCGAGTTTAAGGTAGCGTTCTTCGCCTGTGCATTTGTAGAGCTTGATAAGGGCAAGCTCAATTTCTTGGTGCCCCGGAACCCAGTGACGCTTGCCGGGGCCAAATGTGTTATCAAAATGGTCTGCCAGCCGTTTTGCTACATTAAGTAAAACGTCTTTGCCCGTGGCTTGGTAATATGCCACGGCGGCTTCGAATAAATGCCCGGCGCAGTACATTTCGTGCTTTTCCATGTCCGTCCATCGTTCTTCTAAGCCCATGATGAAGTAACATAGTAGGTACCCGTCTTCTTGTTGTGCGGCGGCTATTTTGTCTATTATTTCGTCTGCGCGGGCTTCCAATTCCGGGTCACGGTTTAGCATAAGGGTGTATGCCACGCCCTCTAACACCTTATAAACGTCAGAATCGTTAAAAAATATTCCTTCAAACTCGCCGGATTTTGCTGCGGCATTTACAAAATTTCGTACACGTCCGGTTTTTTCGCATTGGTTAAGGCATGCGTCTAATGTAATGTTTTGGGTTGTAAGTATTCTAGGTGACCAAAACTTGTCCTTGATTTGGACGGCATTAAATGCAACTTGGTTTAGCATTAATAAAACCCCTTTCGGTTAATATATAAATTTGAACCATTCCAGATCTATGTCAGACCCGGGCAGGAAAATAAAATTGATGCTTCCGTTGCCTGTAAGCGGCACTTGCAGCGGGAGTGTGACGGTTGCGTAGTCTGCTTGGGTGGGAAGGGTTAGCATGTTTATGGTTTCTCTACCGCTTACGGCTGTAAACACCATGCGGATTGTGCTTGTGTCTTGGGTTGAACGCCAGCGTAACTCTATGTTTGTGGCTTTGTTTTCCGTAAAATTCATGCCGGCAAAAGTTATGTTTACGTTATTGCCGATATTTTCTACAGCATTGTCCTTTATTGTAAAATTGTCGCCATAGATATTGTTGTTTGTAGCAAACGGTATTTTGTCAAAAACTTTTGACTTAAAGCGGAAGCCATTCATGTGAATTTTTTGGTGGATTACAAAACATATCGTTTGCACACCGGTAATACGTTCTGGTAATTTAAAGGTTGCGTCTAGGTACGTGTTCCATACAGAGCCCTTATCGTAAACGCCGCTGGCCAGCTTGCGTGCGCCGGGCTCTCCGGGCATACCAAGCCAAATATCTACCGGGAACGGGTTGCCGGTCATAGAGAAAATGCCAAAAGTGACTTCGTCGGATCCCAAACTGCCGAAATCTACATTAGCAAAACCTACATGATTCTCCCCATCGTAAACAGTGGCAATGCCACGGTCGTGCCCGTTGCCCATTGGCTTATTACTATGGGTGTGCAGCCCGCCGGATATGAAGTTATATGGATCCAAAAGTGGTGTGCCATAGCCGCTTAGCGTGATGGGTAGCATGGAAATTAACGCTGGGTGGTCTTTTCCGTTTTTTGCGGAGCAGCGGACATAAACTTCGCCATCGCCTTTGGGGAGTAGGGTAGTTGTGTTGCCGGATATTTTAAGGCTGCCTAGGGGGCTTGTAATACCGGCATCGTTTGCAAGGCGCCATTCCAGATCTGTATATGTGGCGTTTGGCGGGTGGATTTTTGCGGTTATGGTTAAGCCGTCACGAATAAGCTCAATTTTGCGAATGAGAATGTCGCTATGGTCGATTTCTGCAGATATTTCCGGAGCTGTGCCGTTTTTTCCTTTAGAAATAGCCAGTAGCCTCCCGCTAAACAGACGGCGGTTATCCACACCCTGGTATTGGTCGTAATCCGTGGAATCGCCATTATCCAGCCCAAGCAACTCCCCGTTTTTGACTGTAACTTTTACACGATTATTTGCATTTTCCACCGGGTTGCCGCTGACATCCAATGCAGAAATTTCTGTAAAGGTAAGCTCTCCAATAGTGGCGCTTGTAAGCTTTAACTCTACAGTATCCCCAAAAGAATGCCTCTCGCATTCGCAAAGTACTTTGCCGTTTTTATCATATGCCACTGCTTTAATAAAGCCCGGCTCGTACGGCACGTTATAATTTGCTACAATTTCTAGCCCGTTCGCATGGTCAATTTCCCGCGAGCCAAGAGAGCGGTCGTTCAAAAATAGTTCCACTCTTGGGGCGTTTGAGGCAATGCGAACGTCTATCGGCTGCCCCGGGGACCAATCCCAATATGGGTACAGATGGACAAAGGGGCTCTCCTCCGCACTTGTCCAAGCCGATTTATATATATAGAAAGAATCTTTTGGGAAGCCAGCCGTGTCTATTTGCCCGAAGTAGGAGTTTTTTGTGTTGTATGGGGTTGGCTCGCCAATGTAATCTGTACCGGTCCACAGGAATTGCCCTAGGCTAAAAGGTGCGTCTCGGTGGTCTGTAATGCAGGCTTCGCTGTTTTTTGCTCCCCAACTTACAGTAGAGTTGCCAAGGGCAGAGCACTGCAAATCATCGTCGCTTAAAATTGATTTTTTTAGCGGGAAGTGGTAAATTCCCCGGCTTTGCACTGTAGACGACGTTTCACCGCCGTAAATTATCCAGCTCGGTTTTTTTATGTGATGGTCGTGATAAAGGTATTCTGCATAGTTGTAGCCTATTAACTTTATTATGTCTGCGCATTTTTGTGTGTTTTCCCACCCAAGGTAGTTAGAGCATAAAGTGGGAGGCGCATGACCTTTAGGGTCGTGTTTCTGCACCAAATCCATTAACATTTTCATTGTGGCAGAGCCGTCTTCGAAGCTGGCATGAGTATCGTAAATTTCGTTGCCAACACTCCACATTATAATGGAAGGGCAGTTTCTATCCCGGCGTACCCACGCTGCGATATCACGCTCTATCCATTCGTCAAAGAAGCGGGCGTAGTCGAATTTAGTTTTAGGACGTTTCCACATATCTGTGAACTCGGACATTATTACAAAGCCCATTTCGTCGGCTAGTTCCATAAAAGCCTGCGCCGGTGGGTTGTGAGCTGTGCGGATTGCATTTACGCCCATGCTTTTGAGAATCTGCATTTGGCGGCGTAATGCGTCTTTATGAACTGCGGAACCAAGTGCGCCCAAATCGTGATGTTGGCACACGCCGTTTAAAATTATACGCTGCCCGTTAAGGAAGAAACCCTCGGTGGTGGAGTATGAAATTTTTCTGAAACCAAAACGCGTGTGGATAGTGTCTGCAACTTTGCCATTTATACATAATACGGACTCTAAAATGTAGCAATTAGGGGATGTTATATCCCATAATTTTGGCGACTTTACTGTAAAGCAATGGTTTGTTGTCCCACCTTGGGGCTGTTTTATATCTACTTGCTGTAATTTAACGGGCCTACTCCTGTCAAGGCTTTCCTCTTTATAAAGCTCAAATACTTGATGGTGAATCTCGTATGGAGTTCCGGGGCTTTCGGAATTAATTTCTGTATCAATTTCTACATACCAGCTGTTTTCACATCCCTCGCTTGCCGTTACATAAATTCCATCAATTGCGAAATGGGTAGGATTTTTTGTAATTAACCAGCAGTCCCGATATATTCCAGCACCGGAATACCAGCGGCTGTTCGGAGATTGATGGTTGACGGTGACGGTAATTTCATTTTCGCCTTGTTTAACAAACTCTGTAATTTCTTGTGTAAATGCCGTGTACCCGTTTTTCCATTCCCCTGCTTTTTGCCCATTTACGTGCAGTGTTGCGTCCATATAAATACCGTCAAAACGCAGGAAAAGTTTCTGCCCAAGCTGCTTTACATCAAAATTTTTTTTGTAGTAGCCCACACCTGTTTTGTATAGATTTTTTGTGTCGGTAATTAGCCAGTCGTGTGGGATTGCTACTTGCTTCCATGTTTCATCGCATTCCATTTTAAACTGCCAGCTATGGTTAAAATTTTTTGTGAAATTTTGCATGGTTTCCTCCAAATTTGTATTGGTTGTGTTAAGTATAGCGTAATGTTACAATTATTACAGCAATTAATTTTTATTTGTTAAAGTTACATGCCCGTTAGAGGAACTCCACAGAAGAGAAAAAGAACGGGGAGACCGCATAATAGGTCAAGCAGAGCACCAGATAACAAAACTATGCCCACAAGATAACACATATGATTTAGTTGTGGACGCGTTTAATAGTTTGATAGATGAATGCATAAATAGTATTATTGCACACTTGGGCAACACAGAAAATTTTGCCGCATTTAAAACAATCCGGAGGACAATATGCACATAAATATAGTAGAAATGACAGAGGAATACGCGAAGAAAATATCCAGGTGGAAATATAAAGGCATATATTCTTTTTACGACCATAATGACAGTAACATCGCCGGATACATGGATGGGACACATTTTGCTTGTGTAAACGTAGATAGAGATTTAATTGGCTATTTCTGTTATGGTAGCGATGCAAGAATACCTACAGTAGAAGAAAATACATACGATGACGATTTCCTGGATATAGGATTGGGGTTACGTCCGGACATATGCGGAAAAGGACATGGTCTGTCATTCTTTCTTAAAGGAATAAACTACGCGCAGATGCGGTACAGCACTAAAAATTTCCGTTTATCCGTGGCTGTATTTAATGAACGAGCTATTAAATTGTATACAAATGCAGGGTTTTATGTAGAGCAAGAAGTTACAAATTCATATTTTCAAAACAAATTCCTTATAATGAAGTGTGAACGATAAATTGCCTTATACCATACAATAAAGCAAAAAACAGAAGATTAGCACAATGTGCAAACCTTCTTTCACCCCTTGGAGGAAAAAATGCAACTACCTAATAAAGTCCGCCGCCTAGCATCTACAAAAGGATCTGCCGCATACTTACTGCAAACATCCGACGGCTACACATTAATTGACACAGGCTTTTTTATCTCCGGGCCGAGAATTTTAAACGAACTTGCTAATTTACAAGTCTATTCCATATCAAAAATTTTGCTAACCCACCACGACCCGGACCATATCGGCAATATATCCTTACTTCAGCGAAAATTCAACTGCCCCGTACACATCAACTCCTTAGACATGCCCTATATAACAGGAGAAAAGCGTCGTACGCATACAAAAGCGCTTTTCGACTTTTTTGTCAAAACAGATACATCCGCAACTCTTTCTTCGCTAGAAAATGTACATTTTGATGATGTGAAAATATTCCACACTCCAGGTCATACACCGGGGCATAGCTGCTTCCTTTTTGAAGATTGCCTATTTACCGGTGATTTATTTCGCTTGCCAAAATTGCGGTTATGGCCGCATCGTATGCGTACCGGATGGAAAACGAAGGAGCTTGAAAACTTTATTTTCAACAAGATAGGTGTACCTTTTATATGGGTATGCCCTGCACATTTTATGCCAGAAAAAATTTAGTTAATATGTCTATAGTGGCTTGTTAAAACATGCGATAAGATACGTTACACAAGTAGTGAGGAGAAAATATATCTAAATATAGAAAAGGAGTGATTTAAATGAAAGCAACCATCATAGTAATTACGTTTGCCATGGTCGCGTTACTGTTTACATCCTGCGGTAGAAATGAGAACAACGAGGGCTATATCCCGGAATATCCGGCGGAAAGTGATATTCCACCACCACCTCCACCACCAGTACCGCCCACACCCGTACCATATGAAACCGATACCCCAGTACCCACCCCAGACCCCACCACCCGCTACATCCCAACCTATGGTGCATTACACCAACCGGTAGACCTAGGCGGCCGTACAATACAGCTTGCTACATTTTGGCCTGGTCATGAACTTTTTGGCTTTGGGGATGAACCGGACCCGGCCACAGCCGAAAATTACCTAGCCCTACGACTGATGTGGGACAATGCCGAGCGCGTGAGGCACTCGTTCAATGTCGAATTTGAGGAGTTGTATTTCTTTGACACAGATTCCCCAATAATGATGTCTGACCTTGACGTTATTTTAAATGAACTGCGTACCTCTGTAGCGGCCGGCGCACCCATTGCCGACGTGGCACTTCTTTTGACCCACAATAAAATCCACGCTATTTTAGATGATATTCTGGTACCGCTAGACAGCATAAACCTGCCACGGTCAGATACTTTGGGCTATCAGATTTTTACAGAAACTGTAGCGGAGTTTCTTGATGAACGCTGGAGTTTTCGCAATTCGTTCCCAAATACAGAGGCTGTCATGCTGGGTGTGAACTTGGAAATAATAAATAGTATCGGTGCGCCAAACCCTGTTGACTTGTATCATCGTGGAGAATGGAATTGGCAAAGTTTCCTTGAAATAATGCGGCTTGCCAATGCCAGTGACCATCATATTTCCGGTATTTGTACCCTCAACGGGGTAAGTGGTGGCGAAATAAGCAGAATGCTTATTGCTGCAAACGATGGCCGCCTGGTGTCGGATGATTTTGAGTGGGACCTACTCCACCCCAACACTCTCGAGGCATTAGAATTTGCGGAGCTGTTATATTACGAAGGCCTCGTTAGCCGTACATGGAATATTGGGCACATTCGTGGCAACTCGGCTTTTTTTTCCACTAACACTCACAATCTCATAATGTCGGATATCCCTTATGAACATACGATTCTGCCAATGCCAGCAGGCCCCAGCAATACCAGCGGTACAGTTGCCACAAGAGGTTGGCATGGTGGGTTTGTATTGCCGCAAGCCTCTGATTGGGCTCCGGAAGAAGTGCTAATGATTATGGAGGAACTACATGCATGGGCCGGCGAACCCGAGTTATTGCAAGACTTTAGCCTTGACTGGTTAAGAGGAAGCATGCCAAACGATGATTTAGAGAGAGTGCTTGCCACCGGGCGCAGTTCTGTTTTCTGCGTTTACTGGATAATACTTGACCTTGGTCTTTCTTTTATGTATTTTGAAGACGAGCTGCACAGAGGGAGCATGGCACTTTTAGATTTGATCGAACACAACCGCGCCTCCCATCAAGCAATCTTGGACGAGTTTTTCTTACCATAGGCTAGGGCCTACTCAAAAAGTGACGTAGTCACTTTTTGTTTTGCCAGGAAATTGGTCTGTACGAAACACGCTACAGAGCTACATTCTTAAGCCGCCACGTATTCCGACCACCCCGGTGCGCCCGCGCCCACTCTGGAGGGGAATTTAAGATACAATAAGGACACTACCACAAAATAAGAGTAGGAGGCATCAGCATTGTATGAAAGAACAAAGCCAACCGTCGGAATGTATACAAAATCCTTAATCATATACAATCGGAGAGTGCTTATAATCAAGCGCTCGAATTATGTAAACAGAGGCAATGACGAGTGGGATATCCCCGGAGGCGGTTTAGATTTTGGCGAGACAATATTAGATTGTCTGCATCGTGAGATAATGGAAGAAACAGGGCTAACTGTTTATGTGGATAGATTGCTATATGCAATAACAGCCATTGTACCTACCAGAACAAATGATGGAGCAGTTGGTTTAGTATATATCTGCCATTCTGACACTGATGCAGTTGTGCTTTCGCATGAACATACGGAATATTTGTGGGTTACAAAGAACCAGCTTATGGAGTTGATTAGCGAACCTGCAATGCATGATTATGCGAAAAATGGTATTTTTGAGGCATTGGATATTGATTAAATTGCAATGCATACGGGGTGCAAACATATTCACATGAATTTTGCCAACATTAAAGAGGGCTGTCTCGCTAAGCGTTTGTATACAATAATTATGCGTAATTCCAGGCTTGCCCCGGAGTTTCAAAACCAAGGAGATGGCGGGTCGAGCCCGCCATGACATATAACTTGTGCATATTTATTTATATAATCCTTAACGAGACAGCCCTTTAAAGTAATGCTAATTATACAGGACGAATAAATTACTTATGAAAAATTTCAACTCTATCAGGCAGTTGCAATCGTGCCATAAACCAACCTGCCCTATATTGTGGTTTATCTTACCCTCGCAGGACTCGTTTGGTTTACCGTAGTGCCGTTGCCAAGCTGACCTAAGTCGTTCATACCCCAAGCATATACGCTACCATCGTCTAAAATTGCAATTGTATGCCAAGAGCTTGTAGATGCGTATACAACATTGTCTAAAATACGAACAGGATTGCTGCGGGTACTGGTGCTGCCATCGCCTATTTGCCCATATCTGTTATAACCCCACATCCACAAACTGCCATCATCCCTTATTGCCATGGCAGTGAACCCAAATGTAGATACCAAATCTACATTATCCATAGTGCGCACAGGGGTTAATTGGCGGGTAGTGGTTCTTCCGTTACCCATTTGCCCTTCGTTGCCTCTGCCCCAAGACCATAACGTACCTTCTTCATTTACAGCCATTGTAAATAAGCCGGACGAAACCATGGTCACATTTTCCATTACTTGTACGGGGGAAAGGCGATTTGTACGCGTCCCGTCCCCAATTTGTCCTGGGTCGTTGTATCCCCAAGCATATAATACGCCGTCATTTGTAATTGCCAAAGTATTTCTGGGCCCTGCAGATACAGATGCTATATTCTCCATTATTCGCACAGGTTCGTGCCGGTTGCTGTCGGTACCATCTCCTATCTGACCGTCCCAGTTACGACCCCATACATACAAATAACCCTCGTCTGTAATTGCGGCGGTATGATGCAGGCCTGCCGATACATGCACTACATTGTCCATAATGCTAAGAGGTGTGAAGCTGTTGTCCCGTGTGCCGTTGCCAAGCTGCCCGTAGTCGTTGCCACCCCATGTCCACAGTGTACCATTATTACAAATTGCTGCAGAGTGGTATCCGCCCGCGGAAATGCTTGCAATGTTACTTCTTATATAAATGGGTGATGTGTAATTTTCTTCTCCTTCACGGCCAAGTCTTCCATTATTATTGTTACCCCATGCCCATAACTCGCCATATTCTGTTAGGGCTAAAGTAAAGCGAGTACCGGCGGACACTGTCACAATTGCTGGAAATGGTGGAAGAACTTCATCCGGCTCTGGTTCATCGTTTTCTTGCACGTCAAGTGGAATGGCCTCTTCTGCTGTGATTACCTCAAAATCTCTGTCTTCAAGGGTAAAATATACTGCTGTATCTGCAAGGGCGATAGAGCGTATGGCAAGCCCGATTCTATATTCACCGCCGCCTGCAAAAGGCATATACAGATATGTTGTTATTTCTTCGCCCTCTGGGGTTATCCAGCCCCATTCTGTATGGTTTGAGTCGATATGACGACAAATGAAATGCCCGTCTATAGTAGGCAAGAAACCATTATCTGTGTTTCTCATACGATCACTATGAGGCCCCCAAAAGCCCATAAAAATATATCTAAAACTATTGCCGGGATCCTCTGACACATTTGTAATTGTAAACGGTATCCTAACTACAGTATTCGTAGAAGTAAGGTTGCCTTCTACATCGCGAATTGTGATTCCATCGCCATCCACTTGAAAAAATTCCAGCTCTGAATGAAAAGTTACCTCCCAGCCTCTAACGTTAAATGTGTCGCCTAAAGTAAGATTTCCTGGTACTTGTGTAGTGTCGGTTACGGTTTCCCGTGGTGTTTCATCAAATGTTGCTGCAATATCTTGTACAATGTTGGTAATTTCGCTATCAGTGCCCAAAGTGCTGCCTACATGGTCAATAAAATCCATTACGTCTTGGGCTTGCTGATTACGTCCACACCCTGCAAAAAAAACAATAGTTAGTAATAGTGCAGCAAAAAAACATACGTACTTTTTCATTTACGTTCTCCTTAAACAAATTTTTTAACAATCAGAAAAATTGTAGCATCATTGCAGGAAAACGTCTGTGGTGTTTGCGTCACATAATGAATTTATATATTTAAGTCAGCATATTTTTTTGCATCTCTTTTCACCGCTTCTGCATTTGCAGGCAGCTTATATAGGTTAAAAGTATGGTAAACTTCAAGAAATTGCTTTCTACTTTCTTCCATGTTGCCAAGCTCTGCATGACAGTATGCCTCGTTTAATGCAATGTACGGCAGGTATACACAATACCCCGCTACCGACGCCTTGCGGCCTGCATCACAAAGTGGCAAAGCCTCTTTGTGCCTTTTGGCCATACACAAGAACCTTGTCAAATGATAAATGAGCATGGGATATGTTTTGCCCCAAAGGTCACGGTCCACACAATTTTCGTCAAAATTTTCTTTTAGCGACATCATAATTTCAATTGCGTTATTGATTTGACCGCACATAGCATATGAGCTTGCAATCATGTTAATTGTTGTAACTTCAAAACTGGTTAGATGATAGTCTTTTATTTGCTGTTCGTTAAAGGAAGGAGTTGTAGTTTTTATTGCGTCGATAAACATATCAAGTGCTTCCTGATGTTTACCTGTGTGTAAAAGAATCTGCCCTCTATAATGCATCACATTGTGCCTGCGATGGTTAGACTCTATAGAGTTCTTATCAATTTCTATGCTATCTATTAATGTGGCAGCAACATCGTATTCGGCACGTGAGATATGTGCTTTAATAGTTGTATCCAAGCGTTCCCATTCGGCTTCTTCCTTGCTCAAAAAGTAGTTGCTAAAGCCATGTAGGCCATACCCTAACTTTTCAATTAACAACCGCAAGGTGGAATTGTTGGGCATTGATTTTCCGCTTTCAATTTTAGAAAGAGTTGTCCGATCTATACCTGCGCGAAATGCTAACTCTTCTTGTGTCAAACCTCTTTGTTTCCGTAGCCGCTTTACTAGCGAGCTTAACTCTTGCATCATAATGATTCCTCCTGTTGCTGTTTTAATTTATTACAAAATCGCTATCGCAGCCCGTATGATTGTATCCATGTTCCATCATTCAAAAACTGCCTTCATCAGATGAAATGACAATCAATCGTTTTTCGTATCAACCGGAGTTTATGATAGCATAGATATGCGACTTGAAATAGGTGTTTTGTCGATAGTCGTAAATTCTGACAGATATTATGATACCCCTCTCGTTTATATAAAGTTTTATGTCTCAACCAATTTAATTATGGATAAAAGCGAAAGCTCCGAAAACACATAGTTTTCGGAGCTTTTAATCGTCGGAGATGAGAGGATTTGAATTTCTCGATGTCCGTTTTTCCAGCAAAGCCTTGTGTCGCGATGTGCCGTAAATGCCAGTGTTTGTGGCATTTTTGTGCAATGTGGTGAAACCATATATTTTGGTTTTTGATTCTGTAAAGGGTAAATTAAAGGGTAAAATATTGGTCGATAATTAGTGTGTTTGCTGCCAAAACGCATCAGCTTTTTGGCAAAGCTCTTCAAGTGGCATATCATTGTAAAGGTCTTGTTGCCATTTGGTGTAATCGAATGGTTCACGAATGATTAGTGCTATAAATCGCTCGGCCTCAACTAAGCCTAATTTATCAGATAGTACACGCATTCCTTCTTCTCGGAGTAGGGTATCAGTTTTCATCGAAGTACCTCCTTATAAAGTCCATTGGATTAGTGATGATAATTCCGTTTACGTGCTTATTCAATAGCTTTCTGTCGGTAGTGATAAAGGCATCTGCATTAGCCGATATAGCGCAAGCTATATGGAGCGAATCTTTTGTTTTGATTCCAAGTTTCATGATGCTTTCAGCTTGCAACTGTATTTCATGGTTGAAAGTCACAATGCTGGCGGATTTTGATTCCCACAAAGCTATCTGTTTTTTCTTATCCACGAAGGGGTTGTCATTATTCTCGTAATGAATGATGAACGACCAAACTAAATCCATATTTCCTTTTAGAACCTCGCTTTGTATGAGTAGTTTGGCCTCTGTTTCAATCCGTATGATAGGGTGAAGTTGGTCATCGTATGGTCGATTAAAGCAACACATATCCAAGTATATTCTGCGGTTCAACTCAATTCTCCATTCAGCTTGGCTATAATTTTCACAAACACAGACTAATTATATACCATAACATTCGATTCTGCAAAAATAACAAACGAATACTTGCGCAGTAACTTGTGTTAAAGTTATGTGTTGAGTATAAGTGAAATCATACTACACCTACAAAAATCACTTGCTAAGACATGCAATGAGGTAATATTTCATCGTGTTCCAAGTTGAAAGTAAAAGTTGCTCATCAACTGGATTTGGATGATGTATATATAAATTCAATATGTTGACTAAATTAAACCTGCCCAAACAATCTTTTATCGCACTTCGTGTTTTCGAAGAGTCAGTTGCCGTACTACCATTAAATATAAAATTATTATTTAGCTCTAGCATACTTCCAGATAAGTTGCCTTCATTGAAGTTTTTGCTTATTGATATAGAATGTCTCGAATAAACAAGCTTCGTACAAACTTCAAGCAATGTACGATAGAGCAAAGCACACGCATAAGGATGCTTATACACGGAGATGAGTCTTAAATCTTCAATTATCGCTCTAATCTTTTCTTCATAATCACTGTTCCCATTGATGTTAAAAGAACTAGCTTCATTTGCAGTAAATGTCAGAAATTCTCTTGGTGTTGTTTTTGGACGAAATTTAACCGTGGGCGCAAATACATTATTGTCTGGCTGCACACCTTCGTTTACAGCATCGCTTTGACCTTCGCCATTGACACTTTCACTATCCACAGTGCTATTTGTGCCTCTGTTATTGGGGGAAGAATTTTCACTATTGGCATTAACGCCACTTGCATTGTTGTCAGCGTTACTGCTTTCATATTCCTTGTTGACACAAACGAGCAACTTGTAGCTGGTGATTTTTTCTAACAACCCTGGTATTCTGCTATTTTTCAAAATTAGTAGTTTCTGATCATCTTTACCATAAACTTCAGAAGACACAATTTTACTAAGCTCACCGTCTTCACAATATTTCCTCTCTTTTCTTAATAAAAAAGCCTCGCCAACAAGTAGCAGAATATCATTATACAAATGCTCACATTTTTCAGCACATGAATACCGCATAGTAATATCATCATAGTGAAGGTCTAAGCCAACATCAATATCACTACCAACTAACAAGCTCATGAATCTTGTAGTCATAGGCAAATAATTAAGTTTTTCAATAGAAATATTTTGATGTTTCGCCTGTAGCACATTAAAGACATCTATGAAAAATTGATATCTCTCTATAGCATATTTAATAACACTTTCACTGTCATTCGTGTATTTTTTAACTTCTTCGATGCTACCATATTGTTGAAAAAGACTCATATAATAGTTGTTTTTTTCAAGCGCAGACCATTTTCTTGCGCCAGTAATATGCCTGTCGCTCAAATACGTCTGTACGGATTCTCGGTCGGGATAAACACAGGCTTGGATTGTTGTTATGTTATTCTTCATACTTTCATGTATAAAAGGAAAATTTTTCCTGTAATCATCTGGAACTAAAGTTCTATCTAATAATAACTTGCAAGCACAAACTCGACGATTACCTTCTAAAACGACATATTTATTTTCTCCAGTCGGATAGCATGCTATAAGTTCTGATGCATGAAGTCTACCAACCGCACAAATTCGATTAGCTAAATCAATTATATTAGAGTGTTGTATAAGATGCTCAACAATTGATTGCTCGTTTATTTTTCCTTCTTTTGCAAACACGCTTGAAGCAAATCGTGGATTTTGTTCATCTAACAGTAGGTCAGATATGTTCAACGCTGTATATTTAGGTTCATTCGGCATTGTATCGCTCCTAAGTGTTCTTTTTTATTTTGTAGAACTGTAATGTTTTGGCTACTTTTTTGTTTGCAGATTCACGCTTTTCACAAAGCGCATTTATAAGTTCATTTTTATCCAAAGGAGATAGGCTATAAAAACATTTTTTCCATTCGTCCGCTTGTCCTGTGGCTTCAAAGTAACTTCGATATGTCACAAACTCTCTTGGCATTGACAAAATCTCATAAAATTCACCAATATCTTTCCCAAATGCTTTGTAGAAAAAGCTTTCGCCGTCTGCAACGATACCTTTGGTCACATTTAATATTGCAGATAGGTTGCTGAGATAGTATCTGTTCCAATATTTCCCTACGAAGGTTCTATCTGTTCTATCAACTGGAGCGTATTTCATGGGGAATGAAAAGATTTTAATATTATTTTCTTTGGCCAATTCGATGTTAATCTGCAATCTTTTCCACAGGTCATCTGGCGTATCCTCAAAATTAAAAAGAATATAGTTAGAAAATTGTTTAATCCCATACTTAATCGCAATATTAACGGCTCTAATATAAATATCTTTATATCTGATAGCATCAAATGCAAGGCGAAAGGGTTCGATTGGAATTTGTGCAAGAATAGCCATTTTTTCTTCTGTCAATTGTCTCGCATCTATTCCTTGGTTAAAATCGACTGCTCGTCTTCGACCGACAGGTTTGTGGTAATATCCTAATATTTCATGGAAAGCATCATAGTTTTGCAAAATAAAAGCGAACTTGTCTTCTTGGGTAGAAAGAGAAAATATTAGCTGACTATACTTTGCTTGATAGTTTTTTGATTTTTTAGTATTCTGCTTCTCATGCAGGTAATCTAGCAACTCAGCTAAAACATTGTTATGCCTTGGCGTATCTTTTTCATATAAATAAAGTTTCCGCATATAACCAATCAACGGCAGCTCAGGATAAAACTTTGTGTTTTTATCAAATCCTAGAGACTTTATATCATTGATAACTGTTTTAAGCTCGCTAGGACTAAAGCTGAGGATGTTATTATCTAACAATAATAAATTTTGTTTTTCTCCAAACTCACTTATAATGGTGGCAATCTGTTCTACAATGTGGTTTGTTAAACAAAATTCTGGCTCTAATATAGGAACGGCACAAAACATACATTTATTTGTGCATCCACGGCTGACATATGCAAAGTAGTTATCCCCTGCGCCATATTTGAAGGATGTGTCGTCTAAGATTGAATAATCAAGAGGCAAAACATCAATGTTTGTATGGTCATCAAAGCCTATAGCTTCGGAATCTATCAACAAGCCTGTAAGTATTGTAACCTCCTCATCTACTTCAACGATAAGTCGGTCTTTCATTAGCGACGCCATTATTCCGCCTATAAAAATCTTATTTGGGCTAGACATTTCTTGGTAGGCATTAAGAGTTTTTACAGTAATATCGTAGTGGAAAGTAAACATAGATGTAATGTAAACTCTATCATAAGCTCCTTTTATAAATGCGCTTTCCTCCATTACGCCTTTATAAAAACAAACGCTATCGCCTCTTCTTTTATGATAGGTCGAAATTTTCATTAGTCCCATTGGAGGATATTTGTTTTTATAGTTGGGTTCAACTAGAAGTACGTTCAAAGCACTTACCCCTATTCTTTTTGAGTTTAATATTGAGGCTTTAGCTTTATGAGATAGGATTATTACTGTTGTAACAGCAGCTTAGGTACTGCATAACATAGCTACAGTAAAAATCATACCACATGCTAAGCTAAATTTCTACAAATCATTGCTGTTTGTCAAATCTCTCCGACAAAAAATGCAGTTCCAACTTATGTAGCAACTACAAGACCTGTTGTAAAACATTCAAGTTAACTTCAAGAAGTATAGAAAACTCTATCCTCGTAAAAATAAACTTCTTACTCATAAATCAATTCCGTTTTTATTATCTCCTCGACATGAAATTTTAGAGTGTTAATATGACCGACCCAAGACAATGGGTCGGTATTTTTCAAGTCCTCGGATATAGGGCTTACCTTAGCGGCCTGCTCTATCATAATTACATTCGCTATTTGGCTTGCACTTCAATCTCATAGCAGTGCGGGAATAGCTTGCCCGATAAAAGCAGCTCATTATAAACTATCCGGCAGTGATTTTTTAAGTAATTCAAGCGCATATTGCCACAGTGAGTAAGTGTTGGAAAATCTGTCCTATATCCACTAAAGGGTAAATTAAAGGGTAAAAATAAATTCTTGCATATAAAAAGCCCCGAAAACACAATGTTTTCGGGGCTTTCTCGAATCGGAGATGAGAGGATTTGAACCTCCGCACCAGTTACCCGGCCTACATCCTTAGCAGGGACGCCTCTTCAGCCACTTGAGTACATCTCCAAGTACAAGCAATCATGATACGATTGCTGATTTTATGATTTTATTAGATTGCATAAATATTTCAAAAATATGAGCAAGCCTGTAAGCCGAGTTCTGTCGTGGACAGTCATCTATCTGGGACAATAGTTGCCTATTGCCTCTTGCGACACTACCAAAGCGAGGCGGGGTACCCGTTACTAGCCGTTAAACGACTTGCGCTTTACTTGGTCTTGCATCAGGTGAGGTTTACATAGCCCTTGGTGTCGCCACCAAGGCGGTGCGCTCTTACCGCACCTTTCCATCCTTACCTTTGGCACATTGTACAGACACACTTATACCAAGGCGGTTTATTTCTGTTGCACTATCTCTGGAGTCGCCTCCGCCGGGTGTTACCCGGCACCTTTACCCCGTGATGCTCGGACTTTCCTCATGATTATTTGTAACCACGCAACTGCCCAGCTTACTCATATTGTTGTAATTATTTTATTCTGCCGAAAGCTCATTGTCAACAGTTTCTTCAACTGCTTCTTCGACTTTTTCTGCAGGTTCTTCTGTAACGTCCTCAAATATAGAAGCATCTTCTTCTGCAGAAATATCTTCGTAATCATCATCGTCTTCCATGTAGTCATCTATATTTACAAGAGTTTCTTCTTCATAATCTTCGTCTACATCCGGTGGCGGGTTTAAAATAGCGTCAGCATCGCGCTTAGATAGGCTGATTTTCTTGTTTTCTTCGTCGATAGACACAATTTTTACGTCTATAACTTGGCCTATTTCAAGCTCGTCCGCAGGTTTTGTTACACGCCTGTCTGCAATTTGAGATATATGGACAAGACCGTCTATGCCGTCCTCTAGGTGAACGAATGCGCCAAACTGTGCGAAGCGTACAACCGTACCTTGGACAATTTCCCCAATTGGGTACTTTTCAAAAATACCATACCATGGGTTGTCTTTTGCTTCTTTTAAAGACAAGGAGATTTTACCGGTTTCTGGGTTAAAATCTTTGACAAGAGCTTTAACCTGGTTGCCAACATTAAGCACATCGGTGACTTTGCGTATGCGGCTCCAAGAAAGTTCTGTTATATGAAGTAAGCCATCTACTCCACCAAGGTCTACAAATGCGCCGAACTCTGCAATGCGGCTGACAGTTCCTTCTACATGTTGGCCAACTTCTAATTTGCTGAAAATTTCGGTATGGCGGGCTTCTGCTTCCTGAGCAGCAAGTTCCCGGCGGCCAGCAATTATGCGTAAACGCTTAGAACGGTCGAATTCAAGAATGTGAAAATTAAATTCTTTGCCTTTAAATTCCTCAAGGTCTTTGATAAAGCGGTTAGATATCTGAGATGCAGGTACAAATGCTCTACAGCCTTGTATGCTTACAGTTAGTCCGCCTTTTACAATGTCCATAACTTTGCCCATTAACGGGGTTTTGTCGTTAAACGCCGCTTCCAGGTTTTTCAGGTTGCCTTGGCTGTCTGCTTTTCTTTTAGAACAAACCACATTACCATCGCCATCGTTTACACGTAAAATCCATACGTTAATTTCGTCTCCGGGTTTTGTAAGTTCGGAAAGTTCTTGGGTGGTATCATCCGAAAAATCGCTACGGGAGATAATTCCATCAGATTTGAAGCCAAGGTCTACAATAACCTCGGTTGGAGTTACACGCACAACAATACCTTTTACAACATTTCCCGATTTTAGGGTTGTTAAGGATTCGTCAAGCATTTCCTGAAATGATTGTGTGTTATTAAGTTCGCTCATGGATTGAACGGCCTCCTTTGGCCTAGTGTTTGTCTTGTATTTATCTATTGCCATACTATCTTAATTAGGAACATTCTAAGATAATATCACAACAGATATTATTAGTGTAACACTAACCAACAAATTCTGCAACAAATTTTTTGTGATGTGGTAATTTTAGTTGAAAATAGTCTAAAGCTTCACTACAGCGCAAAAGCTGCGCATTGCGGCCTTGCTTTCGGGCTGTATTCAACTAGAGTTACAATATGTGCGATAAAAGTAGCTTTTATTAACAAATAAAACCCCAGTACGTTACTCTCCGTAACATGCTGGGGCTTGAACATATTTATTGAATATTAGCAAATGCCCTTTATATCGCATATATGCCCAACATTATATCTGTCCATATATGCATTTATACCTTCTAGTACCTCCACTGTGGCCAATGGGTTATGGAAATTTGCCATACCCACAGCTACTGCGGTTGCTCCAGCCATTATAAATTCTATTGCATCTTCTGCAGTTGTGATGCCGCCCATACCTATTATTGGCAGTTTTACGGCTTTTGCAACTTGGTACACCATTCGAACAGCCACGGGCTTAATTGCAGGACCAGAAAGCCCGCCTAATGTATTGCCTAGCAACGGCTTTTTTTTATGAATGTCAATTTTCATACCAAGCAGGGTGTTTATAAGGCTAATGCCATCTGCACCGCCTGCTTCAGCAGCTTTGGCTATGGTTGCGATATCTGTTACATTTGGGCTAAGTTTTACAACAACCGGGATTTTTGTGTGTTTTTTTATTTCACGGGTTATATGCTCTGTCATTTTTGGGTCTGTTCCCATGGCCATGCCGCCTGCTTTTATGTTTGGACAGGAGATGTTTAGCTCAAACAAATCTACGCCGGTTGTGTTTTCGAAGTCACGTACTACGGCGATGTAATCTTCTTCCGTACGGCCGCATAGGTTGACAATTACTTTTGTATCATATTGGCTTAGAAATGGTAGATCATCTTCTATAAATGCTTTTGCGCCGGGGTTTTGCAGGCCTACGGCATTTAACATCCCTCCATAGGTTTCCACCGTGCGTGGTGGCGGGTTGCCGGGCCATGGCTCGTGGGAAACGCCTTTGCAAGTTATTGCGCCTAACTTGTTTAAGTCAAGGAGCTGGCTGTACTCCTTACCGCTGTTAAACGTGCCGGATGCGGTTATTATGGGGTTTTTTAATTCTACACCAGCTATGTTTACGGCTAAACGGTTAGTTAGAGTGGCTGATACTGTCACTGTAAAACACCGGCCCTTCTGTGCATATTCTAAGATATGATTTGTTAATTTTTAATACACAGCCTACGCATGTACCAATGCCGCAGGCCATTCGCTCCTCCATTGAAAGCTGGCAAGGGATGTTTTTGGAACTTGTGTATTCTGCCAGAGCATCTAACATTGGGCGGGGGCCGCAGGCTAGAATTTCGTCGTATTGGATGTTTTGGGATTTTACTACTTCCAATATATTACCTTTATGACCTATGGTTCCGTCTTCTGTGGAGATGAATGTATTGTTTGCGTAGCTTTCGAATATTTCGGTTAGTGTTGGGTTATTGCGAAAGCCTAGGTAGGCGTCTACCTGAGCGCCCTGAAGTACTAGGGATTTTGCCAGAATGACTAACGGAGCTACACCAATGCCACCGCCTACAATGGCAACTTTTTTTTGTGATGTTCTGGAACTGCTGCCTATAAAAAAGCCTTTACCCAGTGGCCCAAGAATTTTTACATTTTCGCCAGAGTTTATATTGGACATAACTCTCGTACCTGCGCCAACAATTTGGTATACAAATGTCACGGTGTCCCTATCTACATCGGAAAAACTTATTGGCCGGGGGAGCAGGAGTTCGCCATTGGTTAGATATATCATGGCGAACTGGCCGGGGTGTACGTTTTTAGCAATTTCCGGTGCGCAAACTTTCATGGAAAATGTGTCTGGGGCCAAGGATTGGTTGGATATTACCTGTGCGTTTAGTAATTTCATGGCATATACGCCTCCAAATCTGCTTTCATATCCAGTACAGCTTGGCGGCTTGCTTTTGCAAAGTCTTTTTCGTCGCATTTGTATTTAGCTGTTTGATATGCGCTAGTTATGCCACGTGAGTTATTTACAATTGCACCGTAATTCTTTGCCCATAGGTCTTTTAAGTCTTTGCCGCCGCCGCCTTGTGCGCCATAGCCGGGTACAAGGAAGAAGGTGTGCGGCATGTACTTACGAAGTTCTGTAGCTTCTTGCGGGTGGGTTGCGCCAACTACTGCGCCAATGCTACTGTAGCCGTATTCCCCTATAAAATCTTTGCCCCAGTCTTCTACAAGGCTGCCAACATGGGCGTATAGGCTGCGTGATGGGCTTGCTTCTATATCGCCAAATGTTTCATCAACTGCTTCTTTTACAGTTTTCCATAGAGAAGCAGCAAGCTTAACGTCTTGAACATCCTTGCTTCCTTTGTTGGATGTCTTGACTAGAATGAAAAGCCCTTTGTCGTATTGTTTGCAATCCGAGAGATATGGCTCTACAGAGTCGTAGCCCATGTATGGGTTGATGGTGACGAAGTCTGTTTTGGAAAGTTCCACCATTTCCCCGCAGATATCTACGCGTCCGATATGCATGTTAGAGTATGCCTCTGCCGTAGAGGCAATATCTCCCCGCTTGATGTCGCCTATTACTATTAATCCTTTTGATTTTGCGTATGCAATAGTTTGCAGATATGCTTCAATTCCTGATGCGCCAAATTGTTCAAACATGGCAATTTGGGGTTTTACAGCGGGGACTATGTCGTAAATTTGGTCTATGATTTGACAGTAATATTTAGTAAGAATTTTTGCAACAGCGAATGTTGTATGGCCGTGCTTGGTAAAAATTTCTTCCTTTATACAAGGAGGAATTTCATTCAGCCTAGGGTCTAATCCCACAACTATTGGAGCTGAAAGTTCGGTGATTTTTTTGATTAAACGGTCTATTAACATTTTGCAGCCTCCTATTAATTTGTTTTATAAACAACCTGCCCATTTACAATAGTATGTGTTACACATCCGGTTACATTACGTCCGTGGAATGGGGTGTTGCGGCTTTTGGAATGGAATGTGTTTTTGTCTATTTTATGCTCCTTATTCGGGTTGATTATTGTAACGTCAGCAATTGCACCTTGTTGCAGTGTACCTTTGTCTAGCTTCAAAATCTTTGCAGGATTAGTGCTAAGTGCGGCAATTATTTCTATTGGAGTTAGCAGGCTTCCAAGCTCGGAGATACATAGCGGTACAGCGGTCTCTAGCCCAACAATTCCGTTCATTGCATTTTCAAATTCACAATTTTTTTCGTCTTCATGATGCGGGGCGTGGTCTGTTGCAATTACAGATATCACGCCGTCTTTTAGTGCTTGTCTTAATGCGTCACGATCTTTACGGCGGCGGAGTGGGGGGCTCATTTTGTAATTTGCGTCGTAGGTTGTAACGTCTTCATCTATTAATGTGAAATGATGGGGGCAAACTTCCGCAGTTACTGCAATCCCAGCTTCTTGAGCCCTGCGAACCAGCTCTACCCCTTCTGCAGTGCTGACATGGCAGATGTGAAGCTTTGCGCCAGTAACACGTGCAAGTGTAATATCACGGGCGATTATTATCTCCTCCGCTTCCGGAGCAATTCCCCTAAAGCCCATATATTCTGCGTGGGCTCCAGCGTTTATTTGGCCTTTGCCAACAAGGCGCATATCTTCGCAATGGGAAAGTATTGGCAAGTCGAACATGGTAGCGTATTTCATAGCGGTTTTTAGTAGGGAAGGATTGTCTACGGTTTTACCGTCGTCACTAATAGCGCAAATACCTGCCTCCTTCATTTCCCCAATAGCAGAAAGTTCTTCTCCTGCAAGGCCTTTGGTGATGCTGCCAATTGGTAGGACATTTACGACGCCCTCTTTTGCAGCCTTGGATGTTACGTACTCTACTACAATTTCGTTATCAATGACGGGGTTTGTGTTGGGCATGCAGCAAATTGTTGCAAATCCTCCGGCGGCGGCGGAATGCGTGCCTGTGGCAATGGTTTCTTTATGTCTTTGGCCTGGGTCTCGCAGGTGGACGTGCATGTCTATTAGGCCTGGAGCCACCCAGCAGCCTGTTGCATCAATTTCTTCGAAACTCCCCAATGGAATTGGAATGGCGGGGGCCACCTCGGTGATTTTACCGTTTTGTATTAGCATGTCTACTTGGGAATCGAAATTGGTAGATGGGTCGATTACTCGCCCATTTTTGATAAGAATTGTTTGTGTGCTCATGTTTTCACTCCTATAGATTTTTGGTAAAAATAGATTGTTGTAAAAAACTCTAAAGTAGTATAGAATTCCAAAGCAATTTTTGACATCATACGGAATTGTGGTAACAGGGGGTAAATGTAATTTTACAAAATATCATCTAAAAATCACTGCAAATTTTATTAATTTGTGGTGATTTTTTATATGCCAGGAAATTGCTCTGCAATTTCGCTGCGGCTTGTTGGAAAAAAGCTGTGGAGCTGCTTTTTTGTGTGCCAGGAAACTGCTTCGCACTTTCCTGTCCGTTTGCTACGCAAACGGTGCTTCACGAACTTCGGAAAACAAAGGCGGCAGAGCCGCTTTGTTCTATGCTACGAAATTTCTCTGTACGAAACACGTATCAGAGTTGCTTTTATCCCAGTAATGTTTCTAATATCCCCATTCGCATAGCAACGCCGTTTGCCGCTTGTTCAAAAATTACAGATGCGCCGCTGTTTACTACCTCGCTGGAAATTTCTACACCGCGGTTCATTGGGGCTGGATGTAGGATGATTGCGTTTTCTTTTGCGTACTTTAAGAGTTCTGTTGTTATACCAAAAAATTTTGTATACTCGTGAAGTGACGGGAATTGGCAAGCTTTGTGACGCTCTAATTGAACCCGTAATGCCATAACTACGTCTGCGTTTTTGATGGCATCTGCAACGTTGGTTGACAGCGCAGCACCTAAGGCACGCATATTCCCGTTAAGTAATGTTGCAGGGCCTGCCACGGTTACGTTTGCGCCAAGTTTTGTAAGTGCAAAAATATTGCTGCGTGCTACGCGGCTGTTTGCAATATCGCCTATAATTGTAACGTTAAGCCCTTTAAAGTCGTGTTTATATTCCCATATGGTAAATGCGTCTAGCAACGCTTGGGTCGGATGCTCGTTAGAGCCGTCGCCGCCGTTAATAACAGAACAACTCACATTTTGTGCCAATAAGTGTGAAGATCCAACCATATTGTGCCGCAGAACAATGGCATTTGTACCAAAGACGTCCAGCATTTGCCCCGTGTCCACAAGTGTTTCATCTTTCATAACGCTACTGGTTGCAATGTTTAGATCATCTGCATATGCTCCAAGGTATTCCCCCGCTAGTAGGAAGGACATTTTTGTGCGTGTGCTGTTTTCGTAAAACAAAGTAGTAAGGCTTGCACCTGCAAGAGAATTGTCACGCAGATGGCGGTTTTTTACCTTTTCCTTATGCTTTTTTGCAGCTTTAAGGAAATTGAAGATATCTTCCCGTGATAGATCACGGATGCCTAACAGGTCTTTTTTCATGGCTAACCTCCTGAATAAAGTATGAAAGTAGCTCCGCTGTGTGTTTCGGACAGAGCACTTGTAAAACACAAGAAAATGGCTCTGCCGCTTTTTTTATGCGGTCGTGAAGCACCGTGCCGCAAAGCACGGCCAGGAAAATGCGGAGCAGTTTCCTAGTACATAAAAAAAGTGCAAACAATTGTTTGCACAAATACGGAAAATAATTTGTAAAAATAAAAAAATAGAGCGATAACTCTTGCAAAATGATAGATGTTTACCTGTCAAATTTGGCATTTGTCTCGCTCCTTTTCTGTAGACCGTCTAAGAAGATATCATTTTACGGCGAAAAATGCAAGAAAATTTTAGGGAGAGTCCACGACAATTTTAGGGAGAATCCACGACAAACGCAAGAAAAAACAACTTGATAAAAAGTATAGCTTAAAAAAGAAACGGTTTGCTATATCATGCAACTACTCAAAATTTGCAGGTGTGGCAATTTGCGTTGATTAAATTCCCCTCCTTCGGAGGGGTGCCCGCAGGGCGGGGTGGTAGCTACGATTTTGCAATAACTTTACCAACACGTAACCTAACCACCCCGGCGCATTCGCGCCACCCCTCCCTGGAGGGGAATTAACGACGCAATATGGGCACTCCTAAATTTGCTGAACGCATTATGGTTCTGTAATTAAATTTATTTCTTGAATCTTTCGCTTCAGGTATCACTTTATGCGTTTCGCGTGTGTATCAAGTCTTGACAGATATAAAATGTCCAACTATAATATCTTTCGTGGAGTTCCCCTGCTCCACACGTAGGAGCATAGTTCAGCTGGTAGAGCGTCGGTCTCCAAAACCGAATGTCGAGGGTTCAAATCCTTCTGCTCCTGTAGTATGTAGTAAAGAAAAAAGGTTGGATTTACTGGGTTTCGCCAGTGGATCCGACCTTTTTTGTTTTG
>Ga0123355_10001737_pt1 | contig 30420 bp, 29 predicted proteins | sample TergutEmb28metaG_3_FD_89872 | JGI IMG/M metagenome (GOLD analysis project Ga0123355, IMG submission 89872) | Embiratermes neotenicus P1 segment gut microbial communities from Petit-Saut dam, French Guiana - Emb289 P1 | ecosystem: Host-associated > Arthropoda: Insects > Digestive system > Gut ... | reverse complement strand
TGTGTGTGTGTGTGTGTGGGGTACTTCCTACGTACAATTCAGGACATATAATTGCCCTAATCTTGGAAGATCATTGGATTCAAATCAAATGGAATCCAGCTTCATTTATGTTTCTAGGATCATATGAGGTTCTTTATAAATTATCCTCAGACAAATTCAGGAAAGCATGAAGTGATGCAAAAGTATATAGCCTGCCTCAATTTTAACTAGCTACCTTCTAAACACAAGTAAAGTAGAATCGCTTTGATGGTGTGCTTGGTGTAAAGACAGCAGAATGCTGTTACACATCTGTGTGTTGCCATTTGAATGTTGAATTTGTGGCTGTCATTGTCCCTGCCACAGTATAAACTGTTTGTATTGACATTACAATCATGTTGTTGGCACATCATCATTTTTAGCAAAATGAAATGGAGGTGACAACAATACATGTTCTTGACCTGGAGGAAGCAAGTGATAACATGGAAGTGGCATATGATAATGCTGTGCAGGTGCCAGTGGCAGTGGAAACATTAGAGGTAACAGCTTCTGTTTTAATGTCTTCAATTTTGAGGGGAGAAGCAAGGGGTTTTTTTCCATTCTGTCACAACATTGTAAATCAAGTTGTGGTTTAGGATACAGGAGATGGCCTCCAGATGTGGTTTTGGACCTTTATGAGGTTAACTTACCAATTTCTGTTCATTTCTTACCAAGACTATGAGTGACAAAGTTATAATCCTTCAAGTGATAGAAAGATTCATTGCTCTTTACTACTGAACATGCAGTTGACTGGTTTAAGTCTGAGTGTCCTGTTGAGTCTAAAGATTTACTCTCTGTGGCATACTTAATGATTTCCTTCTTTATCGCAGTTGTATTTATGAGACCTGTTTTTCTTTTCACTAATATCAGCACTTTAATTTTTCTATTTCCCATAATTTTCATAAAATAAGAGCAAAATGCAATAAAATATTCAAGTAATTGCACACATGCTTCACTATGGACTAAAGTGGTGATGGTGTTAAAAGTGAAATGTTAGCTGGGAGTGATATTCTGCAGCAGATGCATGAAAGTTCATATTTTATATGCAGATGGCAGTTCGTGGGTGGCATTATGTATTGTTTGACATTGCGATTGTATGAAAGTTGAGGACTGCTTGTAACCCCAAAATGTTACTACTATAAGTCATCTTTAAACCTTTGCAAAAGGGATTAAAATTTCCAGTCATGTAGTGGAAGTTCATTTGTGGCAACAAAAATCTGACAAAAACATTTTTTCAGTGGTTATAATCCATCACTTATTATATTTGCTTTGCCTCATGGTAGTAACTTCATTAACATTCTTACATTTTGCATAGTACTGACTGAAAAGAAGTTGTTTCAGTTTGCAGGACTTCCCTCAGAATTGTCAGAAATGAGAAACCGACAGGGTTGTTTTAAAGTGGAATTAAAATCAGGTCACTTTTGTGTAATCTTAGTATACATATATTGAGAATGTAGTCTGGTAATGTAATATTTCAGGTGCCAGTTGAAACTTTGGTGACTGAGAATGATGAGATTCAGTCAATACACATTGGGGACTATGCGACAGTTGTCAGTCCAACAGACAGTACAGACAATGAAACTCAGGTAAATAGTCATTGCAGAAATATTGAGGTATTGTAATATTTGTTTGTGTTTCCTTCATGGCAGGAGGGCAGATTTCTGCTTCTACCTGGAAAACTTGTATGTTTGTTGTGTAAGGCTGTGTTTTTGGGTGTGTTTGCAAAACTGTGGAAAGTGACTATTAGCTTTGTCATGTCTGTCTGTCCATCAGCATGGAACAACACAGTTCCCAGTGGAAGGGTTGTCATGAAATTTTATGCTTCAGTATTTTTTAAAAATCTGTCAGGAAAATTCAAGTTTCATTGAAATCTGACAAGAATAATGGGTCCATAACATGAAGACCAATACACATTTTTTATCATATCACGCTCAGTTCTTCCTAGAATGAGAAATGTTTCAGATGAAAGTTGCAGAGAAAATCAAAACACAAATTTATATGTTCAGTAACTTTTTTTTTTGGTAATCATACCGTTAATGAGATAAAGTGGAAAAATATTGTAGAGCTGGACAGGCCACAGATGACAATACGGCACATGTGCTTCACATGCTGTATACCTAAGGCACAAACGCACTCTCAGAAGATGTAATACTTCTTACTTTTCCACTGCAACAGTGGTTGCACAAACGCACCTCAATGTTACATACCTTGCCTGTTTTGTTTAATATAACATACTGCTTCTACAATTTTTACGCTTGATGTCTAGAATGCTGGAGCTTCTTGTCCATATTCCAGGTTTGAAACATTGTACCTCATAGCACATTTGCTGTAGTGACTATCCTACAGGCTGCATGATGTGGCATTCAAATCCTGGCTGGTGTCAAAAATTTTTCTTTTCTCCAAAATGTTCAGACTGGCTTGGGGGCCCACCCAACTTTCTCTTCATTAGGTACTGCAGGCTCTCTGTCTGAGGTGTGAAGTGGTTAGAGTCTGAGGCTGAACACTGCAACTGGTGCCAAGGTTAAGTATGATCAGAACTTTGTATGCACTCCCTCTGTGTGCCTTCATGGCATGTACAGGGACATTACTACCTTTACCTTCTACTTCTTGCTGTATATCGGTGGCTGATGGTTCAGTTTGTTTTCTTTCTTGGCAGGAAGATCATCTTTTGCTTCTACATTCCTGTACAAGCCAGCTAGACTGCAGGCTTGAGAGATTTCACTTCATCTATTTCTTGGTGTATGTCTGTGGCTGATGTTTCTCTCAAGAGCTGACGTGTTAGGTACAATGACAAACACAAAATTATAATAATGCATTGAACACAAACAGAAGGAAAGGAAGATCTAAAGGATGAAAGTTCAGGATCAAGGCAGTTCAGAGAGTAGATTTCTCCATGTGAAGGATCGCCCTGTGTCACCACTAGACATATTGCAAGACACGTGGTGAAAATTTGAATGAAATATGCTAAATAAAGGTCATGTTACATTACACTGAAAGACTACACATTGCAATGTGTGTCATTATACAGTAGACAGCTGATGTAGACTGGAGAGTCCAAGCTATTGATGTGGACATGAACTTTTAAGTGCCTTATTTGTGTAGAATTGAATTGGAAGTGGTATTACCATTTATGAGTGTAGGTTTGAAAGGAATGTTAAAAAATGCCACTTTTGTGTTATTACATAAAATCACCATTCACTTCTTAATTGCTCAAAGTAAATTATCATGCCATGTTATCAATTTTTGGCGGAGAATTTGTTGCATGTCCATTAGGTCATTCCGTTATTGATCCAATCTGCAGTAATCACAGTCCCCATGTACTGTTGCAGAATTTCAAAGGGGGACTGGGTGTAGCCATTCTCCTGCAGTTCAAATCTGGTGCATTGGTACCAGGATTATGGAAGTATACCTTAACTCCATTAGCCATGTGACAAAGTTCATCCAGTCATTGACTTACATCTCATTTCATTCAAATATTTGTTTACTTGTCTGTGAACAGTTTAATGATGAATGGTTAATCAGGAGTTTATATCTAGCCTCAGTGCCATGTTGTTGAACTTCTGTGTTCCACAAATGTTAAACAGTTCCGTTAGCTAGCCAAACAACCACTGTTGATTTCTGAAGGTATTTTCTGCATGTTCAAGTACAGTAAGCCCTTGCCAAATGCAATTTTGTGTATATGCAGTTGAGAACATTTAATGGTACAGGAAAGAAGGAATGTACCAAAAGCTGGACAATTTCAGTACACAGATAAAGGTGGGCTGTCACTCACCTGCCAATGAAACTGACGGCCTGAACTATCCAAGCACTGTGTAAGTGTCTAATGTCAAAATATGTATGAATTTTAAGTGATGGTGGTTCTATAAGCAACTGCATCCACATAACCCTACATTTCTCATACAAAGTTTGTGCAATGTGGTTTTGCCCAACACAACCATGGTCGCTCCCTGTAACTCCCACATTGGATGACATCACTACATACCTTTCTGATTTCATTGCCATGTTTCTAGTGTTAATTTACCATTGTGAAACTGTGCTTCCTCTTTAAAATTGTTGACACACCCGCAAAACCTTGATGAACTAAAAATAAAGCAACATTTTATTTTGACTTCTCTTCCAGTCTGGTTCGGGTCTGGTTATAGCATCAGCGTACCCTCAACAGAACTGTTTTGTTACCGTCCAGGAAAATCAGGTTTTGTCTACCCCATCTGGTTGGAACAAGTCTCAGTTGCCAACTGTCACAAGAGTGGTACAACCAAAATATCCCATTGGTACACTGATGTCTATTAATTTTTGAAAGTAGTTTAAATTTGTGTTGAAGCTAAAGTTTCAAGCATGCATCTGCACACATTACTTAGCATGTGGTCAGTAAACATGGCTGACTTACTATTCTCACCTTAGTTTGTAACAGCAGTGTTTTTCCTCATTCTTCAAATCTTCTTACAAGTAATGTAGAAGAGCACTGTAAGCAACTGTATTTGTCAAAAAAGGACAAATAGTTTTGTAGCAAAGCAGTAGATCAAATAGTAGCAGCAACAGAAGTCTTGTATTAACCTTGGACTTCTCACATTCTGCATATTTACTGGCTAATGGCAAGTGTTTCTGTCTCAGTAAGGCCATTGGTTATTTGTTAAAAAATTGCTGTTATTGGCTAATATTAATTTAATTTTTACTACATAGTGAAGTCCTATAATGTGAAGCATGTATGTGTCTCTCACGGGTGTTAGGTAGCAAGGGACTGTGTAATTTCACTGTCCGTCCTGTTTGAATTTGGTTCTTGGAGGGGGACCAGGTATCAGGTCACCATATATATTTGTAACTGATGCAGGTATGACTGTCACTTTTCACTTATGAAGAGATTTGTATGTCTACTGTGAACAAACACAAACTTAACATGTAATGTCAGGACAATAGTAAAGGAGTGTCATGTTGTAACATAGTGTAGGGATAAGAACCTGGGGACCAGAGTTTTGATCACAGTAATGGTCATTGCTGAGCATTTATACTGTACTTTTAATAATGTATTTGTTCAATAGGTTCAAGAGATTTAGTACGGTTTGGGCGCAGTCGTATGATTGCAGACAAGCTCACCAATATTCCTGTGGCTGAGTTTAAAGCGCAACTCAGTGACACGTCTGACATAATGGGCAAGATGGATCTTGCTCCCACTACAAAGAAAATGATGAACTATCTCAGCACAAAGGGCTTTGGGAAACTGTTCTCATCTCCAGGTAACCCTTCGCTTGATTTGGGTAAATTTTGCACGCCATTCTTTGTTTTGTGGAAACTGTTATTTTGAAATCAGTAGTATCTTAAAGCCATTGACATTTGTGATCACAGAAGATGATAACATAAACCGTGGTGGAAAGGTGAACCCCACTGGAGTGCATGTATTTTCCATGTGTGTTTTTGATCCGTTTGAGATTAATTTATTAAAGGTGGAGTTATCCCTTTTCACGTCATGGTGGCATATTGATCAGTGGAGGTACAGTTCCAGTCATTGTTAAGCTTGGTACTTGGTGGAGGTGGGTAGTCAGCTTCCACCCCAGGGAGAAACCCCCCCATATCCCTTGAATAGGAGGCTGGGTGGACCACAGAGCTAGTCTGAACATTTTGGAGAAGAGAACACATGCTGGGAATTGAACTGTGGTGCCTCAGTCATCCAGCCTGTAACCTAATCATTATACCAACAGTGCTTTCCTAACTTCTGATATTTGTTTATTGCAGATACAAATCTATAGTTACAAAGTTGATCACTCTCTCCAGTGAGGTTATTTTTCCATGTATTGTAAATGATGATTGATATGATGTGGCATGGTGTGATATGATATGTGATATACTTTGAGAAACAAAATGGTTGTAAAGGGTGTATGTTTTGCAAATAAAGTCATTTGTCTGCAGTTGTGTTTGAACATAGACCCTGTCAAACAGAACAGCAAAGAACAAAAAGTCAAAGAAAAATAACAGAAATATCTGCTTCACTTGCACTTCTAACCTTACTAGTGCAGCACACATAACTTTTGAAACAGTTGTTAGATACCATGGCAATACTCCAACAAGGTTTATAACTTTGTTCTAGAGAAGTAAACTTCAAACTCCACTATATACCATCCTACAGAAGAAACATGACTATTACAGAGAAATGCAAGGGATACAGAAATGATGAAATTGAGTTTATATGGGTGATGTCATTTGAAATTTGTTTCTAAATGTGGGCTGAACCATTTTATCCCATTCACATTTTCACAGCTTATTTCTTTTAGAACCATTTTAACATTTTACTTTCCATTCCTGCCTGTCTACTACCTATCTTGAGATTTTCCAGTTTTGTGTTGGTCTTTTGTGTGTTATATGATCCATCACTTTTTTTTTTTTAATTTAATTATGCTGTCATTACTATTAGAATATTATGAGAGTGAGTAAAAGTTGTGAACTTGCATACTGAAGTTTGTCATTATATCATTTTCTTGTTTCATCTGTCCTTATTTTTCGTTAGGTCCATATGTTCTCTCTGGTACTTAATTTCTTTGTACTGTATTAGCAAATGTAACATTCGCTCTCATTAATCATTTGTGAAATAAACAGGTAAGAAGATGTGTTGTGCAGAGCTTCTACAGCTCTACACAAGACACCTCACCTTGAAGCAGGTCCCTGTAGAAGAGACATTTGATGATATGGTGTTGCTGCCTCTAGGCTATCAGCGTGAGGGTGAGTTTATAATGCAGATAGTGTCAGAGAATTTTGCAGCAGCAGGGTGAATGTAGCAGTATAGTGATTAGCATTGCTGCTTCATGTTTAGAGGATCTGTGGTTTGTATCATAAGATTGGCTATCTTGACATTTTTTTGTAATTTTCCTCCCTTGTTCTAGGGAGATCCTTTCATGATTTTGACATTGCTAACAGTTCATCATTCATAATCTGTTTTCCAGTGCTGTGTGACTGCATACAACTGATAAATAATCATTAAATAAACCTAAATGGACATGGTGTTATGTTGTTTATACTTGCACATTGTTCTATCAGCCCAAGGAACACCCTGCTTAGAAAATGAGAGTTCCTAATGCCTTGCTCAGTAATAATATCGTCCGAATTGAAAAATTGACAGAACTTGTAAAATTACTTGTGTGATTGTTTTTAGCTTTGGAAAATAATGTGCAGTAGTTTGTGTGTATATTTATATTTGCAGTGGATCCAACAAAAATCAAGCGCATCACACGTCGTAGAAGATATCCAGAAGCAGAGGAATATCAACGTAGACTCATCCAGGAACAAATGCAGCAAACATTTGACAGTCTAGTTGCTGAGAGCCAAAAGAACATGGAGGCTGTCTTTTTGGAGAATTCTGGTAATTGAGTATGTTTACTAATTTTTCATAATGGAACTCAAGGGTTTCAGAGCAGTGATATCAAAGCCCCCTGTTGGACACAGTAATGTTCACAGTTGCAGTCTTGTTTTGATGTAACAGTTAGCTGATCGAGTCATTTCAGTTATGGTAAAATAAATAAAGCTTTTGTAAGTGATAGTAAAAATTTGGAATTTTAAAAAATGGCTCTGCTCAAACAACTGACCACAGTAATGGGCCCATGTAGGTTAGAATGATGTTTCTAACACATTCACCATTTATGGACCAATTTGCAGGGCAGAAAAATCTTGCAGACCAAATATCCCATGGATGCTGTGAAATATATGTTGGGATAAGATAATGCCAGCCAAAAACTTGAAAGGACAGCAGTAGAAAAATTTTGTTACAGTACTGTCTAGCTCAGTTTTGGGCAGTAGTATGTGACGAAACAGAGCACTGTTAATTTATAATCTGCATGCATTTTTCCAGCAAATTTCCTGTTAACATTACTGTTTACAGTAATTTTATTTCTTTACTAACTGGAGGTGGAATGGCATAGTCAGTATGGTGACTAGGCTGTGCACTGGAAGGCAGAGGGATTGTGATTTGATTTCTAAAAGAGTCTAAGGGATTTGCCTTTGTGCAGATTTTCCACATGCTCTATTGGCGCCTCAGTCTCGTATTGGGCTGGTACATGGGGTTCTTCCCCAAGAATAAAGCAGGCAACATACAAACTTGACCACTCACCTCCAGGTAGTGCCGAAGTTCAGGGAGTATGTGGAGCCATACCTTTACTTCTTCATATGCCTTTGTGGCATGGAGATTAACTACGCTTTGGGGGGAATAGTATTTTTGTCATGTATTTGTACTGGAATATGCCAGTAAAGGTTATTTGTTGTGTCGTACAGTTTCAACAAGGAGTTCCATTTACAATTCATTAAGCCTACTGACAGATTTGCAGATTTTATGTTGTATATGTTATTCCAGGTTTGTTGATGCGAGTTTATATCGTAACAGTAAAATGCATTGAGGCCATGGTTTGGCATTCTGGACCTGTGTGTATACGTGGTCGGACAACTAAGTTGGCGAACTCACCACTGTGTGTTTGCTGTGGCAGCACTGGACAAAAGCCTTAGTATGGTTTGATTACGTTGACATATCAGCGTTTCACAGCTGTGTTGTTGATCTATGGCAGTCTCTTTCTGAGTGGCATCTATTACTGTCTGCATGTGTTTTGGTGTGCTGCCACAAGAATATCGGAGCTTGAATTAGAGCAGCGAACAAACATTAAATTTCTTGTTAAACTTGGAAAGAGTGGAAACGAAATCAGAGAGCTGTTAGTGCAAGTTTACGGGGATAATGCTATGAAGAAAACAGCAGTTTACAAGTGGGTGGAACGTTTTTCTGAGGGAAGAGAAAGTGTCACTGACGAATAGAGATCAGGACGGCCAGCAACAAGCAGAACTGAAGAAAACATTGCAAAAATTCGTCAAATTTTGTGTGAAAATCATCGGCTGACAGTCAGGAGCATAGCAGAGCAAGTGAACATCGACAGCAAAACAGTTACAAAAATCTTATATGAAGATCTCGACATGAGGAAGGTGTGTGCAGAAATGGTCCCAAAGGAGCTCACCAAAGAACCAAAGCAAAGAAGAGTCACATTTTGCCAAGACCTTTTGGAGAGGCAAGATGACATTTTGGGCCATGTCATCACAGGTGATGAAACATGGGTCTACCAATATGACCCTAAAACGAATCGGCAAAGTGCACAATGGAAGACTGTCAGTTTCCGATGACCAAAAAAATTTTGTCGGTCCAAGTCAAGAGTCAAAACAATGTTGCTGACTTTTTTTGATATTAGAGGGATTGTTCATTATGAATTTGTACCAACTGGACAAACAGTCAACCAAGTTTACTATTTGGAAGTACTGGAAATGCTGCATGAAAAAGTTAGACAGAAATGACCGGAACTTTTTGCCAACAACTCATGGATCATGCATCACGACAGTGCACCTGCTCACACGGCACTGTGTGTGAGGGAGTTTTTAGCTACTAAAGAAATAACTGTGTTGGAACACCCTGCCTGTTCACCAGATCTAGCCCCCAGTGACTTTTTTCTGTTCCTGAAGATATAGGAAATATTGAGAGGATGGCATTTTGATGACATTGATGACATCAGGAATAATACAATGGCAGCTCTGAAGGCCATTCCAAAAAACCAGTTCCAAAATTGTTTTGAAGTGTGGACTATGCACTGGCATCAATGCATAGCTTCCCAAGGGGAGTAATTTGAAGGTGACCACGGTGGTATTCAGCAATGAGGTATGTAGCACTTTTACCGTGATGAGTTCGCGAACTTTATTGTCCGACCACGTATGGTCATAGGATGATAGACCGACTAAGCCAGAATTAGTGTTGTGTATACAATTGTAAATATGTTAACACCACCACCACCACCACCACCACTATGACTCCTCTTTCTCCTCCTCCTCCTCCTCCTCCTTCTCCTCCTCCTCATCTTTCCCCAGCCATGTCTCATTCTTTTATTAATCAGTGAATTGTCTTTAATGTCTTTAGATGGCATGAGATGTGGGATATATAACCTGCTCTTCTGTCTTGTTCAGGTTAGGGCATTACTGCTTGCTTCTTATTTATCCATACTTTATGATAAATTGACTGCTGTGGGCCTAAAACTCTATAATTACGATGATTTTATTTATTTTGTAGCGTCACTAACAGAGGAAGATCAAGGCAACTTGCAGATCCTCGTTCAGGCTGCTGAGAATGATTCACTGGAGCATGAAGGAAAGGGCAACCATCTGGGTAAAGTACACGAGACTGCTTCCTAAATTGGTGTTCATACAATTATACATGATGTCCTAAACAAGAAAAATAATTTTTGTGTTGTGGATCAAGTGGGACCCCTTGTTACCATGGCATAGTGTGTCCTGAGATTGCAGGTGGAGGTGATGGTGTCTAGATTCAGTGGGTAACTGCAATTATATTGAATAAGCAGCCATTGACAGCAAAAAAATGATCATCCTCCAGTCCAAGGGTTGCATGAGGGATTAACAACATTCTGTCAAGAAATCAGCATGTTACCTAATTTTACAGAGGGCCTTAGTGGGTTCTTTGGAATGGCCTGTGCTATGATTACATGACAAAATGTTATTCAGTATTTTTCTCTTAAGTTTAACTCCATTTATAAATATAATTACTGGGGATCATCAGTGTGAATTTTGCTGCAATTCATCAAGTGCAATTCATATATTGTGGGCTGGGATAGCATAGTCAGTATAGCAATTCACTATAGGCTGGACAGTCTGGGGATTGAATCCTGGTGGGGGTGAGATTTTCCACACCCACCCAGATCAACCATGGGGCCTACACAGCCTCCTATAAAATGTGTACAAGGTTCTCTTTCCTGAGGGTAAAGCAGATGGGGTGTGGTGTTCACTGCCCACCTCCATCCATCGCCAAGGTTAAAGGGTAGAGCTATATGTCTACTCATTCTCTGGGCCTTCATAGCCTGTTCTAGGGTGAACTTTACCTTTATCTGTTCACATATTCTGCATTTGTCAGATACACTAGGGGAAATGAGTGTACAATGAGGAAATACATAGCTATATTGAGACTTCATGAAAGCTAGTGATAGAGTTGGGATGGAATTTTTCTACAGTATTCTCACAGAGTTTGGCATAACCATGAAACTGGGTAGGCTGATTAAAGTTTAAATGTAATGTATTAAATTGTGTATGGGTGAATAAAGAATAAAAATAATCCTTTAACAGCACGACTTTAACTTAATGGAGGAAATACTGAAGTATGCCTAATTTATATATCTGCAAGCACTAACTTACTGTACCTGCACCCCCCAACTTTATTATCTGCATTCATTCCTGCTGTGAGATGTCAGAAACCCAAGCAAACACCGAAATACCACACCTTCATCAGGACCTGCAGATGGAAATGTAGTACTGATTTGAGGCCATATGAGTGCTCTGCTGCTGATTACAGACAGGTCTCATTTTACATGATATCTTTTTGTGTGATTTTGCTATAATGTAACTTGAAAATTCACACCACTTTTAGAATTTACGCGATAATGTTCGGTTTAACGTGACTTGGCATAGATGATCCGTGGCTGAATTTATCTTCTGTAGGAGGCTAGCAGAAAGTGACGTCACTGTCACGCCATCTGTCATATGTATGGATTAATTATGTTGGTGATATTATCACGTGGCTCTTTTAGTTTTTTCTTCAACAGCAGTGGCTTTTCTTACCAACATGAGTGAGAAATATAAATCTACATCATGTAGGGCAATCCAAGTTAAAAATCTTTGTAAGACAATCAGTATTGAAGAGAAATTAGATGTAAGAAGCTGAATGGAAAGAGGTGAATGAATTATTGACATGTGCTGTAATGTTAGACTCACTCACAGTAGTATAAGTACAACTGGCGATAGTGCTGAAAGAATTAAAGAAAGTGCTAAGTCAGGAACTAAAGTGATCACTGAAAGGTTCTTACTGAAAGAGTTCAACTATGAAACATATGGAAAACATTTTGAGTACTTGGACGTACTCCATCGTGCAGAGTCCTTCTTGAGAAGCTAACTGGTTTGCAGCTAGTCAAGAAATTCCCCACATTTCACGGAACCCGAAGGTTCATTACCACACTCACGAGCGTCCACCACCTGTCCCTATCCTGGGCCAGCCCAATCCAGTCCATATACCCACATCCCACCTCCTGGAGATCCATCATAATATTACCCACCCATCTATGCCTAGGTCTCCCCAGTGGTTCTTTCCCTCCGGTTTCCCCACCAAGACCCTATACACTCCCCTCTCCTCACCCATACATGCCACATGGCCAGCCCATCTCATTCTTCTCGATTTTATCACCTGCACAATATTGGGTGAGGAGTACAGATCATTTAGTTCCTCATTATGCATTCTCCTCCATTCCCCCATTACCTCATCCCTCCTAGGTCCAAATATTCTCCTTAACACCATATTCTCTAACACTCCCAGCTTCCTTTCCCATGTCAATGTCAGTGACCAAGTTTCACACCCATACAAAACAACAGGCAAAAGTGTAGTTCTCTATATCTTAATCTATAAATTTTTGACTAGCAACCTAGAAGACAAAACATTCTGCACTGAATGATAGCAAGCATTTCCTGACCTCAGTCTGCTCTTAATTTCTTCTGGAATAGAATTTTGATTTGTTAAAGTTGTTCCCAAATATTTAAACTCTTCCATCCTCTTGAAAGTACTATTATCAATCCTCACATTGTGATTTCATCCTGCATTCTGATCTCAAGACATGACCTTGTACTTAGATTTATCAGCACTTACTTCCAGTCCAGTCTCCCTAGTAGCAGCTACCAAAGCTTCTGCATTTTCCGTTAGAGTGTGTATACTTCCTCCCAGTATATTAACACCATCGGCATAAGCCAGAAGCTGATGTGTACCTTTTAGTTTCAAGCCGTCCTGGTTTACCTGAACCCTCCTAATGGCGTACTCTAAAGCAAAGTTGAAAAGCAGTGGTGATAGAGTGATATAGGATCAAAATGTATGCCACGGGCCTGTAAGCAAGTTTTTGGTTCAAGGTAAGGCTCATTCTGTTAGTGAGGATCTGGAGGATCTGTGAAATGGTGATTATAATGTTACGCAGTTTAGTTCAAATATAGGTTGGTTTAGGAAGTTCACAAAGAGAGAATTTTCAAACATTAAAATGAGCAGGGAAGCTGTTTCTGCTGCTGACACTGTGGCTGCTGAATAGCTATATCTATAGAAATGTATGTATACGTTATATACACTGTGTATATACTCTATAGTATTGTAGTCATAGACTATATAGGATGAAGTTTTCAATCCCCTAACTCCCAGGAAATACACTGCTTGAAATGGGAATCTGAATTGTGCAACATTTTTCAGGAATGTAACCCTGGCGTGAAACGAGAACTGCGTGCATAGAGTCCTTGGTCCATTGCCTCAAATCCTGGTATTTGTTGGAACCCACTTACCAGATTACATGTATTACACATATCTTTACCGCCATGGAAATTTCATATCTCATGCATGTTCACCTTCTTTCTCATTTTTATATGACACTTAAGAACGGAGACAGTTGAAATGGTGTCCTGAAATAACAGTCATTGTGTGCTAATGTTATACTCTGATTTTAGAGGAAACAGCTGCAAACAAGGACATTGTGTGTATTACGTAGTAGTTACCAGCTAGCTACCTGTGGTTGTTGGTTGGTATTATTGTTTTGGGGTTCTTTTCTTACACGGCATTCCTGTGGGAAGTATTGGAAGTGGTGTATTCAGTGGTGTCTGTGTGTGAGGAAAGGGAACTTTGTGATGTAAGCAGATGTGTAAAAAAATAATTTTATGTAACTAAAACATTCACAAAAATGATAGTGCATAGAAAGTCACAGAATATTGCTTTGAAACAAAGATATGATCATTACTTTTATTTCTTTTTAGGCACAATTGCATCTTTGTGGGGCACCTGTTAAAATTACTCCATCTCTCTACATATACAGCTAAATTCCTTTAATCTGACATACAGTAATTCGGAAATCCTGATAATCTGGCACTTAAGAGTGTCTCTAGACTGGAAGTTTCGCTTTTTACCAGAAAAAAGCTTCATCACTGAAACAGACAGATCTCTGGAACATGTTCAGAAAGGCCTTCAAGAGTGTCTGTACATCCACCATTGTGGTATATTCTGACCCCTTGCCTTCCATCAATATTTTGAGTTCTGAAGACACCAGAAAACAGAAGAGGACCCTGAACCAGTAGGTGAAGGAGATATCCAAATGGAATACTACTCTGATCAGTTGTACAGCCAAAATATAGGAGCAGTAACAAAAAAGTACCTGTTAGAACTTAGGTTAGTGCAGGTACTGTCTGATAGTCTGGTATATTTGGTAATTCAGCACCTGTCCAGTCCTGCCTGAGTCAGTTTAATGGAATTTTGCTGTACATGCAATAAATGGAGAACTTGATAATAGGGAGTTTAACTCAAATTTGTTTGCCCATTTCAGTTTTAAATGGATAACCGAAACTACAGGAAGATCTTAATGTGTTCCTGCACGCATCTTAAGTGCAGCTCACATAATATTTATCAGCATGAAAACTGTTTGGAATGAAAGTTGTAGAAAAAATGAAAGGCATGTTTTATTCCCATCACATTTTTGTTTGTAACTGTTACAGTTTTTTAGGTAAATCGACAAGATTTTGCCAGCCTGCCAAAAGTGTTATGCTTTGTGTACATTTTCCAACTCGTTTGGAATTATCATTTTGAAATTACTAATTTTGATTGTACAGGTACTCAACCTGCATCATCAGATCAGGAAGACTGCAGTATACAGGGGCACTCTGAAAACCTATCTAGTGACAATTTGCCATCAGGAGACTGGCTTGGAACTGTCCAGCAGTTCATTATCATTGTTCCTAGTGACCCTCTTGTAGACAATATCACTGAGACTGTAATAACATCATGAATTGCCATTTGTGGTGCAAGATTGTTCCTATCTTGTGACTTGAAGACTTGTGCCATATTGTATCCGTTTGCTAGTCTGTGGTGCGTCTGAACAGGCAAGGTGTAAAACAAGTTCAGTGGACCTGACTCCATAGAGGTATACAAGGTACAACCATGTATAGAGCAAGCAGTGTTTCTCAAATATTTTGCAATCTTGAAATCCTTTTGGCAATTAAATATTTTTATGTAAATCTTAAATGGAGTATTTTTTGTAGCTTTAGTTTTCTTATTCTAATGCTACACATGAAAGGTTCAGATTACTCTCATATTTCAGAGGATGGAACAAGTGAATCTGTTCACAATTCATGTGGAGCTGGAAGTTAGAGTGTTTAACACTGTATCCACAGCTATGCTCTGAATATAGCCTGCTACAGTATTGCTTCTTTGTTGTTGCACATCTTTGAGAATGCGGTTTGACACAGACATGTTCATGCCAGAGGAATTACTTTGTGTACATGTTTGCATTGTCACGAAAAGTGCCCATTGGCTTCGTTGTGTCCGTCCATCTGTCTGTATGTGCACGTTTCAGTGATACATGGTATTGGGACTTTCATGAAATATCTGTTGAGAAAATCCAGATGAGGTTAAAATCAGAAATGTTGGGCCCTTTTCATGAAGACTTAAGTATTTTTCAGATTATTGGCTGTGACATGATGTAGTGTAACAGTAAATAGAATGCATTGTTGCATTTCCATGGCAGTGTTTTCAATATTTATTTTCTTGTTTGCAATCACATAACTATGCTTGAGATATGTGTCAGCTCTTCCTTCAGACCAGCCCAAAAGTTGATCAGAGGAAGATTTGTATGTGGATCTTTAAAACTCTTGTCTTTTGAAGTAACATTTCATTCCTCATTTTGTTGTTGGCCTTGCTTTTGATTTATATTTTTCCTCAAAACTTCCATTTTGGTCTAGTGATCTGCTGCGGGGAGTTCAAATAGATATATATGGTTTACATTTGGTGGTATTTATATTTAATGGCACTAACTTGGGAAACTTAGTTTCTCAGCTACTTAAGAGATTCTTTGCCTCTTGTAGAACCTGAAAGTTCAACATTGTATTCACAAGAGCCTCTCAGTGGTCAACCATTTGCGCCACATTATGGGTGGGCCATTTTAATATGAATTCATGTTTTGCAACCAACATTTTTTATTATGCATTTTTACCTGCCATGTTTGCTACATCCCATGCTCATCTCATTCACTTTCACTTGATCCTCACAGTATTGTTTTTTGAAGAGTACAAATGTTGATGATCCTTATTATGCAGTTTTCTGCAGACTCATGTCCCCCTACCATCCAGCTATTAAATACCTTCTTATCCTTTTCTTAAATGTCTTCTCTTAGTGTGAGAGACCAAGGTTCACACCTGTTCATAGTGACAGATAAAGTAATAGTTTTGTATATTTTATTCATTCTGTCAAAGCAGCTATAGAGTTTTTGACCACTTGTTCTCTGGGATCTTGGGTTTGAATCCTATTTGTTTCATGGATGTTTCTTGTCTTCCTTTATGTATGTTGGTCTGTGTAGGTAGATAACATCCCATGTACAGAAAATATTAAAAAAATGTCAAAATCATACATATATCAGAAGTTAATTCTGGACTGAAACAGGCCAGAGTGTCTATAGCTTAAACTGAAAGAGGATTACATTGTCATTCTTAATTTTTTTAGATAGCAGACAGGAAGATGATATGAACTGAATGAAAGCAAAGCAAGCATTTCCAGATTTTAGATAGTATTGATGCCTTCATGAATGAAGGAAATTAAGATTTAGTGCTGCCCTTTGCAGATGTTACTTGAACTTACTACCTTTTGAAAGGATCGGTAATCCCTCAATATGTGAGCAGTCAGTTCACATGTTTTTACTTATTGGAGATGCACAAATTAATGCTGGTTTTTTTTTGATCCAGTTTAAACTTACATGAGGTTTCTCCTCCTGTAAACTGGTCATTGTTCCTGATACCCTTCTTGGTTTTTGGCTGTTCACAAATCTTCTGAAATGCACAGACTTTCCTATCATCCCTGATCACTCTGTACAGTGTCTCACATTGTTGTCATGAAGTTTGTTCTTCTCAGTGTTACTCATATTGAATCTACTGAATCTTAAGGAATTATTGTGTATTATGTATAATAAGGTTGATATGTTCCATACAAGCATAATAATGTAACTATTTCTTATGGATAGGTTAATGGCTAATGTGTTATGTAAATATAATAATGGACCATTCTGTTATTTTTTGTTACTGATGTGCTGTTGTGTGCTTTATTAAGGTGAACTTCATATGTTTGGGGGAAATTTTTGCCCTCTGGAATGAGTCAAAATTTATAACATGGGAAGTAATGGTAAGATTTATGCAGTGGTTAAAAAACCCATTATAACAGAGACAATAAGGTTTGATAAATTACGTTGGTTTGGGCATGTACAGAGAATGGAAGAAAATATAATTTCCAAAAAAGTATTATATATGAATTTGGAAACAACAAGGCTGAGAGACCAAGAAATAAATGGTAAGATGGAGTGAGGGAGGACGGAAGACTAGTTGGTGGAAAAGGGTGGAAGGAAAGGGTATATAACAGAGAGGAATGGAGGAAGCTTCTGAGAACGACAAGAAATCGTCGCATTCTGCACATGCTAATGGAATGAAAGAAGTAATGGTAAATTAATCTCTGTTTTAAGAATCTTGGCCTTTCTAGCAGTTTTCAAGGAATGAATTAAGCTGGTAATCTGAGGGATTACTTTATTATGTTTTGTCCAATATTCTGATGATGAGACATGAAGGTATATTTAGTTTTCTATGCATTTTCTTTTAGACCATTCTCCTTACCAGTGTCTAATAGATTCTTTGTTTCCATTTTTGGTATCTACAAGTATCTTCAAACCCGATAAAGTAACATCAGCGTAGACCATAAACTGTGTGTCCAGTTCTAGTCCCTCTCGATTTTCATGGATCTTTTTATCATGTATTCTAAAGCTGTGGTGTTAAAGCATCTTTGTTTCATAATATTTTGAACATGAAATGAACAAGACCAGTGCTTACTTATAGGGACTTTGCTATAGGTTTGATATCAACATATTTTATGTAGCCCAGCTTCTTCCTTGATCAACTGAAATTCATAGAAATGGTGAACAGTATTGCTGTCATGTATGAATCAGTGACTTTCTTGAGGAATACATGCACAGCTGATGTATTTTGCCATTGTATTCACGTCTTTAATATCTGTCTGACTATTGCAAAACACAGTAAAGAGACTATTATGTTAAAATGTAGATTGATGATTCCCTGATAATTGCATCAACATACAAAGTGACAGAATCTTGAACATTGTTCGATACCATAGTTTTTAAGTAGCTGATGACAGTGATAGCCTTCGTAATTGCTACAGACAGTTTTCCCATTTTTTTAGGCGCATTCGCAAAATAGCAAAACGCTACTATTAGCTTCGTCATGCCTGTCTGCATGGAACAGCTTGGCTATCACTAGATGGATTTTCATGAAATTTGACATTTGCGTATTTTTCAAAAGTCTGTTAGGACAATTGAAGTTTCATTAAAATTGGACAAGAATAATGGGTACTGTATATGAAGAACAATATACATTTTTGATCATATCTCATTCAGTTTTCTTATAATGAGAAATGTTTCAGACAAAAGTTGTAGAGAAAATCAAAACATATTTTATGTTCAGTGACTTTTTTTTAAAAAAATCATGTGTTTATGGGATAATGTGGAAAAATATCGTAGATCTGGGCAGGCCACAGATGACAGTATGGTGCATGCATATTGTTTGCTGGGTACTGAAGGCTACAGACACACACTTAGAATATGTAATACTTGTTACTTTTCCATGGCAACAGTGGTTGCACATGCCTCAATGTTATGTTTTACGTACATTGCCCGTCTTGTTTACAGGTAGGTATGATAAGAGTTTCCTTCTGTTACTATGGCATTTTTATTACTCATTCCAAATAGAATTAATGTAATAAGCTTTTGGGCATCAGAATGGAAGGCTTTGTCTTCTGCTTGGATTGTATCTTCCAGAATTTGGTCAATATCTGGCAATGTATACCTTGTGAACTTTTCCTGAGAAATTCATAAAAGGAAGCAGGCTGAAGCACTAATGACTTAGTTGTATGTATTTGTCTGACAGTCAGTGTTATCCCCATATAAATACCATAGTTAATGGAAGTAATTTTTCCATGTATTCAGAATATTGTTCAAAGCTACATGCGGATAACCATTTCCATTTTAACCAAATTAGGAACTAGTTTGGTAACCATTCTAAAATTTTTGTATGATTCTATAGAAATTAAAATATTATTTTTCTTATTTGTTCGATTCTCATTGATTTGTTTTACAACATTCCATCTTTTGTTCTGAAATGTCTACTAGTTTCACATCTTGCATTCATAAATAATGAACACTGCAGCATTCCTAGTTGTAACTCTGAATTGGAGGTGTAAACTGTAAAAATGTGTTGGAAGCAGGACATATTCAGCAGTTATTTACAGTGTTGTAATTAAACTGTAGTAAAGTACACTGCATGCATCCAATAAACACTATCTGGTTGAATTATTCTGATTATTCAGTTGAGACAACAATGAATGATGTCTACCCACTTACGAAGGAGTTTGTTTCTGTGAAGGCCTACTGTGACTTAAAAACAGTTACAAAGCAATAAAGTGAAGTTGACTCCATCAATTTTATGCTTTGTTGACCGTGCATCCTAGTATAATCTTTGTAAATAAACCAACATGATGCACAATTTTTCATGTATGTTTATTTCTATTCTGTACATATTTCAGGCAACCATGTGCCCATCATCAGGAGAATTATCTGTATCAGTGCGATACCTGATATATGTCACCCTGTGTGGACGACTGTCTGGTCATCCACACACATATACCAAGTATCGCATTGATACAGTTAATTCTCCTGATGATGGGCATATGGTTGCCTGAAACATGTAGACAATAGAAATAAACATACATGAAAAATTTGTGTATCAAGTTGGTTTATTTACAAAGATTGACTCTATTAGTGTGAAAGTGGTGATACTGCAAAATGCCATTTGCTATTAGGCAGTTTTCTTGTGTGGAACCTTTGCATCCTCTGTGGGTATCCCTGGTATCCTGCAGAACAGTTTGAGAAACACTGCTCTACTTCACTGAAGCAGTTTTGGTTGCTTCCATTCTGTACCCCAGTTTTATAGGCCCAGACATTGTTTACCCAAGACCTAGACATAAAAGTGCATTGAATTTGTGTGTGTGTGTATAATTAACCTTAAACAAAATGGTCACTGTGAGTGTATCCATATGTACATATGTTTATACAGTAGTCTTTTAAAGATGTTATTTCTTATGCCATTTCTGCGCTGAGGAATTTCCTTTCACAAATGCTCTATCATGTACCTGTGCCAGCCATGATTTCCAGTTTGTTCAGATAGAGGTGTTTCTTTTAACAGTGACCTCTTAGCATGAATATGTTCGAACGGTGGCGAAAGTATTTGTGGTCAATGAATGGTACATCAGTCCTTAGAGGATTAAATTGCAGTAAAATCTGGATTTGTAAAATATTTTTCCAGGTTCCAGCCAAAGCACAGTATAAACACTTTATTCTCTTTATTTAATGAATTTCAGTTCAGTAAATAATATACTTGTGTTCCTTATCTGTGCATTTGCTGGTGTTATTACATGAATCGAAATAAATAATATACATTTAGTGAACAAATGTTCAACTTTCCAGAACCTTATGCTCTGATCTACTGTGTGATTAGTGTTACAAAATACAGTGTTTTCTCTATGTGAGAAGTTGTTACTGCACAGTGTCATCAGTTGTTTCACAAATGAATTTGATATTGTTGATTTTACACCTGCATTTATTTATGTAGAAACAGAGTTTAACTGCCACTGTTTATGAAGGTATAGTCCATGTTCATGCCATAAAGACATATGGGGAAGTGGAGGTGAGCTTATTGCTTGTGTAGATAAATTGTATCAATAATATACACGTCTTAGAAGACAATTTTTTAAATGTATTTTGATTAACTGCTGTGTAGTGAGAAGCGGATAGGCATTTAGTCTCCAGAGATTTATTACATAGGGATTTCACTTTATCACTGTTTTTATTTAATTTGCTGTGACATTATTGAGTCATGGAACATGTCATTGGGTGGCGGCTTCATGGTGTTTCAATCAGGATGGGTCTTAATGATAAAACCTCCATGCTTTATCCTCCAATATGCATTCCTTATTTATATGTGTTTACCCCTACACTACTGCCCTTTGTATATCTACCCTCATTTGGTCACTCAACCGTGTTCCTCGTCTTCTCAGTTGTCCATTCATTAGACGCGTTCATTTTTATGCTCTGAAATTTCTTCTCCTTATAGTTTATAACAAAGGCTTTTTTTCCCCCCTCCATATAGGAGAAACAACTTTCCTGGAGTTTCCCAGTTCCAGATTATATCACTAACAGGTTTGCTTTCTTCTGGCTTGGCATGCTGTGTATCCTTACAGAAGTGCACCGACATTTCAGACGAACAAGTCTTCCTAGTGACTGCTGTGCTCATGTCTTACTCGTGCCTGGTAGTAGTGTGGTAAAATTCCCTTTCTTCACAGATTCTCTTTGTAATTATCTAATAGAATTTATCGTTTGACACAATTTTGCAGCCCATGGAAGAAAACTTTCCAGCTTTCATAAAATTGTTATATGTAGGAGGATTGTCTGGAAAGTATCCATCTATTTTGATATCTCGAGAACCAGTCATGTGGCCTTGATGTAACTTGGCAGCCAGTCAGAAGAGACCTTACTGTGCATCCGTGAACAGTTGCTCTCCCGTAGGGCTAGTCAGTCGGCTGTGAGACACCATTGACTGAGCTTGTGTCCTGTGTGACCGTCGCATTCAAAATGGCCAAGCGAGCAGATCAGCTTCATCACGACAATGTGCCTGCCTATTCTACAGCTCTTGTGCCGGCTTTCTAGGCAAAGCACATCACCCAAATCTGTCAGCACCCGTCCAGCGTAGATTTGGCTCCTTGCAACTTCCGGCTTTTCCCAAAGTTAAAATAACCATTGAAAGGGAGGTGATTTGTGAATGTGATGGTCATACAATACATGAGCTCAGTCACTGGCATCTCGCTGCCAACTGATTACTCTCACAGGAGAGTGAATGTTCATGGATGCACAGTAAGGTCTCCTCTGACTGGCTGCCAAGTTACGTCAAGGCCACATGATGGGTTCTCGATATACATAATGGATCGAAACTTTCCGGACAGCCCTCATACATTTTATTTTTTAATTTCTACTTGACCAATTGCAATGACAACAATTTTATTCCAACTTATTTTAAAAATTTAGCTTCTGTGAATGTTTTTTCACAAACTATTTTTCAGAATTCTGTATTCTTTTAGTAAGATATGATCTGCATTGTGAATTGTAATGACAAAACATACACATACACACATGTGTTTTTCAGTTTTTCTAGTTGATGAAACTTTTGATAGTGTTCAGCAAGTGTTTTGTCAGATTTAGGTTACAGGCTGTGAAACATCTGAAAGATAGCAAGAGGACCATTATTTAAATGAAGTACATGAAACATGTTTTTATGTAATGACTACATTTTGTGTCAGGAAATAACAGTTTGTTGGTTGAGATGTCTGCAGTGAATGATAAAAACAAACTGATGGTTAAAGGTATAAATTTATTAATTACTAATAATAGACATTGTTAGTTGAGAGGTAGGACTGAAGGTGGAAAATAACTATCTTTCGTGTGTTATTTCTGGAGTAACAGTATAATCACATGAAATTATACATTTTGTTTTTCAGACTCTGTAGTTCTCTGAGTTTCTTACTAGCATGTATTCAAAATGTGGCAACTAAAAGACAGTTTAATGCCAATACACAATTCTTCTGTTCTACTTTCTCAATTGTAAATCCCTCCATAGTTTAAAGTTCGTAACTTCTTACATAAATCTGAATGTAACACATGGGCTTTCACTGTTTTTTTTTAATCATGGTCATTTTTTAAGAATACTAGTGCTGAAATATGTATTGTCTTTATAAATGTATCTTGTACCTTGATAATAATGGCGCAATGAAAGGAAGGAAGTTAAGCTATATAATCTGGATGTAGGTTGGTTCCTTCATACAGTAATTCAGGTCCATAAGTGATGTGATAAAGAAGAATTGTAGGATAAACAGGAATTGAAAATTAATAAGTTGTAGGCAGTAATTCCCTGTTTTTTTAAGACACACCCCTTTATTCAAAGTGGAAAGGGGAAGAGTAATCCAGCTCTGACTTTTGATTGGTAGGTTATTTACTGATGCCATATTAGTTGCACAGTTTATTTAGTACTGGGAGGGGAGACAAGCTGTCAGTGGTGCATGTGAACCTTAAAATTGATTTAGTGATAAATATGAAGCTCTTCAAATATACCCTAATAGTAGCAATAACATTCTATAATAAATATAAATACACACACACATATACACAGTTGTGACACTCTTGGGATTGAAAGATAACTGAGAAGAGTTCAGGATTCAAAGGTTTGAATGCCTCGCAATGTTACATTATATGTATATTTCCTGTTTTGTTTTCTCATAGCATAAATTTTATGAGCCTTGCCAAAGAACTGGCAATATCCTGACAGCCTTGAGGACCAATGGTTTTTTCCCCAAACATACACGCATTCATGGTAGGTAGAGAGGTCATGACAAACAAAGTTGTGAACAGTATATGTTATACTAGTAATAAGCAACTGAGCAACTTAGTTTAGGCAAAGCCAGGGCTTTTCCTGAGCATTAACATCAGATGAGGTTTCACATAGCCTCTTGTCACAGAGATCTCTCTTCTTTTTTGAGGTGAAGGTCATTGGTGTCACTCCAAGGTTCAAATTTACTGAGGATTAGTTGTTGCAGACTTCTGAATTTTAAACGGGTCACATCCTCATTTTCATGAAGCATGGATGTTAAGGTTAAAATTATACTGAGGACCTTTCTGTATGTTGTTTCTGACACACGAATGTGGCAAAATGTAGTACATTTCTGGTATGTCTTGTGAAGTATGTTTGTAGTTAGATTCAGGGCTAAGTATCTGCAATTTTGATATGTGCCCATGTGTAATGAGACTGACATTACATACATTTGGATTAGGTTTAGAATCTGCAAACGAAAATTCAAATTGCATAATTCTTTATATGTATAGAAAAGTGCAGTACAATTTTAATGCACAAATACTGTTAAAATGTCACAAACTTGACTGGATTAACCTATGCTTACAATTTCTTTGGAAGGTAATATTTATCCTCAAATGGATGCAAAGTGAATCTACCTAAAATTACAACTTGACATACATAAATATAAGGAAGAAACGTAATTTCTAATTCAAATTTTTAACAATAAAGAGGTTCATGAATTTGAGTGGTTTCCATAGAAGGCTATAAGCTACACTATGCCTACTCAGTCTTCACATTGTTTGATATGAAGGCTTCTTTTTGCAGCATGCTATGAAACCTTTTTTATGTTATCCAGCAAAAAAATTGCAGTGGGTATATAATTCACCTAGAGGTACACTGCGCTCCATCGAAACGTCGGTAAAAATTTACTACTCGACACGGCGTAACATCTCAGAAAAAGTTAATTTTCATTAAGACTGCTGTGAAAACTTCGAATCTCGTAAATAACTAGTAGCAGCTGCGACATAAGACGGAAAACAAGGGTGAAAAGAACTGTTGGTGGATGTACTTCCTTTGCATCCATTTCTTCTCACTTTGTATATGGCTGCAAAGGAACGGGCATACCAAAGTCTGCGCAACCAACAGGTGAATATTGGTACGTTGTTGGCTACTTAGTTCTGTTTTCAAGGATCGATGGGAGTACTGTTAACAGCAATATTTCGTTATGTGCTTAAAGTTACACTGAATTCATAATAAACGTGAAGTAGTTTAAATTGTGGTTTGGTTAAGAGCACTTGTACCAGTGTCGATAATGTGTGTTTTTGGCATTCACGTAGTACGTTGTGACGGTCGGTGGCATAAGTGCTTGTTGTAGTGACGGTACGCGTGCAACAAGAAAACGCGGGTGGGTACCGCCATTAAGTACATATTCGTGTACGATGATGCTTTAAAATGGTACTAGATTACACCTCGTTTTTACAGTCATGTATTTTCCATGTTGTGTTTCGGTTTGATAGGTCAGGTTAGCTTAGCGTATTATGAGCTTTACCGTAACCTGCTATAATTCTTGATTACCAGTGACTGTGTTGTTAAAGAATATTGAGAAGGTGTGTTTGACTTCGCAACTTATTTAGGTTATAAGGTACTGCAGGCTTACAACTCACTGTAAACAGTTAACTGTATGTTAACAAGGAAGACAAACAAGTATCAAAAAACTTTATTTCGTTCATTTCTATGCATAATACGTACATAATTAGTATCAGAAATTACAGAAAAGGGGGTGTTTTTTTTTTTTGATACATTGGCAGCCTCTTCTGGGAGAGAGTAAGGATAATGAAAAAAAAAATTTAAAAAAAGTTTCACCTACACAGATATTTTTGAATGTGACGTGTTTTTGTATGACAGTTATAAACAAAATTGATTCAAACTGGTGTTTTTTTTTTGCAGATATATCAGTGTTGGAAACATTTTTGATACTACACTCTTCCGTGTCATATGAATGTGTTTCTCACTAGGGTTCAGTAAATTTCAGCAAACCAATTGCCATGTTGTGGCTGGTTTTGGTTATCTGGTCTCAGTGGGTTTAGCCACTACCACCACCACCACCACCACTACTACTACTACTACTACTACTACTACTACTACTACTATTACTACTACTACTACTACTACTACTACTACTGTTTCCATTACAGAGTGATATATTTGAACACACCAGTTGAACACATACTACTTAATCTGTGCGATGAACATTAGCAGGCTTGTCATTTTGTATATCAAAATGATGTTTGTGTTGGTACATATTTGAATGAGAGTTCGCATATGATTTGTACACAGACAGAGTGAAGATTTCACTGTTAATTTCAGGATGTTACAGTTCCATGTAGAGGAGCTATTCATACAATTATGTATATATTAAGAGAGTCTTACTACTAGACAGAAGAGCCAAATTGCATTAGTGAGTGCTGGGTGATGAGAAGCTGGAAGATGTTGGTGCTATATTTTAACATTTCCAGAAATACCAGGGGTGTTTTACATAGATTGCCAGGATTTTAAAACACAGTATCACAAAACTCTTCAAGTTGAGCACTGTTATACAATGGTAGTAAATGAATTGCAGTCATGTGATATTACTAACAATGGGTTTTTACATTTGAATATTTTGGTCTGTTAATGTGGCTGAAATAAGCTTTCCTGAATTTTTTTTTTTTGGGCAGGAGACTTAACTTTCTCTTCTTTAGTCTGGTAAATACATATATTGGAATGCACACAATATGAGCCAGATTTATGAGGTACTGTCACATGATTCTAAAATTTGTGTGATTATAGACGGAATGATTGGACCACGTATTTTTTTCAAGGTCATAAGTAGGTCTGGGAGGTGGAGTGGGTACTTGAGCAACTGGCAAGTGAAGAATACCACTATGCATTCTTGCAACCAGATTCTGCCACTTTTCATAAAAGCAAAGGCATCCATGAATGCGTTGAGGGAAGTGTTTGGGATGGACTTAGTAGAATTTAGTAGTTTGTGGCCAGTGTGCACTTTTTGTATATTAATTGGAAATGTCAATCACACGTATGTTAATTTTCACTTTTCATAAAAGCAAAGGCATCCCTAGATGCTTAGGTGGAAGTGTTTGGGATGGAGTTAGTAGAGTTTAGTACTTTGTGGCCAATGTGCGATATTTACACATTAATTAAAAATGAAATCACACATATGTTAATTTTGTAATTATGTTATTGATCATACATGTGTAGGAATTTGGCATGCAGAGCCCAGCAGTGGCCTCACAACCAGTTTTACAATACCAGCTTCAGGTACAAGGCAGCATACCCCCTCCTTCTTATCACAGCATCCCAGGCACTATGCTTGCTCATGTTTCTTCAGACCAAGCAGGACCACCAACTTATGAAGAAGCTATTGATCCACATGGTAGGCTGTTTTCAACACTGTGTAATTACTCTACTTCCTTGGACCCATAACAGATTTGCACTGTTCTAAGTTTTTTAATCTACATTTTTGATGATTGCATTGGCTTAGCATGTATAATACAATAACCAGTGTTGAGGGATTTATATTTTTATTGTTAAGCATCTTTTTGTCCAGTGGACATACTTCTCCTGTTTTGAGATTTAAGGTTTGGAAAAATGTTACTGGGTTATGACAAAGAAGTTGGGCATTGTCAACAGAGCAAAACACATCCAGTACTTTTTTTTCACTTGTTTTCTTTAGGTTTTAAATTTGTGAATAGTTTTCTTGGAAAGCACTCATTATTTTGACAGACACTATGATTTCTCAAAAATTTAGCAACTGATTGAGAATCAAATATCATCAAGGCACCGTACGAGGGAGAATTTCAGTTAGTATTTCTTAGATGATGTTTTCCAGTGATTACAGTCAGTCATGCCAATTGCTGAAATATTACTTCCGTCTGAGATTGCTCCTCAAAGAGAGCACAGTTTGTTGCAGTTACAAATGATCCTCAATGCTTAAGTGGTTCAACTTCCTTAGCACATACCTCATAGAGAACACAGTCTGTCTCAAATATGAAGGCCAATCTTGATGAGAGATCATGAATGTATATAGGTTGTCACACGCAGGGTTTGGTGTTTTTGTCCTGTTTTAACCAAATTTGGAATGTATTGACAGATTTTATTAAAAATTCCAAATATATTTCATGAAATCTAGTGTGTGGGAGTCTCTCTGATACATGCAGACAAACAATCAGACATGACGAAGCTTGTCCTGTTGTATACACAAACATGCTTAAAAGTGGTATAGCATTGTGTTTGTATTTGGAATAACCAGAATACTGATGAGATTATAAATAAAAGAAACTTACAGTAAAATTCAGGTATGTGTAAATTTGCTCTTTAGAATATCTCGAACAAAGGGATGGTCAATTGTCTTTAATTTTTAATTTGGTATTAGTATGTCCAGTAGAATCAAGAGTGAATGGAACTCACTGAACTCATCAACTACAGATTCATTATCAAGACATTTGATACTTAACCCTTTAAACGCCAAGTTAAACCCCATCTGCCATCTTCTGGCATTATTAGGGGCTCACCATATTCTCTACGTTAGTAGGATAAGGGTTAAAACTAAGAAGGTAATGCGGTGAGGTGAGATATGTATCATAAGGAAAACAAAAACTCAAAAATATTCTAGACTTAATTTATGAAGTACCTGGTTTGAATATAGCCTAAACTACTGTTTGTCTTGACTGAGGTTTTCATGGTTTTCCCAGGTCTCTTCAGGCAGGTGATAGGATAGTAATGTGAAGTAGACCATGACTGCATTGTATCAAACTTTTTTATGCTCACAGTTTAGAATCATCTACACATTTCATTTCACACACACAACCATGAACCTCAAGCATCATCATTAAAAAAGAAAACCTAGGAATCAGTTAAAAACCTAAAACAGAACATGATCAGAAGCATAAGTGCGAACCACTGTATCACAGCATGAAGTGCAATTTATGTATTATTGTCATAATTTTTAGATTATTATTAGTTCATTTGTGACTGATGTTGGAATACTGAAATAATTATTCCTCTCATTCCATTATATTTTGTCTTTTCAGCGCCTCCACCCACCTACGATTCACTGTTTGGACGAGTACGTGAAGCACACAGAGCATCGAAAGGAATTTTAGATTTCTTGAAAAATGTTTTTATTTTACTTATAGGAACAAGTAAGTTTATTTCCTACATTAATGTTACATGATGAATAATTTGTAATACATAATATGAGATTGCTTGCTTCTGGTTCTTGTTTTGCAGTTGGTTGCAGCATTATTTTAGGTGTGACAATTGTCATTCCTATTTGGATGATTGTCATGGGTTCCATCTACTTATATGACTGTCCACAAGGTGAATACATCCCTATATACCTGCTGGTTGGGGGTAAGTGATTTATTGTTTTGATCATTTAGAATATTTTGTTTTGTCAAGAATGTGAATATTCTGCTTTCCTGTAAGTTAACACTGAATTGGAGGTCAGCTCAAAGGTACTTTCATCTTTAAATTTTCAGTAACTGAAATTTGCAGGCATGAACTTTGAAGTCATCTTGTTTAAGGTAGGATTACCATGTGTCATTTTATTTCATCGTATGACAAACTTTAAGCTGTGTCGTAGTTCAGCCTGTCACTTTTGAGGCCTGGTTTCACCCTCTGGCCAGTCATTGTGGGATTTGTATTAGACAGAATGGCACACTGACAGGTTTTTCTCTGTGTTCTTTTGTTTTCGCCTGTCATTGTCATTCCGCCAATGCTCCATACTCACATTTTATTCCTCCACCTCCGTCACTGTTTATTCTTATCAGCTGACAGTGTCATTAACTGTTTGTTTCTAACAAGCAGGCAGGCAGACACACACACCGCAAGCACACACCCACGCATGCATGCATGCATTTCACAAACCATCAGTGACAATTTTCATTTCTTCACTCAGTTGTAAAGCTGGAACTGTTGAAGTGAGTTTGATATTGTATTGCAGTGTGATTTCCACAGAATTTGTGTATATATTATTACAGACTACTTGAAGTGGTTAATTGTAGCTGTGAATCATTAGTGGCCATGTGTTGCATTGTTGCAGCTGTGAATGGAAATGGCCCAGCTGGCCAGTACTGGGGGATTTCAGATTCCCTATTTCTGGACAGTAATTTGGTGTCCCCGAGTCACATTATGGCTTTCAGCATTGTTGTAGCAGGGGATTAAAATCACTCTTCCCAGGTGGTAAATTTACATGCTGTGTTGTGAGGTATAACAGGATTATTGAATGTGTTCTTGGCATAGAGCACAATATGAGTGCATGGTTGGTGGTTGTATCTGTCTGTCTGTCTGCATGTTTTGTCTTTGAAACTGTTGCATGAATTCTGACAAAATATGGTCTTTGACATTCGATCCTGTAAGTTGTCAGACATGTTTAACATTGCTTTGTGTTGGTGCATTATAATATCTACTTTACATAAAACTCAGATCAGCCCACATGTTTTGTGAAAAGGAAGATGTTTTGTGGATTAAGTAAATGTGTGATTGGAAATTTTGAAGTTTTTGGACCATTCTTGATGAAGATACAAATACAGTAAAATTCCTTTAATCTGACCTCCAATAATCAAGAAATTCTGATATTGAGGCACTTTAGAATAGATCCAAGACTGCTTCGTCAGTACAGAAGCAAATCTCATGGACATGTTTAGAAAGTGTAATTTATTCCTTTTTGGGTAATTCCCCGGCGTCTGAGTTCTAATTGCCGACGTTTCGGAACTCACTATCGGTTCCATCTTCATAGGCAGGTGAATGAAGTACATACTTCATTCACCTGCC
>Ga0123355_10001736_pt1 | contig 30429 bp, 28 predicted proteins | sample TergutEmb28metaG_3_FD_89872 | JGI IMG/M metagenome (GOLD analysis project Ga0123355, IMG submission 89872) | Embiratermes neotenicus P1 segment gut microbial communities from Petit-Saut dam, French Guiana - Emb289 P1 | ecosystem: Host-associated > Arthropoda: Insects > Digestive system > Gut ... | reverse complement strand
TTGATAGATGTAGAGAACAGGAGTTTGGTCTTGGATGAACTCGCCTTTTCTTTTCATGTTTTCATAAACTTCACGAGCTTTTGTATAAACTTCGTCTGCGTACATATTTTGCTCAGGAGAGAAGTTAAGCTCTGGTCTGTCGATGTATAAAAATGATAATGGTGTGTCTTTTGTCATTTCACGAGCTTCTAGTGAATTCATAACGTCGTATGGAAGAGCCGCTATATCTTTTGCAAGCTCAGGCTTTGGGCGAACGCCCTTAAAAGGTCTAACTATTGCCATTTTTATAGCCTCCTTGGTTAAAATTATATAACTCTAACTTTAATAACATCTGCAACCTTCTCCACAGTCGCCGCATCCACAGCACCATCAACATCAAAGATTGCATAAGCATAACCCTTGTGCTCCTTAGCCAACATGCCAACAACTTTAGCACCAATAGCCGCGGAGATTGCGTCAGGGCAAGCACCTTTTGAAAGCACACAAACACGAGTTTTACCCGTATATGGAAGCTCTACATCAGGATAGTTTACAGAATTTAAGATGTTGCCGTAAAGAATATAGTCTCTAAGCTGGCTCGCTGCCATAAATGCACAGTTGTCTTCGCTCTCAGGAGTAGACGCTCCAAGGTGAGGAATCGGAATGATGTTCTCAACACCAAGCACAGTCTCATCAGGGAAGTCAGTCACATAGCAAGAAAGCTTACCACTTGCAAGTGCTCTTTTCACGCTGTCGTTGCAAACTAACTCGCCACGTGCAAAGTTAAGAAGTCTAGCCCCATCTTTGAATGTCGCGAACATTGCATCGTTAAACATATGTTTAGTATTTGCATTAACTGGAAGATTTAAAGATACATAATCGCTCACCGTGATTAGCTCACTAAGCTCCGATACCATCTTTACTTTAGGGTTTAACTTAGCTTTTTGCGCATCAGAAATGAAAGGGTCATACCCAACAACACTCATACCAAGTGCTATGGCGTCATTAGCGGTAAGCATACCGATTGCGCCGAGACCAATTACGCCGAGCGTCTTACCCATAATTTCAGGACCTACATAGTCGCCTTTAATCTTCTCAACAGTTTTAGCCACGCCTTCTTGGCCGATAAGGCTTTGCGCGTGGTTGATACCTTGTACCACTTTTCTAGAAGACGCTAAAAGACCAAAGAGTACAAGTTCTTTAACTGCACCAGCATTAGCACCTGGTGTGTTAAAGACAACTACTCCAGCATCAGCACATTTGTCAAGCGGGATATTATTTACACCAGCTCCAGCGCGTGCAACACCTAAAAGACTCTCTGGAAGCTCCATAGAGTGCATGTCCGCACTTCTGAGCATGATACCCGTAGGATTCGCTTCTTCTGATACTACTTGAAATTTATCGCTTGGCAATTGGTCTGTGCCGATTGCAGCGATTTTATTAAGTGCAAGAATTTTATACATGATTCACCTCATGAAAATTTTTGTTCTTTTGAATGATTTAGTTTTTGTGAAATATTGGATTAAATTATGTAGGGACGACCGCCCTCGGTCGTCCGAGACTACCCTTGCTCTGATGTATGCACAGGACTCGGACGGTCGAGGGCGACCGTCCCTACAACTCATACTGTAACTATACTACTGGAGTGCCATCGTCTGGTACAGAGGGTTTACAAACAAGAATAAGATACCAAATTCCGCCAATAAGTGGAACTAAATTAATAAAAAGCCATCCCCAATGTTTTCCAATGTCACGTAAGCGACGAACGCTCATCGCAAGACTTGGCACTATAAGCGCGAGACACCAAAGGATATAAATAATACCAATGCGCGACTCAACACCCATACCTAGGTCTATAACAGGACCAATAGGAATAATGGAAGAAACGATGCTCGCAATGATTGTCGCTATAAAGATAAACAATACTGCCATCCAATACCCTCTTCTTGTAGTACGGTCTGAAAAATTAACATAGTTTTGCCAAAAAGCTTTAAATTCTGTCATATTAATTACCCCTTAAAAATTATTATACATATATCATACACACTTACGACACGCATTATGTGCCTCCTACGCAAGTATGGTAGATGTTTCTACTTATTTTCCATTTCAAACTTCTTCATAAACGCAGCTAAAGCTTTAGCACCTTCGATTGGAAGAGCGTTATACATACTTGCTCTCATACCGCCTACTGTACGGTAACCTTTAAGGTTTGGCATACCAAGCTTTTCCGCTTCTTTTACGAATTTGTTGTCAAGCTCTTCGTTTCCAGTTACGAAAGTTACGTTCATTAACGAACGGTCTTTTTTCGCAACTGTGCCTTTGAACATACTAGACTCATCAATCGCGTCGTAAACGATTTTCGCTTTTTCTTCGTTGATTTGCTGCATTGCTTTTACGCCGCCGAGATCTTTAACCCATTGATACACAAGACCCGCAAGATATAAACCATATGTCGGAGGCGTATTGTACATAGAATCAGAGTCAACATGTGTAGTATATTTAAGCATTGTCGGAATATCTTCAGGAGTACGTGCAAGAAGGTCTTCACGAATGATAACAACCGTTACACCAGCAGGACCCATGTTCTTTTGCGCGCCAGCGTAGATGAGACCGAACTTAGATACGTCATAAACTTCAGACAAAATGTTTGAAGACATGTCACAAACTAAAGGTACATCGCCTACGTTTGACCAGTTGTCTGTCATTCTTGTGCCATAGATAGTATTATTCGACGTGATGTGGAAATAATCCGCGTTTTTATCAAATTTAGAAGGGTCAAGTTCTGGAATGTGATCATACTTCGTCTCTTTAGAAGAAGCTACGATGTTGATTTTTCCAAATCTTTGCATTTCTTTAATAGCAGCCGCTGACCAGTGACCGGTGTCTAAGAGGTCAATAGTTTTACTACCCGTCATAAGATTCATAGGAACCATCGCAAACTGCAAAGACGCGCCGCCCTGTAAGAAAATAATCTTGTAATTGTCAGGGATATTCATGATTTCTTTCAAAGTTGCTTTAGTCGTATCAGCGATCTCGATGAAAACCTTTGAACGATGGCTCATCTCCATAACAGACATACCGCTGCCTTTGTAATTAAGCATCTCTGCTGCTGCTGTCTTTAGCACTGATTCAGGCATAGTTGATGGGCCTGCTGAAAAGTTGAAAACGCGATCCATAATAAATTTCCTCCCTAAAAGGTGTTTTTTGCGTTTCTTTGTAAGTTTGTCCACAAAATCTGAACAAACTCTTAAATCATGCCCTCATTATAATATAGAGAATGGGTATAGTCAACTAGGATACAAGATAAACACAAATTGGGTGCTTCTTTTGTAAGAAGTACCCAATTTGTTTCAGAATAATGAAGAGGGTATGGTTAAAATGTCAAACCACCTAAAGCATACCTCAGTAGCTCAGTAATAATCAAATAATGTGCCTCTGGCGAATGTGTATGCCCCATATCAAAAGCCTGGCTAGCCGCCGCTGGAATCCCTGCAAATGGCTCTGCGAAATATGGCAACGTGTACGTCCTTCCTCTCGATTCATGGTATATCATATCAGACAAAGATACAAAAAGAAACGCGGGAGTCTGATAGTGTACAACTCTGTAACCACCGTTGTTTGGAAGCTCATAGATATAAAACTCCGCAAACTGCCTATGCTCACGGCGAAGGCGCATGTCTAGCCTGCGCCTTTCGGCCTCAGCCTCGTCTCTAGTTGGAAAATCATCAGATGAAAAGAACACATTCTCATCAAATATATACAGTGCCTCACGATTTGGGATAAGCTCTACAATGTCCCTAATAAGCTCGTTCTTGTTATCAAAATGGTTAGGGCGAAGGGTATAATCTTCTCCGCTGAGTCTTCTAAAAGCTTCTTGCCCATAGTCATAGATACTTATCGAGATATCCGTTCCAAACCTTGTGAACCCCCATTGCTCAGGCCACATAAAAACAGTAAAATCATCCTCGTTTAGTATATTAAAAATGGTCTGATAGCTGTGTGCTGTAGGAGATGTCGTAATTGCAGGATTAGCAAAGGCGTACGTAAAAGAAATTACATCAGGGTCACTCTCAAAATACGCACCTACGACACTTGCAATAGCCCCTCCTCTAGAGAATCCAGTAATCCAAAGTACGGGCTGGGCATCTGAGTCTATGGAGTGGATATAGTCTTTGATGTCTACAATGATGCGATTGGCTGTTACGTCAATGCCTTTGTGGTTATAGCGATTTAGCCATTCGTTGTGTTGTCTACCTGTCAGTTCAAAATATTCGGTCGTATCTGCGCCTATGTCAAGATTACTTAGCCATCCCTCGATGCCATAAGCCCCTGGAATAGCCACAAGAACAATTAATCGCTCATCATCATTATGACGCACTATTCTATGTGCTAGTGCCGTCCATTTTAAGTCATTGTCGTGACGCCCTCGCCCTATCTCTCTGACTAAAAACCCCTCAAAACCCATACTCTCCGCAACTTGACGCCCCTGACCATCAAACTGCCTGCTCATAACCATCAAAGATGCTATGGCTATATCTTGGTTAAAAACGGTATTGTCGCTGAAGAATTTGCTCCCGTAATCAAAGGTAAAGTAGATATTGTTACCGCCCAGTCTACCATAAGGATTAGATTGTGTACATGAAGTAAGGAGTGCGGAGATAATGACGATACACACTAGTGCGATGAGCTTTATCCGTATCATAAATGAGCCCTCCCTTAGTATAATATCAATACAGCAAACTGCACTGCGCGATAGGGCATTGCGTCCTAGTGGCGTCCAACCTCCATCGCCGTAAAATACCGATCATTAAAATCCTGAAAAGCCATAGAAATTTGATTAAACACACGTCTATCAGCCGCATTCCCTACAAACTCAGACATAATGACAAGCGTATACGGTGATGGCGCATAAACGATAGCGATATCATGATACGCGCCCACATCCCAGCCGGATTTGCTCGCCACAGGGTGATCTGAGGTTACGAATGGATATCGGTTAGCTAAAAGCGCTTCTCTAAAGTGTTCACTATATATGCCACCTGATTCAATATATTCATGCATAGCACGTGCCATGATTCCTGCATCTCTTGCGGTCATGTTCCCGCTAGTTACATTACGCACATGATACGGATTTGCGCCTAAAGAAGCGACAAACTCACGATAACCGTCAAAACCATATATCCGATGCACAAGCATCCTAAAAGCCACATTATCACTTATACTAAGCGCGTAGCTTAAAAGCTCAAGCTCAGTAAATGTAGTGCCAAAAGGCATATGCTGAATCCTGCCGCTGCCACCCCAATGGTTGGCGGCTGTATATGTATGAACACGCGACAAGTCCGCCTCACCGCGCTCAGCACGAAGGTATACATAAAGTGCATATGGTGCTTTTATAGCACTGGCTGCGAAGTATACTCGGTCTGCATTATGTGTATAAACAAATCCTGTATCCATATTTTCAAAATGCACAGAAACAGAATTGCCAAAGCTCTGCATGAGCCTATCAAGTTCATATGTAGGTGGCGTGAAATTTAAATTAATCCAACGCTCACCAAGCCATGTTGGAATTTTTATCCAGCCATCGTATTCATAAAGCACTGTCACTACTTGCGGCGAAATGAGGTGAGTGTAATTTGCATCGCCTCTTTCATCAAAGATGCCCATTATTCTTCCTGTAAAGTACTTATTGGCGTTTGTATATACCCAACCATCACCATAGACTGTGCTTATCCGCGCCCAACCGTAATCATTTTCTTCGAAGACATGAATATTCTGCGGAGAAAAGCGGCTTATTGGTCTTGCTCTAAAACAAGGCTCGTCAAAGGCTGTGAACGTCCACGGTACATGTCTGTGATTCGCCATCGCATGCAGCTCATAAGGAGCAGTTTGTTCAAAATTGGCAATCGACAAAACCACAGCAACTGTAAGAATAAATGCTAGAACTTCCTTCATTATGCAGTCTCCTTCGCAATAATCTTTGTTCTTGCAGATTTTTTTCAGTTTATCGCGAATTTTGTCGAATGTCAATATGTGTAACATATTTGTATTAAACTTTTTATCTGTGTTATCCTCAGCCCCTCTTAATCTCACTCATCCGTGGCAATGTTCGAACACTAGGCACAATCCACATAAGCATAGCAATAATGATATAACTCAACCCTTGATAAATAAAGATATGATCCACCACAGGAATAATACTGCCAATGATTCCACCTATCAAAGCCCCAATTGTAGCAAATACAGACCTAAATGTTGATGAGAGTGTAACTACACGTCCTACCATATCTGCTGAGGGAATTTTTTGATTTAGGGATGAAAAAATAATGTTTATCGCAGAGCCAAAAGTGGCGTAAGTAATCATGGCAACAATCCCGCTCATAACCCTAATCGGTAGAACAAATACAAAAATAATACGTGACACACCTGCGAGTAAAAACAGCATAAGAATAAGCTGCCCCATCCTAAACCTGTTGCCAATCTTGCCCATAAATGATGAAGCAAAGATTCCGCCTAACAAAACCACTGTACTAAATATTATATAACCTTGTGCGCCAACGTGATATTCAAGAAACATAGGTCTGTTGACGAACGTAATTTCCGCAAACATTCCCATTGCGGTTGCCGTAATCATTACATATAGTAAAACATTGCTTCTAACGAATTTTGCGCCCTCTTTTAGATCTTGCACGTATTTAGTGGAAGAAATATTGCCTATAGACCCTTTTGGTGTAGCGTTTTTCAAAAACAAAGAAGTGATAAACGCTATAGCCAAAAAAGCCGCAGAAAACCCATAGATAAAGTCAAACGAAGGCTCATTTCGCAAAGATATAAACAGTACAGCGGCAATAAAAATACCGCCCATCATAGCCGCAATACGAATCATCGAGTTTGCTTCAAGTATTTTTTCGGCACCCACTACTTGCGGTAATAACGCGTTCCCCGCGGGGGATTCAAAAAGAGCGGCTATATTATAGATAAGTATAACCGCAAACATGAACAAAATACCAAACTGCTCCTGCACAGGCGTAAACGCCAAAAGCGAAATCACCAAAAACTCCAAAAGCGTTGTAAGGCACATAATACTCACCTTGTTACGCCTATCCACGATAGGACCTATAGCAAACGAGAATATAAACGGAGCAGCCATCAAAAACCCCGCGATTCCCGTATATATAGGATTTTGATAAATAAGATGTACAGAAAGCAGAATAAACATAGAAAACATACCGCCGCCAATAGAGGAAAAGAATTGGTATGTCAAAAGCATACGGAACATCCTGTTTTGCTTAAACAGCTCTATCATAGCTTACCGCCTAAATATAATGAATATCAACGCCACCGAATGATACATCGCCAACAACAGTCAGTGTTGGCGCACCTTCTTGCAGAGGCTCTATGCGTCTTGCTATATCTGTGCCGCCAAAAGTATTATCAACTTGCTCAACCACGTTCCAATGCCTTGGTACAAACAGGTCAATGCCACCGAACTTGCAGTCTAAGTATACAGTAGCACCCTTTTCATGCAGCGTAACTTGGTCAAAATAAATCTCCATCCCACCAAAAAGGCATGAGAGACGAACTGTTTCTAAAGCATCAGCGTATAAATATCTGCTTACACTGCCAAAAGTTATACCAACAGTCGGGTTATTGTCTGTACTGATTTCATCTGCTGATGAGTTCTTGGTTTTGCCCCAAGTGCTTGATGAGTCGGAAAAATCACCTATATGAATATTATCGCTGCTATAGCTGTACTTACGCCACCGACTTTGCCCGGGGAACAAAAAGCCTAGCCCCACACTTGTAAGTGCCGTCACTGCCGCTATAGTTCCTATTGGCACATGCGTCACAAGCCCTTGGTTACGTAAAACGATGTAAAACAGCGCAATTGCAATCGGTAAGTTTGACAATTTGCCGCGTACAAAAGTACTGATTAAAAACTTCAAACCAATCACAACAAGTACAATATCCCAAAGCCTAAACGTTATGAAAAAAATATTCATCTGGTTAAGTATAATAAGTGCCGCTAAAACTAGCAAAATTACTCCCCAAAACATATTTCCGCTATTTCTTATTTTCATTTTTTGCACCTCTCTCTTGCATTCTTTCTTTTAAAATTTTGTTATAATGTCTAGACACATATACATGTTTATGCGTGCCTATAAACTGAATTTGGCTCGATGTACTCAGCCCGCGCCCTATCGCATAAATGTGCGATATATTGACAATCGTGCCTTTAGACACGCGTAAAAATGTGCGGTTTAACATATCTTCTAACTCATACAATCTGTGGCGCACCCTGAAGGCATCACTCTTTGTGTGAGCGTATACTTGCTCTCCTTCTGTTTCAAAAAACAAAATTTCTTCAAGCGTCAAGTAAAATTCTTGATCACCTTTGTAAAAAATTAGCCTAGGAGTCGACAAGCTTTGAATATATGACTGAATTTGCCTAATACTTTCATTTACACTACCGCATCTTATGACAATCTCATCTTCGTCGCAATTATCTAGTATTTCAATACGCAGTTTCACACACATGTCACCTCCATGCCACGTAGATTGGCTTTATCCTTATTTAGAATATAACAGATAGCACTGCTATGTACAAGCGATATTGGGTTAGTGGCGGTTTTGTATCGGTAAGTGGTAGAAAAATAATGGTGAGAGGTGGGTAAAGCATAAAAAATCTATGACCGAAAGCCTACGGTCAACGGATGCCCGTTGCACGCAGTGGCGGCGTTTGTGCCGTTTTTATGTAGACAAAACTCTTGAGAAGTTATACGGAAAAAGGACAAGCTAGCTGTTAGTGTTTTAGGGCTGTTTGACTATAAGAGCAGCTCACCACATAACACTTTCCAACGACTAGCAAATTTAAAATATCAAGCTATCATTACATATTTTCACACAGCATGGTAAAATAATATCATTAAACTACCACGAGGAGTGATGATGTGAATACAGTTATTGGCGCAAAGGCTTTAGCTGCTAGGGCTTCATCGGTTATACGTAGTGATTACAATGCGTTTTCTGCCATGTATCACGAAATCTGACCGAGATTTGGCAAATGCTTCAACCGTATCAGCTAAAGATGTTTTTGCTGATTTGCGAGATGTGCTCGCTTGCTTTTTTACATCAAACCCACAATAACAAAACGAGCGCGTGATGAGGTGTAGGGTGTAGCCCACCTAAACAAACCTAAAAAAATGTATAACATTCAAATCTTCTTCCAAATCCAACCCATGCCCTGCCTTCTGCCCATACAAATCATGGTCGTGACAGCCATGGTCAGGACAAAAGCCAATTAGTGTACGATGATTTTCCCAATACTTCTCAATCTGCTTTACAATTTTTCCATAGGTCTCTGCATTTTTCTTAAGCTCAGCTAGAGCCTCTTTTGATTCAGTTCCATGTCTATGCATTGCGTTATCATAATTTGGATTATACAAAATAATAAGGTCGTGTTTATCCCTTTCAATCAGTTCCATCGCCTTTTCATTACATTCATCAGCCGTATCGAAAATAAAATAGTCCATCTCTCTTTCAAGGAAGATACAAGATGTAGAGTCTCCCGCTGTCGAGACAATAGCAGGTTTTAAACCAGCCCTAATCACAGCATCAAAGAGCGTATCAATTTTAACCACAGGCTTCTCATATGCTTCTATGCCATGCACAGCAGGCTCTGCACCTGTATACATTGTAGCGAAGCACACAGGCGTGACGCTTGGCATGACAGCTTGCATAGGCAGGGCAATATCCGCGTTTATAAGCACTTCTTCAAACAAATGCGTATGCTTTTGGAATAACCAAAGCGCAACTGCATCAGGATTGTATATAAAAACTCTGTCAGCCTTTTTATCATCGAAAGAAAGAGTCGCCCTTTTAACCAGAACATCCATAGATTCTTTCGCTTGTTTAGGCGCATCTATACCCATTATATTCGTAATAGTTTTTGCAACCGCTCCGATTGGTATGGAATTATATACTTTACTCATAAAGACCTCCTGTGAAGTTTATATTATATCAAGTATACACAATTTCAAATAATAGTTCAATACGAGTAAAAAATACTTGGAAATTATAATTCGATTGTGATATACTGATAGGTGTGAGAAATTTTATTATATAGACGTATAAAATATAGGAGGTACTTCAAATGGCAAAGAAATTCAAATTTGACAAGAATTTAGCTGAAAAGCTAAAGGGCGGCGTTATCATGGACGTTTGCAATCCTGAACAAGCAAAGATTGCTGAGGCTGCGGGTGCATGTTCTGTTATGGCTCTTGAGCGTATTCCTGCGGACATTCGCGCGGCAGGCGGCGTATCAAGAATGAGCGACCCTAAAATGATTAAAGAAGTTCAAAAAGCGACTAAAGTTCCAGTAATGGCTAAAGTGCGTATAGGTCACTTTGTAGAGGCGCAAATTCTTGAGGCAATCGGTATTGACTTTATCGACGAGAGTGAAGTTCTCTCACCTGCTGATGATGTGTATCATGTTGATAAAACTCAGTTTGAAGCACCTTTCGTTTGCGGTGCGGGAGACTTGGGCGAGGCACTCAGACGTATCCAAGAAGGTGCTTCTATGATTCGTACTAAAGGCGAGCCTGGCACTGGAGACGTTGTACAAGCTGTTCGTCATATGCGTGCTATGCAGCGTGAGATGCGTGCTTTGACATCTAAGTCAAAAGACGAGCTTTACGACGCGGCTAAAAAGTTACAAGTGCCTTATCATCTGGTGCAATATGTAGCCGAGAATGGCAAGCTTCCTGTAGTTAATTTCGCGGCGGGTGGCGTTGCTACTCCTGCTGATGCGGCACTTATGATGCAACTTGGCGCAGAGGGTGTATTCGTAGGTTCTGGTATCTTCAAATCCGGAGACCCTGTTAAGCGCGCAAAAGCAATCGTAGAAGCTGTTAAAAACTACAAAGATGCTAAATTGATTGCGGCTATTTCTGAAGATTTGGGCGAGGCAATGGTAGGCATCAATGAGCAAGAAATTGAAATTCTTATGGCTGAGCGCGGTAAATAAGCTATACTCGTAAAAGGAGATTAAGAAATGAAAAGAATAGTAACAATCAATACTCGTGAACTTAACATAAACATCGGTGGCTGTGGTGAGTGCCAAACCTCTTGTCAGTCAGCTTGCAAGACTTCTTGTGGAGTTGCTAATCAGCCTTGCGAGAATGTAGAGAAATAGAGAATAAAATTTAAAGAAGAGGAAGCCTCTTTGAGCTTTCTTTTGTAAATGCATAACCCGTAGGGGACGCTGTCCTCAGCGTCCCTTTAGCTCTTGACTACACAAGTTTGCGGGATGCTGAGGGCAGCATCCCCTATTATTTTGCGTAACTTGCGCGTTATATATGGAGACAATTATGATACACAGCTATAAACTTAATGGACTCAATATTGTTTTGGATACTATGAGCGGCTCTATCCATGTTGTGGATGAGGTCGCTTTTGATGTGATAAATATGTATGGGCATACAGCTACAGACACTATAGTAGCGAAGATGAAAGCGGACTTTGGCATAAATGAAGGCGAAGTTTTAGAGATTATAGACGATATAGAAGAGCTAAAGCGCGCAGGTAAGCTATTCTCTAAAGGAGAGCGTCCTCAAAAAGCGAGTGTGGAATCAACACCGCTTAAAGCCTTATGCCTAAATATCTCCCACGCATGTAACATGCGCTGCGGATACTGCTTTGCGGGGCAAGGAGAGTATGGAGATAGCGGGCAAAGCTTGATGCCGCTCGAAACGGGAAAGCGCGCGATAGACTTTTTGATAGAGAACTCCGAATGGCGCAGGAATCTTGATGTTGACTTTTTTGGTGGTGAGCCGCTCTTGAATTGGGATGTCGTGAAAGAGGTTGTTAAATACGCTCGTGAGACTGAAAAGGAGTATGATAAGAACTTCAGATTTACACTCACGACAAACGGACTCTTGATTGATGACGATGTAATAGAGTTTACGAATGATCATATGTACAATGTGGTATTAAGCCTTGATGGAACAGCGGAGACGAACGACTTTATGCGCAAGCTTGCGAATGGCAGTAACAGCTATGATACGATTGTACCTAAGTTGAAAAAGCTTGTGAAGGCTCGCGGTGGCAAGGGATATTATATCCGCGGCACTTTCACACGGCATAATGTCGATTTTGTCGATGACGTTCTGCATATAGCAGATTTGGGCTTTAGTGAACTTTCGATGGAGCCTGTTGTTGCGCCGAGTGACAAGGACTATGCACTTAGTGGGGCAGATTTAGAGAAGCTGTCTGAGCAGTATGAACGCCTGGCTATGGAGATGCTAGAGCGCGAAAAAGAGGGCAGGAGCTTCTCATTCTATCACTATACCCTAGACCTTGAAGGCGGACCTTGCTTGCATAAGCGCGTAGCTGGATGCGGAGTCGGAACAGAGTACCTCGCGGTGACACCTAATGGCGCACTCTATCCATGCCACCAGTTCGTGGGCAACGATGATTTTATTATGGGTGATGTGTGGCGCGGGGTTGATAATGACAAGCTGCGCAAAGAGTTTAACGAACGGGACATATACACCATCCCTGAATGTGCAGACTGCTGGGCGAAGATGTATTGCAGCGGCGGTTGTGCGGCTAATTCGTTTCATGAGGCGGGGAGTATCAATGGTGTTTATAAGCTCGGGTGTGAGCTGTTTAAGAAGCGGATGGAATGTGCTGTTATGATGCAAGTTGTTAGGGTTTTGAGGTGAGGCTGTAGAGGTTCTATATAGGCATTGTGAGATACTCGGAAAGGGATACTTTGTGATGAGTGTTAAAAAGATTACGCGATTGCTGATTTTTGTTCTGCTGTTACTGGTAGTTGCTGGTTGTACATCAGAGATTGATACTCAGCTATATGAATCAGTAATGGAGGGAATTGATGATGAGTATATAAATGTAGATGATGATACTCAAGATTCAAAGCTGATTGAGGAATACCCAAAAACCGAATATGAAATTGAAGATGGTGTAAGTGATGATGAGTTTATAGCCATGATGGACTCTCAAGCCCGCTTTACTTCAGCTTGGGCTAAAACAGAAGATTATTTTTTCTTCACACACTCACACTTTGCTGTAGAATCTGTTGATGGAAATTTTGCACTATATCGCCTACCTTTGGACGACATAGGAAACGGAGAAAGAGTTGATATTCCAAGTGAAGGCTATATTGAAATTGTAGGGATAGACGGGCAATATCTATTTGTTAGTCGAAGCGGTGGAGAGGAAGGAACTTGGAGAGTGCGTCATAATGATATTTATCGCATTTATCGTGTTTCGCTAGATACATTAGAGGCAGTATTGATTGATGAGGGCATTTATTATGGCGTCCCGTTTTTTCACTTGGCAAGTAACTCTATTTTCTTTGCACGTGTAAATGTTGACGAGAGAACTTTTTGGCTGGAATCATTGCAGCTTGATACAAATGAGCGCCATGTTTTTTATAGGTTAGATAATTTTGAACTTGGTAATGGCATGGGATGGTGGCAAGCAGAACAGGACGCTGTCGTATTTATCAATAGCGCTTGGGTTGCTGCTGAGCCGAATTCAGACTTTATCTTGATTGATGCAGAATTTAATGCAACACAAATACAACTTGATGATATCTCAGGAACGTTTATGGACGCGTTTCAGCCGTTGCAGCCGCAAAATCTGGCGGAGAAGTTTATACATGAGCTACCCCCAAGGGCATCAGGGGATTGGAGCTTTGTAACAATAGATGAGTGGGTTTATTACCTTTGGAGCGAAGATGATTGGTATGGAAATTTGTATCGCATAAATATTGATGGCACACAAAACACTCTCCTCCAAGAGGGTGACTTTTCTAGGCTGTATTCCATAAATGATTCGCTCTTTGCTATGGTATTTATGGAAGAGGGAGAGACTTCGGTATGGTATGAAGCTTTGAAGCTTGCAGAAGATGGAAGCACTCTAAAAGTCCTTGGAGGCGGTTGGAGTGGCTTTAATGGAGTATTTACAATACAGCACCTTGTAAATACTGATATACTTATGCTCATGCATCTTAGTGTGTGGTTGATTGATGGCTGGGTTGCAGGTCTTTACTGTACTGAAACAGGAGCGTTGTTTAGCATTCCTACTATGTAGTCGTCTAGAAAAAATGAAAGCGAGGCAACAAAGATGAAACTACTATCTAGCCTGCCATATATAAAGCACATAGAGCCAAGCGGCGATTTAGAAAGTGATGTAATCGCTCTATTAAAAGCAAATGACAAGTCCAACACCGTAACTCACAGCATAAACGTCTCAAAAACATGTGTAGAGCTCGCCAAACGATTCAACTTAGACGAAGAAGTCGCGCGATATTCAGGTGTTTTGCATAACGTTTCTGCTTTCATCAGACCAGTAGATATGCTAAACTACGCCGAAAAAAGCGGTTGGTATATAGACCCATCCGAACGAAAATATAACTTCATTCTACATCAGAGGATATCCGCAATTATAGCAAGGGAATATTTTGACATTGAGGATGAAAGGATTTTATCGGCGATAGCATGTCACAGCACACTAAAGGCAAACGCATCAGACTATGATATGATATTGTTTTTAGCTGACAAAATATCATGGGATCAGGAGGGCGTGCCGCCGTTTTTGGCTGTTTTGGAAAAGGCTTTAGAGACTTCGCTTACGCATGTGTCTCTGGAATATATAAATTACGTAATTGATAACAACATGATACTATTGCCGCATAAATGGCTTGTAGAAGCTAAGGTGTGGCTTGAAAAACAAACTTAGGGGTGAGGAAAAGGTGGTTAAGGTAAAAGCAATTATTATACTGACGATGGCTCTTTTTCTAACAACATCATGTATTATGGTTCAAGAAAATACACCGCTAGAAGATGTAATTCCTTGGGGCACATGGGTAAGAGATGACCTCGAAATGGTATTATATCTCGAACCTGAATTTTCACTACCTGTTTTAAGCACATTCACATACCCTGGACGTTATTTATTGGACTATGAGTGGAGAAAAACATTTATAAGTTTCAACACACTCGGCGGCATGATAGGCAGCTATCGTCCACATTTTGTACAAATATATGATGTCGCATTTCTTTGGGGCAACGATTACTATTACAGGAGCGGAAATGATGGTTTTAGTATTATTGAAGGGCAATTGCATATTTCCATATGGAATTGCGAGACGATGATATTTAACCGTGTTGAAGATCTCATCCCGATAAACCCTGAGTACTGGCTGGTTACCTCCGAATATCTTCCAGGCGTTTGGCAAAGCGAAAATCCTAATATTATATTATACCTTGACCCATATCATCAATATTCAGTATTCTATGGAAGTGAGGGAAGGGTATTTTTAAATCCTATTCCACGCTACACGGCGTATGGGCTTACACCTACTTTTGCGTATCCATATTTTGGCATCTTAAACTATGACGGTGAAGAGATAAGGTTAATAGCTGAAATGTCAAGAAATGGGCGAACATTCCAAATGTCCGTAGTCGGTGCAGAGACATGGACAGGATATATAGGCATATTGAGCATACAAGGAGAGCAATTGCATTTAGATTTAGGACCAAGTACAAGGAGAGAAACGGGTTTGTCAGAGATTATTTTTAATCGAGCGATAGACTACGAGCCACTTGTTCCTGATGATGATTGGTTTCCACACTTAAATTAATCGTATTATTAATGCCATATATGATTTGAAAAAATAAACATGAGGTGAGCAAAATGGATCAATTCTCAAGGTCAGAAATGATTTTAGGTAAAGAGGCGATAGAAAAACTTAAAAATTCATCAGTAGCTGTCTTTGGTATAGGCGGCGTGGGCGCGGCAGCGGCTGAAGCACTTGCTAGAACAGGAGTGGGTAAGCTTGCTTTATGTGACGATGACACAGTTTGCCTTACAAATATCAATCGTCAAATACTTGCCACACACAAGACCCTCGGGCGTGACAAGATAGAGGTAATGAGTGAGCGGATAAAAGAGATTAACCCAGATGCCGAAATAAGTGGTATACATTGCTTTTATGGAACAGATAATGCGCACGAAGTTGATTTGTCCAAGTACGACTATATTTTGGACGCAGTAGACACAGTTACGGCGAAACTTCTACTTGTGGAGGGCGCACAGAAAGTAGGCGTGCCAATAATAAGTTGTATGGGAACAGGAAACAAACTAGACCCAACTCAACTTGAAGTTACGGACATTAACAAAACATCAGTATGCCCACTCGCAAAAGTAATGCGTAAAGAGCTGAAGGTCAGAGGCATAAAAAAGCTCAAAGTCGTATATTCAAAAGAGCAGCCTCTAACGCCGTCTAGTGATGAGCATCTAAGCTGTAAGCATAACTGTATCTGCCCGCCGACAAGTGCTAAGCATTGCGAGAAGAAGCGGATTGTACCAGGGAGTGTCGCCTTTGTGCCCCCTGTAGCTGGGATTATTATGGCTGGGGTTGTTATTCGGGAATTGTGCGGTGTTTAATACAAACGAAGACAAAAGATTAAGGAGGAAAAACACGATGGGGAAACGAATTTTGGTCATGTCGAGCTAGTCGCACTAACCAATGTGAAAGAAAAAGAAAGCTACGGTGTAAAAGGTAAATGGCAACAGTGCATAACCTCATCCCATCATCTTTGTGGTAAAATTCCCTGAAATTCATCTCAGAACTTTTGCCTAAGGCAAAAGCCGCTCCTTGCGGCCCGGTTCGGATTTTCGTCCGACTCCAGTCGCGCGCGAAGCGTCTGTACTTCGCTTCTCCTTGACTTTCAAAAAATTTTACACAAATCTGACGAAAGCAGGCTATACACCGCTGCCAAATTTTTTCTAAAGGAGCGGCTTGGGCTGACAGGTTATGGAGTGTCTCTTGGGATCATTCTAGCTGGGACGGTCATCCCTTTCTGGTATGATTGCTGAGGGAGCTGGCTATAGCTAGGGGACGCCGTCACAGCGCCCCCTCAGAGATTTTAAGATATAGTATATAGCTGACTCCACTACAGTTGGACTTGTTGTTTGGGATGAATTTTACTATAACGAGATTGCTACTTCTTCTTAAAAACAATCATGTCCTCAAGCGCAGGCTCAAGCTTTGCACTAAATGTCAAGCCCTCTCCAGTGAGGCTAAGACCGAACTGTGCAGGAACAGTCATATTTTTCGTTCCAAACTTCATTAAAAACGAATCAAAGCACAGATGCTCAAGCTTGAAATCAAGATCGCCATATGCAGCTTCAAGTGTCCCATCAACAACTGCTATCTTAATATCTCCATAGCCTGGGTTGCTATATATAGCTGCGTACTTTTCCAAAGGAAGCGAAGGCTTTGTATCTTTAGTGGCGGAATTTACCAACGCCCCAATCGCCTCTTCACCTTTTTTCATCAAATCAATATAAGCATTCTTATATCTACCTAACCAATCGACAGGATCATAGTCAAAATACAAGTCGATGAGACTGTACATAAGCGAATTTTGTATTGGTGTGCCTTCACAGTTTGTCAGTATAGACGCGCCGAACCCTGTGCCAGGTACAAAGAAGTGCATTGCAGAGTAGCCATCTATATTGCCGCCATGATGTACCAGGGTACGCCCTCTGTAATTTTCAACAAACCATCCGAGACCATAACTTTTATGGGATATTTCTGAAAACTTAGGCATTGCGGGATCATGTTGTATAACCATTTGTGGAGTGTGACATTCTTTTAGTAATTCGGACGAGATGATCTGCTTATCACCCACCTTACCATCATTAAGCTGTAAGGCTACCCACTTTGCCATATCTTTAGTTGTGGAGTTAATACAGCCTGCTGCACCTACATGATAGATATCTCTATAATTTGATGGATTTACTGTGCCGTCCGCTAAAGTTACACTATAGTTTTTTGACATTTCAGGGTCTTTTGCAAGCTCGGAGATTTTAAAAGAAGCACAGAGTCCAAGCGGCTCAAGTATCTCTTTTTGAACAAAGTCATCCCATTTTAATCCGGATACTTTTTCAATAAGGTATCCTGCAAGGACAAACATATGATTTTGATAATACCATTTGTTCCTTAAAGTTGTGAACGGCTTTAAATACCGAATATTATGGATAAGCTCGTCCCTTTTTTCATAATCAGCATTAGCAAACCAAGTTAAATCATGACGTGGCAGACCGCAGCGATGGCAAAGAATATCGCGAACTGTAAGTGCAGCAGTCGCATGGGTATCGTACATCGCAAAGTTAGGCAAATACTCTATGATAGGTGTATCGAGACTAATCACGCCTCTATCAGCAAGTATGCACAGAGCTTCCGCGGCGAACGCCTTTGTAGAGGAACCGATGGCATAAATCGTATTTTCTGTGGCAGCTTTTTTGTTCTCAAGATCAGCATACCCCGCGTTAAAGCTTTCATACTTGCCATTGTCATAGATAGTCATTGATATAGATGGATTATAATTTTCATTTACAAATAAATTTACGAGTTCTTGCACTTTAGTGCTATGTAACATTTTTAACCTCCTTAATTAAATATAAATTTATCATATCGACTTTTAATACCTCTGTCAATATTGGTGACGCTAAAATAAAAACAATTTGCGAAATTGTTGACACTGTATATAGAGTACTGTACAATTTTTATAGGATATTTTTGGTTCAAAGAAGGAGGCTGTGTTGTGGATTACCGTGAAAAGATTAGAGATATTTTTGAGCCGTGGCAGAGAGGGCTTTGCCCTGGAGGACAAGTCTATGTTATGCACAAGGGCGAGCTAGTTTTTGATGAATGCTTTGGTTATGCCGATATTGAGCATGATGTGAAGGTTGAAAAAGACACGATTTTCCATGTAGCATCTGTGTCAAAACAGATAACTTGCATGGCTGCACTGATTCTTAACGAGCGTGGTGAGCTTGATATTGATAAGGACATAAGGGAGTATATCCCTGATTTAGTGTCGTTTGATGAGTCGGTCACAGTCAGAGACATGATGAATAATATAAGCGGCATACGTGACCAATGGGAGCTGCAAATGATATCGGGGGTAAGATTAAGTGATAATATTACCCAAAACGACCTTCTAAGCCTTACAGCCAGACAACGTTCATTAAACTTTGCACCGCGTTCAAAGTTTCTTTACTCAAATTCGAACTTTACATTTTTGTCGGAGATTATTAAGCGAGTGTCTGGAATGGACCTTCATGAATTCTCGAAGAAGAATATATTTGAGCCTTTGGGCATGAGCAGTACGTTTTTTAGAGTGCGTTTCGACCAAATTGTGCCGAACAGGGCTATGTCATATGTTGATTGTTGGAATGGTGCGTATCTTTGGAAGAGTTTGAACTTTTCCAATGAGGGGGCAACGTCTCTGCATACTACTGCGGCAGATTTACTCAAATTGGCTGCCAATTATAGGAAACCTGTTGTATGTACTAAAGAAACGATAGATATTATGCTGAGCGTGCCAAAATTGACCGACGAGGCTGAGTCTACGACATACGCATGTGGCGTTTTTGTTGATGGTTATATGGGTTATAAGTGTGAGGGGCACCGTATTATAGGTCATGGAGGAGCAGATGCGGGTTATAGAGCAATGTTCCTTACCCTGCCTGATGATGAAATAGACATTATGATTTTAGCCAATGTTGAGAATATTTTGCCTGACAATGCTGCGTTTAAGATAGCGAATATTGTCTTGGGTCGCGATGAAGAAGGGATTACTTTTGATGAAAAGCTATATTGCGATGAAAAGGTGAGCCTTGAACCCCAGATGACGGATTCGTATGTGATAAATGGAATGCTTATAGCAAGATTTAAAAATGAGGATGGCAAACTGTACTTTATCATGGGTGATAAGAAGGCTCTTGTCACACATATTAAGGGTAATTGTTATGATATTACAAATTCGCCGTACAGACTTTATGTGGTAGGTAATGAGATTCATATAGCACTCAGCCCAATGATGACAGCAAAGCTTAGTAAATTGGGCGAGCCTGATTTTTCTCCAGGTGAACTTGGTAACATTCAGGGCATCTATTTTAGTTCGGAAACGGAGTCATATTTTGAGATAGTCATTGAAGGTACAAAGCCTATGATGCGTCAAAAACGTTTAGGCAAAGCACCTATACTGTTTGTAGGTGATGGATTGTATGTATGTCATCTTGACTATCCTATTAATTTTAAATTTGTAAAGGATGGTGGAGGGCGTGTCAGTGCGATAAATATTATAGGTGGAAGAGTCACAGGAATCGAGTTTATTAAAGGAAAATTTGAAACTATATAACAAATATTATAATAGGAGGACTAAAAATGTACGATGTTATTTTAAAAAACGGCACTATTGTAGATGGCACGGGAGCACCAAGGTATAATGCAGATGTTGCTATTAAAGATGGCAAAATTGTAGAAATAGGGCAACTTGGTGAGAACAAAGCAGGTAAGGTAATCGACGTGGCGGGGCAATGTATCACGCCTGGATTTATTGACTATCATTCGCATTCGGACATAAGTGTTTTGATGCGTACTGACGCTTCAAACATGTTAGAGCAGGGAATAACGACGGAGATAGCGGGACACTGCGGTCTTTCGGCGTCACCGTTTTTATCTCCAGACTTTGCGGCTGTGGCGTATTCAATAGAGCCTGACGCGCTCGAGAGGCTGAATAAAACTGATGGCAGTACAAAAGTCGTTATGGAAGAGATTGAAAGAAAGTCCTTGCCGACAAACATCGCTTACTACATAGGTCAAGGCGTAGTCCGCGGTAAGGTAATGGGCTATGAAAGCAGGAAGCCTACTGAGAGCGAAATGGATAAAATGAAAGCCTTGGTGCGTGAAGGTATGGAAGAGGGAGCTTTGGGTTTATCAACAGGGCTTATATACCCACCTGGAAACTATACAGAAACTGAGGAGATAATTGAGCTGTGCAAGGTAGCGGCTGAATATGGGGGTCATTATACAACTCACATGCGTAGCGAGGGTAATGGCGTTATAGCATCTGTCAAAGAAGCTCTAAGAATAGGTAAAGAATGTGGTGTACCTGTTATCATCTCTCATCACAAGATAGCAGGAAAGCATAATGAAGGCAAGTCGAAAGAGACCCTTGCACTTGCTAATGAAGCCAGAGCAAATGGTCAAAAGGTCTACTTTGACCAATATCCATTTGACGGTGGCGCTACAAGCCTTCTTTCATCCATGCCTCCGAAGTATGCGACCGAGGGAATGGACGCACTCATGGAAAAGCTTAAAAATCCAGAGATTCGCAAAGAAATCGAAGAAGTGTTAAAACAAAATAGCGACGACTTTGAAAATTTGATCTATTCAAGTACACCAGAGGGCGTTATTGTAGGCGGTCTTGACAATGAGCCTGAGCTTAATGGCTTAACGCTAACTGAGATTGCCGCGAAAAAAGGCAAAGACGTTTATGAAGCATTGTTCGACATCCTGACTGAGAACCGTGGTGCAGGTGCAATTTATCGGATGATTTGTACTTGGGATATAGAAAATATAATGAAAGACCCATACACCATGGGCGGCTCGGACAGTGCGCAGATGTCTAGGGATAAACTGATGCTTATGCACCCAAGGGGACTTGCTACTTTCCCCAAAATAATTGGAGAGTACTGCCGTAACAAGGGGTTATTTAGCCTTGAAGAATGTATTCGTAAGCTCTGTTCTCTCCCAGCAGAAGTGTCTGGATTTAGCCAAAAAGGACAAATTGCTGTAGGTAAAGACGCGGACATCGTGGTATTTGATTTTGATAAGATAAATGGAAAAGCGAGCTACAATAATTTTGTGCCGAATGAAGGAATAGACTATGTTTTCGTAAATGGGCAGATAGCCGTTGAGAATGGCAAGAATACAGGGGTACGCGCAGGCAAGCTGCTTAGGCGTCCGTAAGGATTGATTATAAGCTAAGGTCAGGGAAACTAGATTGACGAAAAGCTAACTGTGTTTATTGTGGCGCTTTGAAGTTAATTAGCTTTAAGTCGAAATCGCAATGCGTCGGGCGACCGTAGAGGTCGCCCGACCTATGCAAATTCATGGAGTTTATAGGTTAAACGACTATACATTTTTTACGAGCTCACGAGCCTACCTACAGCCTGGAAGCGAATGGTCTGAAAATAATGACTCATATAATCATAGCGAAAGGAAGTGTTTGCCTACTTGTTTCAACTTAATTTAAAGAAAAAGCAAAGTCCAAAAGGCAAACCTGTGGGAAGATATCATAAGCCCAAGTCAAGTGGGTGGGGGATGATAATTGGTCTTCTGATATCACTTGGTTTGGCGATAGGGCTGATGATTGCTACTCCTAGGCTGGTGTCTAATCATCTTCGGTATTTTGAAGCGGAGACTCAAGGGTTTTACCGAGAGATGTATGGTGAGCCATAAGCTCTTTAATGCGAATAAAAATAGAGTTATTTATATGCAATAAAAAAATGGAGGTGTTGAATGAAGATTTTAGTATCGCAGTTTTGTCACGAAACAAACACTTTTGCAGCTGATCGAAGTGATGTCGAGTTTTTTAAAAAGCTGATATGGACATCAGGCGATGAGTTTGTCAACAGCCGCAGAGGAGGCACAGACTACATTTCAGGAATGATGAAAAAAGCCGAGGAGGTAGGTGCTGAGATTGTTCCCGGATTTTCAGCCTTCTCCGTGGGTGGCCTGATATTAAATGAAACCTACAAAACAATCAAAGACATTACCCTTGAAGCACTCGAGCGTCACAAAGGTGAGCTGGATGGGATATGTATTTCTCTTCATGGAGCAGCTGTCTCAGAAGACATTGATGATTTGGAGCTGGATATGCTAAAGGCTTTGCGCGAGGCCGCTCCAGGAGTGCCTATTACAGCCACTTTCGATCTCCACGGAAATATCGGTTCAGAGCTTGTAGAGCATCTTGACGGTCTTGTTGTGGTCAAGGAATATCCGCATATTGACTGTGACCGAGCGGGGTATAGAGCGATGGAACTTCTGATAGGGCTTATAAAAGGTGAAATAACCACTGCCCTGTGTCACAAAAGGATTCCGATGCTTTTGCCGCCTGCTACTGCGTGTACATTCGACGACCCAGCTTTGGATATTAAAAAACATATTATTGAAGTTGAAAAGAAGGAGAAAGATTCAGTTTTTGATATATCTTTTTTCCATGGGTTTCCATACGCTGACTTGCCGATTACTGGTTCTTCAGTAGTAGTAACCGCAAAAACTGAGGGCGTCGCAAAAAAAGTATCAGAGCAAATAGTTGAATATATCTGGGGCAGACGCACAGAGTTTGACGCGGCGGACTATCTTCCAGCAAAAGAGGCAGTGGATAAGGCTCTATCACTTTCTGGTGCACCTATCGTAATCAATGAAACATCTGATAATCCAGGAGGGGGTGCGCCCGCTGACGGAACTCATCTTTTGCGTGAGATGCTTGATAGAAACCTCACGGGTACTTGCTTTGGGTTCATTTGTGACCCTGAGTTTGTTGAATTATGCGTTAAAGTTGGGGTAGGAAATAAAGTAAGTGGACTCTTGGGCGGGAAAACGGATAAAATCCACGGCGAACCTATTGAAGTTAAAGGCGCGTATGTAAAAGTCATAACGGATGGAAAATATATTAGCTCAAGTCCTGTATTCAACAAAGGCGCGGAGCTTACAATAGGTCGCTCTGTACGAGTGCAGATCGGCAATGTAGACATAATAGTTGGCTCTGTGCGGATGCAGACTTTAGACGATGGTGTGTTTCGCCTGCACAATATAAATATATCAGACTATAAACTGGTTGCACTTAAATCCACACAACATTTTAGAGCGGTGTTTAAAGATTTGGCGGCAGACATTGTAACAGCAGACCCGCCGGGTATTCATACTGCGAATTTTTCTTTGTTAAACTATAACAGGCTGGAACGTCCGATATACCCATTGGATAATGACCCTAGACTGTAGCATAGCGTATAAAACTAATTATAACAGAAACGCAAGTGTGGGTGGTCGCCAAAGAAGTTATTCATTACAGGCTGGAACGATGTTGAGTCTCCACTGGTTTTATCTTCTCTACCGCCAGACAAGCAGCAGCTTAGAACGCGTAGGTCAGCGTGTAAGCCTGATCCATGCCCTGCCCCGCTATCGGTGAGTGGATATTCAGGAACTTGGACTTTAGTACCACAGCATTGCTCGCCAGCTTCCAAGTACTAGCCTTCGAGGGCTACGAGCAAGTAGCTCTAGCCTACTACGCGGACTCTCCATCGTCTAGCCATATGGAGCTGAGAATATTGCCAAATGGGCATACTATACTTACAAATAAGGTCACAGGAACCGTAATCGAGCCAACGGATATATAAATTTGTGAATGGTATCAATATCCGTATAGTGGCGGGAATGGTTTTCACATAACCTCCTACTAGGTCACACATTTATCACGTATCGCAGAGGAGAAAGCTTTCGCTCACCCGAGGGTGACAAAGGTTGAGTTTATGATAATAATTACAAACCAACCATCAAACCAATCAAGGAGGACCAAGCCCTTGCTAAACGCAACTAATATAGCAAAATCATACAAAACCCATAAAGTTCTAGACAACATCACTCTCACCGCCTCCGTTGGAGAGTCCATCGTAATAATAGGACGAAACGGCGCAGGTAAATCGACTTTCTTGTCCATTCTCGCGGGGTATTTGCGCGCTGACTCTGGAACGGTCGAGCTAAACGGACATGGCGTAGCCTTCTGCCCGCAGCACGACAACTTGTTTGAAGAACTTAATGTCCGCGACAACCTATTATTTTGGGCACGAGCTAAAGGCAGCTCTGCAGAGCCTAAAAACATGGATTATGCCGCACTCTTAGGCGTAAATGACTACATGAACAAAAAAGTGCGTCATTTATCAGGCGGGATGAAGAAGTGTGTTGCTATTCTCTGCGCTCTTAGCGGCGGAGCAGATATTTTGATTTTAGACGAGCCGTTTTCTGGGCTTGACATTGTTTATAAAGACGTTTTACTGTGTGCTTTTGCCGAGCTTAAAGCAATGGGCAAGTGCGTCATTTACACAAGCCATAACATTGATGAGATAACGGGGCTTGACAGCAGAATTTATGCGCTCTCAGGCGCTAAACTCAACCCCGTTCACTCTTCAGAAAAGGATAGTGATTACAATCTCTTACGCGCAAGCTTTTTGGAACATAGTAAGTCTTAATCTAAAAACATTCGCACAGTTTAAGCTGCGAATGATATCATTGTTTGGTTTAATCGCCCTGCTTGCTACAGCCGCGGGGCTTTTAGGCAACTTCTTTTTGAGTGAGACTAATATTGCAGGACCTATATATATCGGCATCGTTGACCTTGACGATAGCTTTGAAACGCGCATGATTCTTTCTGTCATCACTGAACAGTCGGATGACTATTCAGTGATGCTAAGGTTTGCTAATAAGACTCCAAGCGGCGCAAGTGAAGCCTTACAAAACGGCGATATCAGTGCAATTATAACCTTGCCTGAAAACTTCGGATGGTCTATACTAAGCGGCGAAAATCTGCCATTTGTTGTCACTTATAACGCCGAGCGTCCACTTAGTGCTGCGCTTATCAGGATTACCGCAAATGCCTTTGCAGACATGCTACGGACAGGCCAGATAGGTGTCTATGTCACACTTAATTATGCGCTTGAGCAAGACCTCCCCCGCGAGAACTTTGACATGATATTTATGGGCGTAAATATGAGATTTTTAGGATTTGTCTTGGCTCGTGAGGATATGTTTGTTGTTGATAGTCAGTCTGTGACGGGTGGACTTCTCATTTGGCAGTCATATTTCATAGCTGCTTACATCGCGCTTATGATATGCGCAGCTTTTGTTATGACGGACGCTATTCGACGTAATTTCTCCCATCATTGCCTTATAAGCCTTAGCAACAGAGGGATTTCTGCTCATACGGTTTTTGCTGCATGTGCTTTTGCGTACTTCTTGCTGTTTGTGGTACTTAATGCGGCATTTTGGTTATTGATCATGAGCTTACCGAATGTTCGCGACCTTATGTCGCTTTCTATAAACATAGGCTTTTTTGTATCAGTCGCTGTCATCTCATTGTCTCTTGCAACTTTTGCTGCTATGCTTACTTTTGTTTTTAACAGTGCATTTTCGGCGGGGCTTTTTACTTCTGTATTTGCGATTGTTTCGCTGTTTTTGTCGGGCGGGATTGTTCCTATCATGTATTTCTCGGACAGGCTTCGTGCAGCGGCTAATTTTGTGTGGAGTACCTGGAGCAGTGGGCTTTTGGCAGCGGCTATTTTGGATGAGAATATCTTCTTCCCAGCTTTTATGAGTCTTCTGTTCGGCTGGCTCTTCGCTGTCTTTGGAACTGTGTTTGCGAGCTTTAGGGGGAGGTGCGCAAAGTGAGTTCTCTACGATTCTTATCAATATCGTTTGTGCTAAACGTCAAAAAAATCATAGGCATGAAGGTCATATGGTTCGGGCTTGTTGGACTGTTTTTTGCTGTGGCTTTTGGCGCACGGTTTGCTCAAAACGACGACCCTGCCATTGTTGTGCGCGCGGGAGTGCTCCATGACTTTGCAGATCCCTTCGAGTCAAGCATCGTGCAGTTTTTGGACAAAAGTGTCGAAGAGATTGCATTTGTGGAGTTTGTGTTATATGATGATTTGGAAGAGCTTTTAAGAGACGTTGCACTTGGACGGGTAGAGTGCGGTTATGTGCTAAACGACAATATAGCGCGCTCGCTCGTGGGCGATTTTGAAGCAGTTGTAACCGTCATAACCTCACACAGAACAATTGCAACACCTATTCTAAACGATATAGTCGCCGCCGCTATATTAAGGGCAAGTGTGGAAGCTATCACCAAAGACGGCTTGATAAATATCTTCGGCGAGAGTGACGAGCTTAATCATTTCGTGAAGCGGCAGTTTTTGGCATATAATCAAATGGATATATTCATGGTGCCGCACTTCGCGGGAGAACATGGTCATGGATATGAAGACACACAGACCGCCTCAGCGCAAGTTGCTGCGCGTGTGCTGTATGGACTCATTGGGATTACGCTCCTTATTTTGTCAATTTTCAGTACTGGGATATTTATTGAAGAGAGAGCTTCAGGACTTGGAATGTCCCTACGAGCGCATGGTAAGCTCGGACTTTATTACCTATCCCTATGGGTGGCAGCGTTTATTGTCATGTTTGTGATAGGGCTTGGCGGTCTTTTAGCTATGGTTATATTTGCGCCAAGCGTTATAGGCTCTGCACTGTTTGGAATTGCTCCCCTCGCCTTCTATACGGCGGTTTGTGCACTACTTTTGGCACTTGCGTCACAGGCTTTGAAAAGTGCAGGACTGATACAGAGCTTTGGGCTGTTTCTTTTGATTTTGAACATATTTTTTGGTGGGGTTCTTTTGAATCTTGCAGAGGTTAGTGAAGCATTGGCACGTTTACAGTGGTTTTTCCCGCTGTTTTGGTATATTGAGATGTCGCTGTTGATGTCACTGTAAATTATGAGGAGGATTTGTCATGTTGTTTGGTAAAATTAGTGTTAGTTGGGTCTTAATCTGTTCAGCCGTAATAGCTGCCGTGGTTGCTGCTGTAGTCGTTACTCAAAATTCTGAGTACAGAGAAAACTACGGTCAGAGTCAAGGACTATTTGTGCCAGGAGCAACAGAGGAGGAGGAATATATAGCCAGTACAATACGAGAGCCATTTATAGAGGCACTAGAAACCTTCTCGAATGAGTTTGAAGCACGACTAGCTACAACTCCGCTTGAAACATTTACAGGGCTTTTATATAACAGCACTATCAACACAGAATTTACCCACCGCAACCATGAGATGCGTATCGGCGGTACGACGAGGGGTACGGCAACCATTCTACTCGACGGTGCGAATATGACCTATGCCGCAACCGCTACAATCGGACTCATGGGCGGCTTTATGAATATCGACATGGAGCTTTATATTGACCCTCAGATTACCGCGCTGCGCTCAAGCCTTACGGGGGCAGCATTTCATGGTATTACTTATAGCACTTTCGAATCGGACATTGAGCAATTCGCCAGAGCTGCACAACTTGATAGGGAGACTATAGCACAGCTTAATAATACAGTTTCTGGGCTTGAATTGGCTTTGAGTAGTGAGTTGCCTTCTTTTGATACGCCATTGATTGCTGACGCTGAGGGGTTGGCTGACTTTTTGCTTGGGTTTGAGTATGAGTATGTAGTGAGTTATGATGACAGGCTTCTTAAGGTTCTCCTGGGTAGTAATGATATCGCTTTGTTCATAGCCCGTTTTGATGAGGCTTTTGCGTCGTACTTAGGTCTGATTTTAGCGGAGCATGGCTCTGTTTATGAAATGATCTCGGACTTAGGAGCGATTCCTAGCGAGTCTCAATTGGTTTTTAGAATCAACAACGAACGTTTAGTGAGTGTAGATATCCGCATACTTATTGAGGCTGATGAGTCAAGTTATTGGATTACTATGCTATTAAGTATTTGTGACTCTTATGAATACGGCGAGTGGACTTTAGGAATTAACCTTATGCACCCATATGATACCGCTCCAAGATTATGGTCACACCATGTTTTTTGGAATATCCACGACACTCAAATATCAACTGAGCATCGATTCCAATTAACATCTGCTGGAGAAAGTGTCCCCACAACTGGTATGAGTTTTTCGATTTTATGGCCAAAACATGATGGACGGTTTGAGGTTTCAACAATCGACAACGTAAGCTCACGAACCTTCCAAGGCAATCTAACCCAATTAGAACACGGCGGCTTTAACCTACTCTTCGACGACATAGAGCTAAGCCCCACAACAACGCTCGCCTTAGAACTAGACGCAATCCCTGGCAGTGTATCAATCGAGCCTGTCCCGTTTATAAACCTCGATCAATGGAGTCCAGCACTTATGGATACTATTGGATTTGTTATGGATTTGATTCCTTAGGAGAATTTATATGAACCTTTCAGCTAAAACTATTTGGTCAATTATACTCAAGACTATCGTGTTCACTATAGTTGTCGGCTATGTATCGCACACTAATATGCTAGTCTTAAACAACAGGCGCATTGCGGGAATACCTGATGGTCATGTTCGGGTTATGATACCTGAGCATAATCATTTAGCTTTACTTATGCCAAGGCATGGAGGAATTTACTTCAACTATTACGGTACAAGTATTAATGTGTATTTCGCTCATTATATACAGGATGAGCGGATTTTGCATGAGCACATCACAGGTCTTGATGTAGGCGAAGATTGGATGCTCAGCGGAGAGCTACTTTGGGGAATTACAAAAGAGAGTACTACACCTAGTGAAATTTTGGTTAGCATGGCTATCGGCGGCGACAGAATTGGCACTATACATCAACATTACTTCGACCTCTCCTCTATTGATTTTGAGACCCGACTGCACACAGGGGCACTTATTGACGATGGAGCAATCGAGCGCGGCAAGCAAAATATTTTAGCACTTTGGAGCGCAGGAGGTAGACTTTGGGTCGATGGCAACATGCTTGAACCTTATCGACTAAGGCAAAATACGGAAACAGCAGTCTTGTATGTCGTTTTTGACTAAAGCTTAGGAGACATCTCAAATGAACACTCATTACTTCAAATACACCGAACAAGAAACTAACTATCTGCGAAAAAAAGACAAAAAACTCGCAAGGGTTATAGACCAAATAGGCGAGATAAAAAGGGAAGTAAACTCCGACCCATTCGCCTCTCTCGTAGAGAGCATAATAGGTCAGCAAATTTCAAGCAAGGCAGCCCTTACAGTAAAATGCAAATTAAACGAACTATGCGGCATGGAGCGGAATAAACTCTACTCCCTAACCCTAGAAGAAATACAAGCCTGCGGCATGTCCATGCGAAAAGCCGAATATATAAAAAATATAGCCGCCGTTGCTGTGAGCGGATCGATTGATTTTGACGCTCTTCATTCAAAAAGTGATGAAGAGATTATAGCGACATTGACTAAAATCAAAGGCATTGGCATCTGGACAGTGGAGATGCTCCTTATCTTTTCCCTCATGCGCCCTGATGTGGTTAGCTATGGTGATCTAGCCATCCGCCGCGGCATGATGAAACTGTATGGGCATAAAGAGCTTGCTAAAGAGCGGTTTGCAAAGTACGCAAAGAGATATTCGCCTTATGGGTCTGTGGCTTCTTTGTATCTGTGGGCTTTGTCAGTAGATGAGAGTTCGGTGAAATGAGGTAATGCTGTATACTAAATTTTATATAAAAAATCCTAGTCCCGACCAAAGACTAGGATTTTTTAATTGCTGAGTTTTCTTGTTTGCTTCTCAGGTTTAATGGCTGTACACCTCATCCCACGCTACACTTCGGTTTGTCCCAGTAAACATTCCAAAGCATAGCGGTTGGGATAATGTGTTCGTTGCATTGTACTTGATTCAGAGTTTTCTTGTTTGCTTCTCAAGTTTAATGACTATACACCTCATCCCACGCTACACTTCGGTTTGTCCCAGTAAACATTCCAAAGCATAGCG
>Ga0123355_10001735_pt1 | contig 30429 bp, 23 predicted proteins | sample TergutEmb28metaG_3_FD_89872 | JGI IMG/M metagenome (GOLD analysis project Ga0123355, IMG submission 89872) | Embiratermes neotenicus P1 segment gut microbial communities from Petit-Saut dam, French Guiana - Emb289 P1 | ecosystem: Host-associated > Arthropoda: Insects > Digestive system > Gut ... | reverse complement strand
TTGTTACAGCAAAATCAATGAGAAACGGTCCTCGCCCGAGCCGAATTTGCCAACGCTTCAAGGCAAAATCGGCGACAGGCGAGACCGATTTCGAATTATTTTGCTATATTACGATAATTATGTCTTTGGCGTAACAACAATCATCGCGAGGTATATTATGACTAATCCACATGGTTTACTCGTGTTTGGGGCTTCTGGGGCGGGGACTACAACTTTAGGTCGCGAGTTGGCACGCTTACTAAACTTCGAACATCACGACATAGATGACTATGTTTGGGAACAAACAAATCCGCCGTACACACAAGAGCGTCCTCTTGATGCACGGGCGGCTCTGCTACGGTCATCTATAAAAGGCAATTTCGTCCTATCCGGGTGCTTACGGGAATGGGGCGGTGCTATCGATACAATGCTGGCCATGGCCGTTTTTGTGCATACGCCAACCGATTTACGGATCAAACGCTTAGAAAAACGCGAATCCAATCGCTATGGTGACCGCATCAAACCCGGCGGGGATTTGCATGACAGTCATCAAAAATGGCTTGGTTATGTAGCTACATACGATAATGGTGGCATGGGCACACGCTCGCGGGAGTCGCAAGAAGCATATGCAAAAACCCTGTCGTGCCCCGTGGTTTATGTATCAAATACAGATGATTTTCGCAAAACAGCAAAGATGTTGGCACAGCAATATGAGAAGCTGTGTTCATAGGCGGCGATGAACACAGCTTTTGAGAAAATAAGCACGTAGAAAATTAATATTATTGGATTTTAATTCAAGACCTTCCGTACAACCACTCGGCCTTCCTGTTCAGCGGATTTGGCAAATCCGCATTTTTCATACATCGCCAAAGGCCCCATGTGGTTGAGGGGCGTATATTCTACGTTGGGATACGCTTCGATAAAGTCGAACCCCTCAGCGGCAGCATCGATGCAAACGCGCTCCACCAGCCGTGTGGCAACGCCCTCCCGCTGCATGTCTGGCGCTATCACAAAACAGAATATAGATTTTACTTTGATGTCCGCACGGTATTCCTCTATCGGATAATAGTCCCGCAGATGATTTACACCGCTTTGACAATCCGCGGTGGCGTTGCACCATCCCACAATCTTTCCGCCGTTGTAAGCAAGATAGCCCTGCAATTTGCCTTCCTTTACGAATTGGATGGCGCGCGCCCTGCGCTCCTCGCGGGTCGGATAAAAGTGGTCACCATTGCCGGTATAAGCATCGTCGCTGCGCCAAGTCACACAATAGCATGGCAGCTTATCTCTGGCTGCGTTATCCCAGTGGGGCGTTGTATCAAAAAAATGTGCATAATCCTCCGCGAGGTCTGGCGTCAGTTTTCGGATTTCGATATTCATCAAGAAGCACCTCCTAGGACAGCCATGCCTCAGACGTAAGTCTTTGTACCTGCCTCGGGTGAGACAGTGTATTGTTTTTCATCATCTTGAGGTGTTGCTTGATTTTGGCGGTCATAAGCAAACCTCTTCCAACAACGCCCTAGCCACCATAGCCCCGCCTGCCATCGCGGCATCTCGCACGTCGGGGGGTAAACTCATAAGAAACTGCCCTGCCGGCTCAAGATTAAAATTGCCTGTGAAGTTTATCTCCCTAAGGGCATTTAAAATATTTGGGAAATCAATCATCCCAGTACCGGGAAAGAAATGCTGATCCGGGTAAACAGGAGATATCATTCCAAGATTATCATTCAAATGAAGAGTACGTAAATGCTTACCAAATAGCCGTATCATTTCCGGGATATCTTGCGACATGATATTCGCGTGGCCGGTATCCAAGCAAATACCAAAGGATGGTTCGTCTATTCGCCTGATGAGTTCCAGCATATCAACAGCCCTTGTGAAAGGTGCGGTTAATTTCTGCGGCCGCCCGTCAAAGGTGTTTTCGATACTTATGTGCACTCCTGATGCTTTTGCCGGTTGGATCAATTCTTTAAACCAACGGACGTTATAGTCCATCAATTCCTCATATCGCGCCTCGGTTACAATAACATCCGGATAAAAAACCGGGTGGAAAACAATTTCTTTGCAGCCCAATATGGCGCATATTTTTATATTGCGGTGAAAAATTTCTCCCGGGGGTTCGTATGATAAATCCTGTTTGGTAAACAGTCCGAGTTGCGCATGAGCTTGAGCCACAGTTAGCCCGGCTTCTATTACTGCAACACGGACATCGTTTGCCCAGGACTCCCAGTCCGGCTGCATCATTATTTTATAATAGTCGTACATATCAAAATCTACAGCGTCATAACCGGCTCTTTTTATACGCTGCATATAGTCTTTTATTGTGCAATCATGCGCATAAGCGTTGGTTGATACACTCAATTTATGCATGTATATACTCCTTTTAATGGGGGCTACGTCTGCTACAACATCCGTATCAAAAACAGCAGCACCCCAAATACTATAATTATGCCGGTCGCCACCCAGTCTCTTTTGGCAATGCGCATAATCTTCATGCGCGTGCGATTCACATCCCCGCGATAGCATCGGGCCTCCATAGCCGTTGCCAGCTCATCTGCCCGTTTAAACGCGGATACAAACAGCGGCACTAAAATAGGCAACAGGCTTTTTGCGCGCTTTAACAGCCCCCCTGTGTCAATTTCGGCGCCGCGGGCCTTTTGGGCTTTCATGATTTTATCCATTTCCTCGGCCAAAGTTGGAATCATCCTTAGTGCTATTGTCATCATCATAGCTATGTCGTGAGCCGGCACTTTTAGCGGCTTAAGGGGCTTTAGAAGCGCCTCAACTCCATCAGTCATCTGGATTGGCGATGTGGTCAGCGTAAGAATAGACGAGCCTGAAATTAGCAAAATCATCCTAAGACCCATTTGCGCGGCCATTTGCAAACCTTCCATCGTGACCCTAATAAACCCAATGGCAAATAACACATTTTCGCCCTGCGTCATAAACAGGTTTAGCACAATCGCGAAAGACATAATAAATAACAGCGCCCTTAGCCCACGCAAAAGAAACAGCACCGGTACCTTGGCCAACTTTACAACAAAAAGGACAAATAGCGCAGCAACCCCATACCCTACAAAATTATTAACAAAAAATAACGCCGTAATATAAAACATCGTACCAGCAAGCTTAACGCGCGGGTCAATATGATGGACTACAGAATTGGATGGGTAGTACTGCCCTATGGTTATACGCGTCATTGTATCGTACCACCTTCCCGGGCTAGGGCCGTGATTGTGTTAGCCAAGCTTTTTGTTGTAAATATATCTTGTGGGATGGCCTTGTTTATTGCGCCTAGCTTCTTGGCAAGGTGGCTCATTTGCGGGATGTCCAGGCCTATTTCTATTAGCTTTTCGGCTTGGGCAAACACTCTTGATGGGGTATCGTCGTACAGCAGCTTCCCGTGGTTTAGCACTATAATCCTTTCTGTTAGGCGGGCGGCATCATCCATGCTGTGGGACACCAAAATTACCGTAAGCCCCAGAGCTTCATGCATATGCTTGATTTGAGTAAGAATCTCATCTCGGCCCTTTGGGTCTAGGCCCGCGGCTGGTTCGTCCAGCACCAGTATTTTTGGACGCATGGCCAGTACTCCGGCTATCGCGGCGCGGCGCTTTTGCCCGCCGGATAATTCAAATGGAGACTTTTCGTAAGTTTCTTCTCCCAGCCCTACCGTTGTAAGGGCTTGGCGCACATGTTCGTCTATTTCTTCTTCGCTTAAGCCCATACGCATTGGGCCAAAGGCTACGTCTTTATACACGGTGGCTTCGAAGAGTTGATGCTCCGGATATTGGAATACCAGGCCTACTTTTTGACGGATGGCCTTAAGATTGGACCTGTCAGCTTGGATATCTTGACCTTCTATTAGGATTTGGCCTGTGCTGGGCTTTAGCAGGCCGTTTAGATGCTGTATCAAAGTGCTTTTTCCACTGCCTGTATGGCCTATCAGTGCTACCATTTCGCCTTTATTTACGCTTAGGTTTATATCGACAAGAGCCTTCATCTCGAAAACAGAGCCCTCGCTATAGGTATGGCTTAGCGATTTGATTTGAATTATTGGCGAGTCTGCATCACTCAATTTTTGCCATTTTTTTTCACCATGGGCCATGCCTGCAATGGCAGGCGGGCTGTTCATAGGATGCGTCTTTTCGTGCGGCAATGCTAAGATTTCTTTAATAGTTTTGTCCGCCGCAAACTCCTCGACGGTTAAGATATCACCGGCAACATCAAGCCCGGCGTCACGCAATTTGTGAGCAAGCATCGTCACTGGCGGGACATTCAAGTTATAGCGCACCATTGTGCCGACTTGGGAAAAAACACCACGTGGAGTAGAGTCCAAAACCACTTCGCCTTCGTGCATTACCAGCACACGCTTGGCTCGGGCGGCTTCCTCCATGAAATGTGTAATCAGGATTATGGTTATGCCCTCTTCGTTAAGCTTTTGGATGGTGCTTAGCACCTCGCGGCGGCCAGACGGGTCAAGCATCGCGGTAGGTTCGTCCAGCACTACGCAGCTTGGGCGCATAGCGAGCACCCCCGCAATGGCTACCCGCTGTTTTTGCCCGCCGGACAGGTTATGGGGGGCGGACTTAGCAAACGCGCTCATCCCTACGGCTGCCAACATCTCGTCCACTGTGCTGCGGATTTCTTTGGGCGGTACACCTAGGTTTTCTGGGCCAAAGGCTACGTCTTCTTCTACCACGGTGGCTATTAGCTGATTATCTGGGTTTTGGAATACCATGCCTACGGTTTGCCGGATATCCCATAGGTTGGCCGGGTCTGCGGTGTCTTTGCCGTTTATCCATATTGTGCCTTGGTTTGGGCTTAATAAGGCGTTGAAATGGCGGGCAAGTGTTGATTTGCCGCTGCCGTTATGGCCCAATATAGCCACAAACTCGCCTGATGTGATGGATGTAGTTATGCCTTTTAGCACCTGTGGCATAGCCACCTCGCCTGGATAGGCGAAATATACGTTTTCTGCTTTTATCATAGGGTGGATGATAACATAGTTGAAGGCAAAAAAAAATGACCGGATAAACGTGGGAGTGCCCGAAGCGCGTTGTTATACCGATTCTAATTAAAATCCCATATCTGTCATTACTATTGTTACGCTTTTTTTATAAGCCTTACCGCGAAATAACTTAACAGCATAACCATAGCAGGGCCCAAAAGTATGTTAAATACTGTCCAAACTACACCGTAAAACTGCCAAGAAAATGAGAAGAATCCTCTAGAACGCATATCAGTAAAAATTAGCGGCATAAAAAATGACGCTATCAATGACGCCATGTATGAATAAATTAACAAACCGCGTATTTTTTCCTTCATAGCTACAACAATAATCATCAGCCCAATATGCAACATAATTGTAGTAGATATCTGCACAGCCGTTAAATCACTACTTAAGACACCGCCGGCGCCATGCCTATCAAGATTTGCCAAGAAGTCAAATGCAAGCCCGCCGTATGGTATGCCATACAATAGCGTGTATGAAAGTGCTGCCAACGCGGCAAATAATTTGCGCAAAACAGACATACATCACCTTAGTTTCCGATAATATCCGCCCAAAACGCAGCATATTCCTCTTTTGTTTTGCGGGGATAGGCGTCTTTGATCTCAACAGCCTTTTTGGCTCCATCCGCTAATAAGTCAATTGCCGTCATAGCAAGCAGCTTGGCCGGCAAGATATAGGCCAATTCTTCATCTGCCACATCATACGCGGCGCTGTGAGATATACCGCTAAATCCGTTAATGCTAGGATGTATCGAAGGCAGCAGCCATGTAACATCGCCCATATCGGTACTGCCACCGAAAGGACGGCCATCCTCTACCAGCGCATCTGGGGCTATATTGCGAGCATTTTCGGCAAACATATTGCCTATGCATGGGTTTTGCATTAAGGGGTAATAACCGGGTATGTCCACAATCTCCACTTCCGCGCCTAACGCGTAAGCGCATCCTTTGATGGCCCGATTAACTTGGTCGCTCACCTTTTTCATAGCTTCTGTATTGGCGGCGCGCACGAAGCACTCCACCCGCACATCGGCGGGAACCGTGTTTACAATATCGCCGCCCTTTGTGATTATCGGGTGTACCCGTATCCTATCTGTATCGCGGAAGGTCTCTCTTAACGCATTAATTGCTTGAAGGGAAAGATTTGCCGCGTTTAACGCATTTACCCCAAGCCAAGGTGCCGCACCTGCGTGGGCTTCCTTCCCGGTAAAGCGTATTTCTTTGCCTATAAACCCAAGGGACGTGCCGCCCGTAACTACATGGGTGCCAGGGAAGTTGGTTTCGGCGTGTACCATCATGGCTATATCTATATCATCGAAAGCACCTTCCGCAATCATTTGCTGCTTGCCACCTAACCAGTCTATTTTACCCTCGCGGCGCATTGCTTGCCGCTCTTGGATTTGAACATATTCCTCGGCAGGGGCAGCAGTGAAACATACATTACCGTCTAAGTACGCCGCTACCGCAGATATGCCCATTGCACACCCGGCCAACACCGCAAGTTGGGCTGCGTGACCGCATGCATGCGCCGCGCCGGTTACAGGGTCTGCATAGGGGTGCTGTGGGCTAATAACAGCGTCAAGTTCGCCCATTATCATTACTGTTGCGGTGTTGTTTTTGCCATATATCCAGCCTTTTTGGCCGGTTAGGGCTACGGGATGGATATCTTTTACGCCGGTTGCTTCCAGTTGGGCCTTTATTGCGGCAGAGGTAATATACTCGGCATAGCCAAGCTCCGGGGTGGCCAGGCAAGCCTTGCCAAAGGCTATTATTGAGTCGCGGTTTGCGTCTATTGCGGCGTTAGCTTGGTGCTTTAGTTTGTTTTTGTCCATATGTCCATCCTTTCAAAAGAGCGCTTAAATTGCAGAAAGAAGCTAAAAAATTTTAAAAATCAGCAAAATAACGCCGATCGCTTTCGGCAAAAGTGTCAAAACCTATACCCCGTATACTTATTGGCACCCGTTCACTGAATATATTAGGAATAGGGTGGGTGGCTCCGGATCCGCGCATCCTTGTAGCTAGGCAGTTGCAGTCCTTCGGCATTTGCGGCGCAAACTAACAAGCCATAGGCTTCTCTTACATTTTCAGTGCGAACAAGGGCTTCGGCAAGCAAAGTCAATATAACTTTTGTTTCGTATGCCATAAGGCATCCTCCTTTACTACTTTTCCGTAACCTTAACCGCACCACTACCAAGCAGCCCCTCCAGCGCCCGTATTAAGTCATCACTAAGGCTCACCCAGTACGATTTATTAGCCAAAAACTTACGATTTTGCGCTTCATTAAAAATCATAACCTGAGTATCACCACGGTATGCTGACAGGATATCCGTAATATGGTTAGGTGGCACAGGCCTAGACTTGGGGACTTTAACCCACAATGTCTTGCCTGCATTATCTTGAGGGATATCGTCATACAGCAACATATCATTTGCAATAATTTTTGAGTCCTCATCTTCGCGAGCACTTACTTTGCCCTGAATGATCACGACCTGATCCGCTGCAAGTTTAGAGCCAAATTTCTCATATAATTTATTAAATACCACGACTTCAACAGCCCCATACATGTCTTCTACCGTTAAGAAACAGAAAGGCTTATTTTCTGCCTTGGTGTATTTCACGCTTTTGGCGGTAATCATACCTCCATATTTTACGGATTGACCGTCTGTCAGGCCCGGAGTGGCTTCATTAGCATTTGTATCATTGCCGGAGGCGGTACCACTGGCATCCGAATACCCGCTATCAGACCCGGGATAATCATCCCCGCTATATCCACCTGTGTTTCCTTCCTCGCTTGCATCACCTACACTAAAATCTAAGCTGGTATAGCTCGAATACCGGCGCAGCACATCCTCGTAATCCGAAAGGGGATGCCCGCTTACATATACCCCCAGCATTTCCTTTTCATTTGCCAGCAGCATCCGCTTTGGCAACTCTCCAATCCTGGGCAAGTCGTCGGGCTCATAACTGTCCTCCGGGGATTCATCTAAATCAAACAGTGACATCTGTCCGTCGAGTGTCGTCTTCTTTGTTAGCTGCTGGCCGCTCATTATGTTTTCGTATACTGTCATATACTGCGCGCGGCTGCCTCCTAAGGAATCAAAGGCCCCTGCCTTAATAAGGCTCTCTACACACCGCTTATTAATGTCATGGCCGGACATGCGCCGTATAAAGTCCGTAATCCCACGGAAGTTTCCGCCGCTTTCCCGCTCTTTAACAATAGCCATAACAATGCCGCGCCCAACATTGCGTATCGCCGCAAGGGCAAAGCGGATATCATTACCGGCTACGCTAAAGGCGACCTGTCCTTCGTTTATATCCGGGGGAAGAAGCTTGATACCCATCTTCTTGCACTCGTGTATATACCCGGCCACCTTGCCTGTACTGTCCAAATAAGATGTCATCGTAGCCGCCATAAACTCTACAGGATAATATAATTTAAGCCATGCGGTTTGATAGCTTACAACGGCATAGCCCGCCGCGTGGGATTTATTAAAAGCATAGGCGGCAAAGTCGGTCATATCGTCAAATATTTGGCTTGCGGCCGCTTCCGGGACACCGTTTGCGATACAGCCTGGCACACCGTCTTCCGGCAAGCCATAAATAAAGTTTTTGCGCTCCTGTGCCATTACATCGGCCTCTTTTTTGGACATTGCCCGGCGGATGAGGTCGCTTCGGCCCATGCTGTAACCGGCTAAGTCACGTACTATTTGCATAACCTGCTCTTGATATACGATACAGCCGTAAGTATCTTTTAGTATTGGCTCTAGAGATGAATGCATGTAGCTGATCTTGGCAGTATTGCGCTTACCCCTTACATACTTGGGTATAGAGTCCATCGGCCCGGGCCTAAACAATGAAATGCCGGCGATGATATCTTCCATATTTCCCGGGGAAAGATCCCGCATAAAGTTTTTCATCCCACTGGATTCTAATTGGAAGACGCCATCTGTTTTGGCTTGGCTTATAAGCTCATATACCTTTGGATCATCGTAGGTCCAGTCGTTAAGGTCTATGTCTATACCACGGCCACGCTTTACTTCTTCAGCCGCTATGCGTATTACAGTCAAAGTCCTAAGACCCAAGAAGTCCATCTTGAGCAAGCCCAGCTCTTCTACCGTTTTCATCGGGAATTGGGTGGTTACTACACCGTCGTTTAAGTTAAGGGGGATGTACTCCTGTACAGGCTTATCACAAATTACTACCCCAGCCGCGTGGGTTGAGGCGTGGCGCGGCAAGCCTTCCAGCTTTAGGCCCATGTCTATTAGATTTTTTGTGTCTTCTTCCTCATCGTAAGCGTCTTGCAGCTCCGGATTAAGAGCCAAGGCCTTGTTAATTGTTATACCTAGCTCTGTAGGTATCATCTTGGCCACCCTATCCACATCCGCGTAGGGCATACCCAATGCGCGTCCTACATCGCGGGTAACGGCACGGGCGGCCATCGTCCCAAAAGTGATAATTTGAGCTACATGGTCGCTTCTGTATTTTCTGTTTACATAATCAATGACTTCCTGCCGCCGCTCATAGCAGAAGTCGATATCAAAGTCCGGCATAGATATCCGCTCTGGGTTAAGGAAACGCTCGAACAGCAGGTTATAAGGTATTGGGTCTACATCCGTAATCTTGAGGGCATACGCAACAATACTGCCTGCGCCGCTTCCGCGCCCCGGGCCTACCATTATTCCGTTATCACGGGCATATTTAATAAAATCCCACACTATCAGGAAGTACTCAAGGAAACCCATGGAGTCTATTACGTCTAATTCATAATGCAGACGGGTGAGGTGCTGGTGGGCGTCTTCGCCATATCGTTCGGTTAAGCCCGCTTCGCATATTTGTTTTAGATATTGATAAACCTCTTGTCCCCCAGGGACTTCAAAATTAGGGAGCTTGTACTCATTAAACGCTATTTCTATATTACATCGGTCAGCAATTTTTTGGGTGTTCTCCACAGCTTCTTTGGCAAAAGGGAATAATGCGTACATTTCCTCTGGAGTTTTTAGATAGAACTGGTCGCTGTCAAATGACATGCGGTCTTCGTCAAGGATTGTCTTGCCGGTTTGGATACACAGCAACACTTCGTGAGCCTTCGCGTCGGCTTGGTTTATATAATGGACATCGTTGGTGGCTACAAGAGGTATCCCCGTTTCCTTCGACATACGCACTAATTGTTGATTAACAGACTGCTGCTCTTCTGTGCCATAGCTTTGCAGTTCTAAGTAGAAGTTGCCTTTCCCAAAGATAGACTCATACAAAAGCGCACGATCCAGGGCCGCTTCATATGTGCCGTTTAGCAGCACCCTGGCTATTACACCAGACAGGCAGCCGCTTAGGGCTATTAGCCCGCTGCTGTACTCTTTAAGCAGCTCTATATCTACACGAGGGCGGTAGTAGAAGCCCTCGGTAAAGCCTAAAGATACCAGCTTGACCAAGTTGTGATAGCCTTCCAAATTTTCGGACAGTAACACCAAGTGTTGATACACACCGTCAGATGATTGCTTTTTGTCATGGCGAGAGCCTGGGGCTACATATACCTCGCAGCCCAAGATAGGCTTTATCCCGGCTTTGGTCGCTGCTTTGTAAAAGTCTATCACGCCGTACATCACGCCATGGTCTGTTATGGCCAGGCTGTTCATGCCTAGCGACTTGGCTGTGGATACTAACTCGGATATTTTTGCGGAGCCGTCTAGTAGGCTGTACTCTGTATGGACGTGCAGGTGGACAAAGGGGTGATTCATAATGCCTCCAGTAATTAAGAAGCTGTGTTCATAGGCTTCTAAGACTTTTTTTGTTACCTAAACCGCGCAACTCCATACCCGTCTTTCCAAGTGATATCAAACAACTCATACGGGAAGTGCTGCTGCTCATACGCACTAAATATATACAACACTCTTATATCCTGCGTGTCATACCGGTAAGGGATGCTGTCAAAACTTCGTATACGGTAAATATCGCGGAAATTATAGGTATCAAAAAAGAGCGTAGGGTCAACTCGAGCTCCAAACAACAGCAGCACTTCGGTTAACTGCCACTGATACCGCCCCGCCGTCTGGGCAGTCACATACAGACGGTCATACCCTTGCTCTTGCGCATAGGTTATGCTGTGGAAAAACCCTCCAAAGAAATTTCGTTCAAGCCTATCGGCGTGGTCACCAAAATATGTCCTTGCGAAAAACGTAAAAGATGCCGCGCTAATCACAATAAGTAAGGCCGCCACCGCCAACTTTGTACGGAACATCTTGGCAAGCATAACAGCTTCATACATGCCAATCCCCATCAAAATAATAAGCGGGTAAAAAATAATATTGACACGGTTTACATTGGCACCTCTTACAACAAGCCCTGCAAAAATAGCCATAGCTAACCAGAAAAGCAAAATCACTTTACCCATGCTTTTCTTAAACCCAAACGCAGAAAACAGTCCAAGGGACGTAAATGGTATAGACCATATAAACAAAGTGCCATAGCCGGGTACGGTATTCCACGGCGCATCATCTTGCTGCAACAGGATACGAGTCAGCGACCGAGTATTATGCATAAGCTGCTCACGGGGATACGAACCAAAGAAAAGCAACTCGTCCATACGGTTAGTATAAAAGAAGGGTATCGTAAACCCAAGCGCACTAAATGTAGGTCTCTCGAAATAATTAATAAACACCATTGCCAAGATGGGCCAAGCTACAACCAAGAACACACCAAGAGAAATTAACAAGGGGATAAAAAACAATCTTCTGTCTACAACCAGCAGATAGATCGTCATAGCGAGAAGAAATACCGGTACCGTATAAAGTGCAATTCCATATGAATAAAGACATATCGCGAAGAACACCATAGAAGCAGCAAGCCAGGAGTTGTAATTGATGCGCTTTTTAACAGGTGACTCATCAGGCTTGGGAGGCCAGTAACTCGAATTGGCGTGGGTCTCTACACCCTCAAGCCCCCTATACAGCAGCCAGCACCCTATCATCATCACATGAGGGAACATATTACAATCCAGCGCCCAGCGTGATTGCATGATATGCCAAGGATTAATAGCCCCAACCGCAAGCACAGCCACAGACATCCACCTTTTACCAAAGGCATCTTCTGTAAATAAATACATCGTATAAAGCCCAATCAAGCTAAACAGCAGCACAGGCATACGCGCAGTAACAACAGACAGGCCAAAAAGCCAATAAAATGGAACCATTGCATACAGCATAAAGGCACTCTGATTGCCAAAGCCCCAAGCATTAAAATGTATGGGCAATCTCATACCTATACGATCCATACCATACCTGGCTAAAAGATACGCGTCATAGGCAGACATTGCCTCATCCTGGTTAAACCCGCCCGGCACTAAGCCAAACTGGTATACTCTCACGCCGATAGCAAGAACAAATAGTGCAAGCACAACCGCATAGTCATTGATAAACTGTTCTATACTATTAAAGAATGTCGGACTTTTTGCCAACGCAATCCCTTTTTTACCCATTTCAATCAACTCTCTTCTGTAAACTTGTAACGCATTTGTATGATACCGCAGCTTAACTTAAAAGCAAATACCTGCTAGAATGCATTTTAGCATTGTTATCGCTATTGTATGTACTAAGAAGCTGTATTCAGCTTCTAAACTAAAGATAATCAGAACCAACAGGAGAAACCAATGAACGAAACCCAAGCCCCTCCTTCAGCCGTTAAGCGCTTAGCGTTAACCGCAGTAATGCGCACGGCTAATATCATAACTGGCGTTTTCCAAAATATAACTATAATTTCGATTGTAGGTTTTGCCGCTTGCGCGGTGGGGTATGTTTTGTTCTTTCAATGGCTGTCATATCAAGAATGGATGCATTACTCGGATTTATTGCCTTACTATGAATTGTTATCTTACCAGGAACTGTTGCCATATCAAGAATATAGGTCTTACTATGAGTTGCAGACTTACCAGGGGTTCTTAAATTTTAGACGCCACCTGCCTGCGTTGCTTTCGGTTATAGGCTTTATGTACGCCATCTATAAGATAGTCCCCGTTTTAGAAGATTTTTGGGGATTAAAAAGGACTCGCATTAATACTAATCATCCCCTGTGCATGTATGCAGCAATTACCATGTGGGTAATATTTATCAATTCTATAATTTTCGCCTTTGGCTATCAAATAGAAAACGGCGCGGCTTTTCATGTAATGCTGGAAAATTTCTTTGGCCGCTATGGCAATGATACCCCGCACTATATTGCCATTGCCCGTGACTGGTATCAAGATACCCTGTGCGACCATAGGCTGGTTATTGTTTTCTTTCCGCTATATTCTATCCTTATTAGGATTATGTACTTTATCTCCCCGAGCTATATGTTTGCTGCTTACATCATTAGCAATATTTTCGCTATTGCCAGCGGAGTAATATTCTACAAGCTGGCGGCTCTAGTCACAAACGAGAAAGAAGCACGTCTTGCGGTTAAATTTTTGTTTATATTCCCGTCAGCTTTATTCCTATTTGTGCCCCTGACAGAGAGCCTGTTTTTATTCCTTTCGATTGCAGTAATTTATTACACTATTAAATCCAAATATATTGCTGTGTTTGTTTTTGGTTTGCTTGCTACTTTAACCCGCTCTGTAGGCATGCTGCTTATTATCCCTGTAGCCTACGAAGCAATCAGTCAGCTTATTACAACTTATAGGGCCAATGCTCATGATAATACACCGGCAGAGATTGCCTGGCATGGACTAACCCGAAAAGACTTTGCAAAGTTTGCATGCCTGCTTGCTTTCCCGCTTGGGATGGGGATATATCTGCTGATTAATTTCATGGTTTATGGAAGCGCCACGCAATTTATGGTATTTCAAGCAGATCATTGGGGCCAAAACATGTATTATTTCTGGCATACGATCACGTATCTTACCTCTGATGTGTTTACGTCTTATATCAACTGGGTTATTGGCGTAAGCTTACCTGGGGTTATAGCGTTTTGGCTTACTTTAGCTCTTATTATTTACGGTGCCAATAAGATCCGTCCCTCTTTGACCTTGTACGCGCTTGCTTATTTTATTTTTGCATTTGGCCCGACTTGGCTGATGAGCGGGCCTAGGTATGCGATGGTGCTTTTCCCACTGGCCTTTGTCGCGGCTAAGTTTGCAGGGACTAAAAAAGGCTATAATCTGGTTTTGACCATAGCCTATCTTGTTATGTTCGTGCTCTATTTTCATGAATTTATACGAGATAATTTTGTGTTTTAAATAATTACATGACCCAACCACCAAGCACATACACACGCAAAACCGGTAAGAACAGCAAAATAAAAATCAATGACACAATTATACGCCTATGAGGCTTTCTTTCAACATAGTCCGCGAGGAAAACAAACGACGGTACAAGCGCTGCGGCATACCGTCCGCCACTTAATAGCCACACCATAGAAAAAGATACGAAGGTATACCCTAGAGCATAAACAATATATCCCGCGTTATACCGCCTTAGGCTGGCATAAACTATCATCCAAAGTGTGAAAGCAAAGCCCAAAATATTGGGAGCGGCAAAATGAAGCCTAACGTTTAATTGTGATAAAACACCAAGATAAGGCAATATGCCATAAAATTGCATCCTCATAGCCGCCCCAAAGTATAGGAAGCCATTGTTCCAGTTTATCTCTTGATAAAGTAGAAATCTAAGTGGGTCGCCCGTTATGCGCCAGTTTATTAATAGGTATACTAGAGTACCAACCAGCATCAGCAATATATACAAGCCTTTTTTGAGTATAAGATTAAAAAACTCTTGCCATTTACCCTTCTTCATAAGCGTAAAGATTTGATAGGTCATAACAAACTCTACCACGGCAGCCGCGACAAGTATAATACCAACCATACGGGTAGCCGTAGCAAATGCACCCACAATCCCAGCCATTAGCCATTTATGAGCGCGTATATAATACAGTGTCATGGCTGTTGTAAGTACAAACAGGCTCTCTGTATGGGGTGCGCCAAAGAAGAACGAATGCGGGAAAATAGATATCAAAACTACTGCCCACCAGGCCGTAGACTCGCTAAAATCGAGCCGCGCCAGATGATAAATATAGCACAGCCCAACAAGATAACTTACAAACGACACAACATATGCGGCGGCAAGATAATTACCCACAAAGACACTAACCAGCCTGATAAGATACGGGTATAACGGGAAAAATACGACAAAAAGATGTCGGTTGTTTTCGGTAAGGGAGTAACCATGCTCTGCCAAGTTGAGATAATGCCCTGCATCCCAGCGGCTAAAACTTCGGAAAAGATCTGCAATAGAAGGCTCCAGCCCTTCCATTTGCAAAAACATATAGCCCAAAAGCAGCGTAGCCAAGCGTATAAAAACTCCAAATATGATTATCTTAGCATTGATGTTAATACCTTTTGTTTCCGAAAGCAATCTTTGCGTATACCTGCCAAGCATCGCCCACGGTGAAGGGGGCTTAGTAATACGCACATCGTCAAAGCCTGCCGCCTTTATACAAATCCTTACAAGAACCAGCAATGCAGCGCCCCAAAACAGCCCTGACGATACTACCGAGAAAATCGAACCAAAAGTACTAATATGAATCACTCCTAAACAAAGATTTCCTTTTATGCACAGCTTGTAAACACCATACGTATAAGCCGCCGTGCTGTCAAGCCATGGACGCTCGTTTTGGAGCCAGTAGCGGTGTATAAGCTTTTGTAATACATTTGAAATTGACGTTTGCATCGACAGTGGTATAAACTGGGCAAGCCATATAACGAATTATAGCGATTAGGTGATATAAATGTCAGATAATTTACCCAAGATAAGCGTAGTAGTCCCCTGCTACAACGAGGAAGAGGCTCTGCCGCTTTTTTTAACTGCCATAGACGATGTAGCCAACAAAATGCCGGAAGTCAACTTCGAGTATATATTTGTAGACGACGGCTCTAAAGATGCCACACTAAGCATCCTGCGCCGTTGTGCGCAGGAAAACAGCCGGGTTAGGTATTTATCCTTCTCCCGCAATTTTGGCAAGGAGGCAGGACTGTACGCTGGCCTAGAAGCCGCGACAGGCGACTATGTAGCGGTAATGGACGCAGATTTGCAAGATCCGCCGGAGCTTCTGCCCGAAATGTACCAATCCCTCACCACAGAGGATTACGACTGCGTAGCAACCCGTAGGGTAACACGCACAGGCGAGCCACCTATACGGTCATTCTTTGCCAATAGGTTTTATAAATTTATCAATAGAATATCCGAGACCAAAATGGTCGATGGCGCACGGGATTTTAGGCTTATGTCCAGGCAAATGGTAGACGCGATTCTATCCCTTAAGGAGTACAACAGGTTTTCTAAGGGTTTGTTTAACTGGGTTGGCTTTAACACAAAGTGGATAGAGTACGACAACTTGACTCGCGTGGCCGGGACCACGAAATTTAATTTTTGGTCATTGCTTCTATATTCTATGGACGGGATCGCGGCGTTTTCTGTTAAGCCTCTGGCGCTGGCGTCCTTTGTTGGGGTGCTGCTTTGCCTCTTCGCGTTTATCAGTGTAATTTTTATAGTGGTGCGCTGGATAATCCTAGGCGACCCGGTTGCGGGTTGGGCATCTATTGTTACTATAGTTTTGTTTGTAGGCGGGATACAGCTGCTTTGTACAGGTATTATGGGGCTGTATTTGTCTAAGGCTTATTTGGAAGTTAAAGGGCGGCCAGTTTATATTGTTAAAGAGAAGTCTCAATAAGGTTTACGCGCCAATGCGCTACGGGTGCTTAGCAACCGCTCCCTTTAACAACGCTTTCCGCACTCATCTTCTCAAGACTTGATTTAGTAGCCCACACGGCCCTTATCAACACATAAAGCAACACACAACCAAGCAGCACATTGGCTAGAGATACAACCTGCAATACATCATCCCGCATCCCCATATGCCTTATCCATCTTAGGGATTCAAAACAATTAAGGAAAAACGTTGTCGAGAAGGCAACATACAGCCCGAGCATACGCCTGTCACGGCTTTCTATTGCGTGCAGCAGTAAAAACGGCAGCGCTAAGAACATATAGCGCTCTATCATCCTAAACGAAAACACAAACATCAGCGCGGTTAGCGCACTAATAATAAGAAAGTAATGACTGCCGCCTTGCGCGCGGTCTTTTTTTATGGCCGCAAGCATGACTGCCATAATCGCGACTATGAAAACCACACCCATAAAGCCATATGTCAGCCCCATAAACCGCCCGCTTAACGCACCCCTGTTTCCACCAATTAAAGCAAAGAAATTAAAGGCATTAAACGAGGCTGTTATATAATTATTTACCCCCGCCCATGTATGCCGCATTGCCACAAAAAAATTAAAAGGCAGCGTCACTAGCACCATAACCGCGATGGCCGCGCCAATATTAAATACCAGCCTATTTATTCCCACTGATGAAAACTCCGTCTCGCGTAGATATAGGGCGGCAGAGTACAAATATATAGGCGCAAGTATCAAGGATAGCGGGTTTGTGAGTATCGCAAGCCCAAAAAACACATACGCAGGCAATAGATTCCTATCCCTTAGCCATAGCAACGATAGCAGAAGCATCAGGACATAAAAAGATTCTACTTGGCCCCATATGCTGGAAATAAGGATAACAGCCGGGCTTAAAATCCAAAACGCCGCGAGTATAACAGGCAGCTTCTCTCTGCTACCAGCCCTTTGTGTAACAGTTGCCCGCCTATACAGCACATACCCTATAGCCAAGTCACACAAAATTGCAGGTAAAAACAAAAGAAAGTGAAACCCTGTGCCATGCATGTTTAAATTAAGCATGGAGCTTAGCGCACCAATAACATATAGCACATACAAATAAACCGGAGGGAAGTCCGTCCGGGATATATATTCGACTAAATAAGGCGTATATTGCCCGTATTGTTGGGTGTGTTGCACATGATATAAGCTACCATAAAACCCAGAAAGCCCCACTTCATAAAGCTGAACAGCCCACATCCTAAAATAATCCACATCAAAGAAATTTCTGAAGTCTATATGCGCTATGGCAAGACCACGCACTACAAACCCCACAGCCAGTAAAGCCCAGATGTAGTACTTAACCGGGATGCCATGCCGGCCTCCGTCTGGTGGCGCAAACAAGCTGAACTTTGGCCATACGGCGTTAACCAGCACATAAACCAGCACAAGTACAAAAAATATATTTGCCATGGAGGCAACAAACATACCGTCGCTCACAACCATATTGTAAGGCAGATATTCATGTATGATCATCGCGCGCAAGTTAATAAAAAACGTAGCCGAAAAGACTATATACAACCCAAGTGACAGTACGGCACTATTAACCGAAGCCACACTATTACTCGCATCTTTTTCTGCATCACTTTGAACAAAATTGCCTTCTCCAAAATGGATAAGCAGCATAGCAAGCGCGGGGAATAGGCTGTTGACCTGCATGCCCGGCGCAAAAACAAACAATAGCGCAAAATACCCGCCAATAATAAGAAAATAATTTTTGCTGCTTTTGGCCTGGTCGGCATAAAGAGCCGCCGCCGCGCCACTAACAATGGCTATCACAAAAACGACTCCCCACAATGAGTAGCTAAACCCCAAAAAGGGCAAACTACTATACCGCCTAAAGCCACCTACCAGCGCAAAAAAATTAAGCGCACTTACAGAGGCGTAGTCCGGAGTCACAAGCCAAAACCTAAATTGCAGCACTGCAGGCAAAAATAGAATAAGTGCAGTACTATAAATCTTTTGCCTTATCTGGGCAATGACAAGCACCATAACCAGCACAATAAGCGGCTCATAAAAGCCCCCAACCGTAGACGCAAAAATAGCCGCCGGGTTAAACACCCATAAGGCGGCTAAAAATATTGGCCGGTTGGTTCCGGCAGGTTTGTCCGGCGCGGTATTGGCTGCGGCTTTCTTACTTAGGCCATACAACACATATCCTATCGCAACATCGCATAGCACCGTAATCCAGCCCAAAAAAGGCTCATCGAATACACTATCCGTTGCAAACATAACCATCAAGCGTACAGTTAAACCCGCTGCCAACAAAAACCAGATGTGATGGCTACGCAATGTTTGAATTTTCATAATTGCTCCTTTTAAATGGGGGCGCTGCCCCCAAACCCCCGCCGCTGCGCGGGGGATGAACCCCCGCTACGCTTCCTCGCTTTGCTGCGGGGCCGCGCTGTTTGCGCGGCTCGGCAGGCCATAACGGCACCAATCCATAATGCTGTTGAGCTGCGGGGCCGCACCGTTTGCGCGGCTCGGCAAGCTACTTCCCAGACACAGTAACTCCGTCAAAACAGCACCAGGGTAGCAATGATATGCCGTTGGCGCTACGTTCCTTGGATATGGCCAGGATGCTTTTTATTATATCTACAATATTAAACGACACCATCGTCTCGGATATAGCGTCGGTTATTTGACCATTTTCTATTAAAAAGCTGTTCTTGGCTACGCCGGAAATATCCCCGCTAGGCCCTGGTGACGCGCCAGAGAAGCGGTTAAGGAGGATGCCCTTATCTATGCCTTTAATCATATCCGCCAGAGGCGTATCGCCCGCCGCAACATCTATGTTGTAGGTTGCGGTATTGGCCGTACGTGGCTTTCCGGTTTTATTGGCCCCGTATAAGTCAAGCGCAAAAGACGTAAGTATGCCATCACGTATAAAATCGGCATCTTGGCTTGCAAAACCATCATTTGTAAAGCGCTCGGCGGCTACCATTTGGGAAGAAAAAGGGGCCGCCCTCATCGTTAATTTGGGATCCGCTACCTGGGTATCCAGAGCATCCTTCCAACGGCTGGTGTCGCTTATCATGGCATAGTTGCTAAGAAAACTATCCAAAAGCGTATGCCAAATCATATCATCACAAGAGGGCGTGACAATAATCTTGCCAACAAATTTTTCATCAAGTACTCGTGTATTTATCGACTTTACAGATTCCTCAAACATAGCCCGTTGCATCCCTAGGTCGATAAATGGTGTGGCCAAAGAATCCAGCAACATATGATTGTAATTGAAGGATGATGATGCATCCCCATCCTTTGCGGTAAAGTCGGTGAGCAGGTAGTAGTATTCGGTTTCATCGCAAAATTCTGCGCCATTGCTGTTAAGATACAGAGTCTTATTGCTGTTAAACTCTGTTCTCATGTCTAGCATAATTTTAGGGTACTCGTCCGAAACTTGTTCTAATAGCTCCTTACAGCGGGCAAAAAGCTGGCCCATGTCCGAGCCGCCAATCATACGGCTAAATTTTTTATTTTCTACATGTGGAGCTATATCCTCTGCTTCGTCTGGCACGGCGGCATCAGCCAAAGCCAAGCATTCTTCCACAGCATTGTCTACAGAGTCCTTGTCCAGCTTATTTACACTTATAGTACCCTTGCGCCCACCCTTAATTGCCTTTAACGAAAGCTCGTCCTCAAAAAGCGTCCTAAGCAAAGAAAACTTGCCGGCCTCTATATTAAACTCATCTTTGCGGCCGCTAGATACTTGGCAAGAAGCCTTATCTGCACCGGCTTTTATCATAGCCTCGATTGCGTATGCGGCTATATCTCTCATTATTTACCCCCAATATTGATATCACAACGCAGCGCCGGGCCGCCCATTCCGGTTGTCATAGCTTGTTTCTTGCCACAAATACCTGAAGAATCCCAAAACATATCGTCGGAAACCATGTCAACTGTTTTTAGCATCTCAAACGCCACACCAGAAACGGTTGTCTCCCTTAGGGCCTTGCCCAGTTTTCCGTTCTTTATTTCGTAACCCTCGTCTACAGAGAACATGAACTCCCCTGTAGAGTCAGCCTGGCCGTTACCGCTCTTAACCAAGTAATAACCATTGTCTACACTTGCTATCATATCATCCAGCTTATCTTTGCCTGGCAAAATAGCAGTATTACGCATACGTATTAGCGGTTCATCCGCGTAAGTAAACGCCCGGGCATTGCCTTGAGGCGCTACATCAAATTGCCGTGCCGTATCCCGCGAATGCATAAACGCATTGAGGATGCCATCCTTAATAAGCACGACATCTTCGGCTTTAACGCCTTCATCATCTACATAGACCGGTAGCGGACAGGGCTTGCCTAGGGCTGTGTGAGCAAAGTCCACCATATTTACCATTTCGCTTGCTACCTGTTTTTCTAAGTTATGCGCAGCCACAGAGCCACTAAGCACCACGTCTGCTTCCACGGTATGGCCTACAGCCTCGTGGGCCAGCATCCCGGCCATTTCCGGGCCCAGAATGCATTTTTTGATACCTGCATCTGCGTATATTCCTTCGCGTTTTTTCATTAGAGATTCGTATAGCTTATCAAGCTCCGGTGTTAGCAGAGCCGGGTCTGTAAACAGCTCATCGAAGCGGCCAAAACGGCCCAGGCAACGCAAAAGCTCCACTGGGACACCATCCGGGGTTTCTGCTGTCATAAACACGTACATCATACTTATAGGCTGGAAGGAGTGGCTACCCATGCCATCACTAACTACCAGCAGTTTTTCGATGTCCAAGCAATTGGCCACTACCGTGCGGCTGGATAGGTTTTTGTATTTTTTCACAATAATCGAATCTAGTTCCTGGGCAAAGTCAGCCAGCAGGCTTTGGGGGATGGCAGCACCCGGGACAGTTACAAGAGTTTGGTTGCCCGCCTGCGTGGAAGGAAGTGGCGGCTTGCCTTTATTTACATGCTTGTCCATGAAAACGGCGTTATCTGTTGCGGCGGTAAGGACATTTTTTACGCCTTCGTGTGTGTAAGACGCCGCGGAAGCAAAACCAAAAGTGCCGCCACGGTAAACCCGTGCGGATACACCGCCTTCGGACACTTGAGTATTGGACATCATATTCCCGGACACAAGCGTTACTACCCGTGTTGTGTTTACTTGTGCCCTAAGTTCTGTATAGTCTTCAAATGTACTTTTATGTGTTGTTAACAAATCTTGCAGCATCTTTCTCTCTCCTCTACAAAAGCCACAATACCAAAACCATAATAAAGAAGGCCAACCCAACAAAACCTAATACAAACTGCCACTTGCCATATTTTTTGAGCCTGAAATACGCAAGCATCAAGAACCCTGTCACAAAAAAAGTAACCGTTAACGTCCACTGTGGGAAGCCCATGTACACAATCGCCCATGTAGCCATTACCACCGCCATCATAGCGCTTGGTACCGGCAGCCCTGTAAAAGACTTATCTGCCTCGTTTACATTGTAATAAGCCAACCGCCAAAGCCCGGCTATGCAGTAAAATACCAGCGCGATCCTTACAGGCCAATTATCGCCCACAAACGCGTGTACAATCCACACCGGCATGATTACACATGTAAAAAAGTCTACCAGCGAATCCAATGCTTGCCCAAAACGGGATTGCTGGTTTAACTTGGTGGCAAACCATCCGTCTACCAAATCGCACACACCTGCAAAAAATAAGCAGACCACAGCTGCTCTGAAGTTTTCCGCTACAAGATAGTACGCAGCGGCAATGGCGAGAACCAGCCCCATCGTTGTGATTATATTTGGCACGTTAAAATTGCCAAGAGCCGGGAAGAACTTAACTATGGTTTTCATCAGAATCTCCTTTATTTAAATGGGGGCAATATTTAAATGGGGGCTCCGCCCCCAAGCCCCCTCGCTCCGCCGGGCATAGCCCGGCTACGCTCCGCTGGCTGCGCCTGCGTGCCTTGCCCCGGCATCGGCGGAACCACCTTTTGGATAATAAAATCGTTCTTTTTTGTTTTTACATACCAAGCGGGCTGCCTATTAGTGACTTTGTTTCGTATCCGGCTTTGGTTTGCTCTATAATTGCTTCATCCGGCATAAAAGAACCGGATTTAAAGAATACCAGAACCAGCGACCCGCCTGGCAAGAAGAAGCTTGCTTGCTGGCCGCGCGTTACCTCCTGTCCTACGTCAAAACAGTGGACTATGCTGCCTACAAACGTAGCGCCTACTTCTACCATAGCCACATCCCCAAAGTGACGGGTGGAGAAGTTTATTAGCGCGCGCTTATTTCGGCAATACAGCCGCCTGACTCTATCTACGGCCAACGGGCTTACAGAGTATAAGTCCCCTTTAAGAAATTTTGCCCCGGTTACCACTCCATCGTCAAAGAAATGCATCCTATGATAATTAGAAGGGGTAAGGCGTATCCTTAGCATCGTGCCACCCCTGTATTCTTCCGCAAGGGCTTCGTCGGCAAACAGCTCCGCTAGGGAAAAGTCCGCGCCTTTTGCGGCAATGAGCTTCTCTGGCGCGATGTCTGTGTTTATCGTAACCATGCCTTCGCAAGGCGAACCCAGCATATGAGGATCCTCTGGGAAGCTTACGCCTGACTTCTCTCGGGAGAAAAACTGAGCAAAATTCTTATATTGCTCGTCACAGCCGGTCATGTCTATGTCATGTTCTTCTATAAAACGGGGGATTTTGCGGGCAGACATACGCGTACGGCAGTAAAGCCCGTATATGCGGCTGATGGTCTTGCGCTTAATCCACCATAGCAAGGATGCACGGCCTACAGGATTTTCATATATCAAGCGCATCCAACGTTCGGCTACAATGCGCTCTTTTTCTAACTTTCCGTTACTGTATACCCACAAGGGCTGGCCGGATTTCCTTTGCCCTCTTTTCAGCCTAAGCCTTCTGGGCCTAAGGGTTACCCAGCGTTTCTTCTCTCCGGGCTGTTTTGGCATTCTTAGTCTGATTTTTTTCATATGTTATTGCCTCCCGTCAGGGAGTTGAGACATACGTGAGTCGGTACATGTTTTAAATATGTGATGATACTCATCCCCTTATGTAATAGATTGAGTATAGTATATGCGATATAGTTACATGAATTATACCGCGATTTGGACGTGAATATCAACTTGCCATACTTTTCGAATAATTTTTTAAGCTTTGAAACTTTCTGCGGCAACCACGCCGCTATATAGGTAGGGGTGATTTGATGACGGGCCCAACCATCGCGTCACGGTTTGATGAAATATACAATTGTACTCACAAAGCAGCGCTTACTTATATTACCGCCAAATGTGCTCGCACCGCCGATATAAGCGATATCTTCCAGGATACTTACATGGAGTTGTTCCAGGTGCTTAAAAAACGCGGCACAAGCTATATATCCAACGAAAAAGCTTTTGTACTGCGCTTAGCTAAGCAGAAACTTGCCAGGCATTACTCCTTACAAGAGCGATTGCGGATATTTGTTTCGGCAAGCGCTATAAATGAAGACGGTGACAACGTAGATTTAACGGATAATGAAGCAAGCGCCTTTTTAACAGAGGATTTTACCGTGGACAAACTAACCTTGGACGAGGCCCGGGATTATATCCACTCGCGACCCGAAATTGTACAGAAGATATTTTATCTGTTTTATGATGTGGGCCTCACCCTCGCGGAAATAGCGGCTGCGCTTAAAATAAGCGAATCCCAGGTAAAAAATAAGCTGTACCGCAACCTAAAAGACTTGCGAAACATATTAGGGCATGTTGGCCAACAAAAATAAGATTAGCGACACGTTAGCATGAAAGGAGAACTTCATGAAAGGCAAAGAAATAATCAACCATATAACCCAAGAAAAAATGCCGGATATCCAGCAAATACGTGAGAAATGTCTAGCCGAGCCAAGTCATACAAGAAGGGGCTTTAAGCGCTTACGGCTGTCCACCGCGGCGGCAATCGTAGCAGCGTTCTTACTATTTGCTACCGCGGCCTACGCCATTGCGGACAGGGTTTACCAGCGTGTGGAGACGGGGGGTATGTGGGATATAGTACTCTTGCCCGACGACGAATACGGGCGTCAAGTTTATTTGGAGCGAAACGAAGGACGTATGCATGGCTATATGGCTTATTGGGCCCTTGGCGGCAATGTGTATATCCGGCGTATAAACGCAGAAGCGGCGCGGTTTCTTAACGAACAACTGGCTGGGCAGCTTTTCACGGCGGACGGTGCCACAATAGATTTCGAGCCGTTTGTATCAACACCTGGCATTTTTAATGTTGGTAGGCACCATCTTGATAACAGAGGCTATGTGCTGTATACCGCAGACGGCGACCAAGTCGGTGCTATATATCTTTTATCTAATATGGATAGTGAGCTTTCGTATGTTAGAGTTAGCACCAGGGTTGAAGAAGAATCGAAGTGGACGTATAACTCATCTTATGAAGAAGTGATTGCAGCCCTTGGAAGCAATCTTAGGCTCCCAACGGCACATATTGATATGTTCGTTGCGCCAAGTTTTGACTTGTCTAACAATGCACACTATTTAACCGAAGACCGTTGGCGTGCTACGGCAGCATACCGTACCCGGGAACTCAACAGCATTATGGATTGGTGCCGTTATGCGATGATAATCTTCATCGAAAACGAAAGGGTCGAATATGGAGGCCCGCGAGCGACAAGATACTACCTGGGTGGCGAGCTTACTATACACGATATAGCCGGGATAACCGTATACGAACTTGACCTGCCGGATACTGTTACACAATTTTATTGGACGTATAACGGGCTCGCATATATGCTTCAGCCGTCACGCGCTTTTACTCCAGAACAGACCCTTGATGTCATTCGCAGTATGATTGAGTAGGCTCTAGGAAGCCACAGGCTTCGCAGATTAAGGATGTTACGGTTTTGGCCTTAATGACGAAGGCTTAAAAATCAGTATTTATATTCATTTCTAAGCAAATATCCCCTGCCGATGTATTGATGGTGGGGGATTTTGCTTAGGGGAGCGTAAATTTGACGTTCCCAGTTTTTTATTATAGCCTTGCTTTATTGACTTTATCAGTACATGTCAACACATGTACGTACACAATTAGGAGTGTTTCACCAGCATGAACGAACTATTTACCGCATTCTCCAACAGCCTTATATCTCTAGCCCTATGCATAGCCGCGGGCTATTTTTGTAGGCGCCGGCAAGTTATTAATGACACTCATGTTACAGGTATGACGGAGGTTTTGGTAAAAGTGGCCATGCCTTGCGCTATTTTTACGTCCCTTATGAGGCCCTTCTCAAGAGCACTTTTGATGGAGAGTGTGGCCACTTTCTTTATCACCGGGGGGATTTTTCTTGTGGGTGGGCTCTTGGGCATAGGCGTTGCCTATATGATGAAGGCCAGTAGCGAAGAACGCAAGAGCTGGCGGTTTGGGCTGACCTTTGGCAACATAGGGTTTATGGGTATACCCGTTATAACCGCAGTATTTGGATATGAAGGTCTGTTTTATGTAGCCATGGCACTGGCATCGTTTAATCTGTTGACTTTTACGATGGGGACAAAAATATTTGATACCGCAGGCACGATAAAATCAAGCCCACTTCAGATATTTATTAAAAACCCTGCCCTGGCCGGTACAATAATTGGGTTTATTTTTTTCCTGACTGGGGTAAGGCTGCCCACTCCACTAGAAGACGGAGTCGCACTTATGGCAGGCATGAACTCGCCGCTTTCTATGATTGTTATGGGCGCGCTACTTGCTAAGCACCCACTCAAAGAAACGTTTACAGATATACGTGTACTTCCGCCAAATGCTGTAAAGCTTGTTGTTATACCCCTTGCTAGCTTGCTGATACTGCGCTTTTTCGTGTCAAACCCCATTATGCTGGGGGTAATTGTTACGTTAATGGCCATGCCGCCGGCAATTAATACCGCCATATTTGCGCAACAGTTTGGCAGCGAAGAGGACGCAATGTTCTCTACAAGGCTTGTGATTGTAGGTACACTTTTATGCGTGCTTACTGTGCCCCTTATTTCGCTGTTGTTATGAAAAAGCGGCATTGCCGCTTTTGCTCCATCCAGCACTTGCCGACGGGAACTGCGAAGCAGTTTCCTAGTATATAAAGAAAGGGCTGTGCCATCAGATTATCGCAACCGAGGGCACAGCCACAAAAAAGGAGGACAGGAGATAAATACCCTACGGCTTAGCAAACTGTAATTGCGGCTGTTTGGGGTTTTTAGAAAAACGGATATAAAATACAGCTACAGATACAATTTTTGCTACTTCTATCGCTATGCCCATAATATTCCATCGGAAGTCGCCATATAGGATATTAAGCGGCGTTTGCGTAAGGATGACTATAATTGCATAAAACGTAACCGTAACACGTACATAATGAACCCCAGGCAAGTATTGACCTATAACAAAGCTCAAAGCGGCAATCATCCCAAGTGTGTGTAGCCACCTAACTTGCTCTGGCGCGTTAATAATCGAAAGAACCCCAGCAACAAGGGCTACGCCTATCATAACAAGCAAGAAATTAAGCCCAATTTCTTTGCTTTGAGGCGTATTCTTAGCAAAAATCCGCCAAAACACTAGATTGCGAACGGTGCTGTAAGACGCGGCAACCATTAGTGACACCTGTGTATCCATCCCTGTTGCCATACCAACAGAAAAAAACATTGTTAGCCAAAAAAAGCTACCGATGCCCGTAGTAAAGAAATATTTCGATTTATCCTTAATTTGATATGAGGTAAACTCAAAAATTATTGTTATTACGCCTAAAACTTGCGCGGCTATAAACCAATTGTTCATATCTAATCTCTCCTATTTTTCTAAGGTCTCAAATTTTTTACAATACGCGATCGCCAGCGCCCCTGGGCCTGCATGTGTGCCAATTGTCGCGCCAACTTCCACAACTGGGTTGGTTATTTTGGTTGCCAGTGAAGTTTCAAGGTTGGCTTTAAACCTTGTCGCGTCTTCTTCTCGCAGGATATGACCTATGCTTAGGTTTATATTCTGCACTTCATCTTTAAGGGCGGCTACTATGCCCTCCTCGATTAAACTCAAAACTCTGTCTTTGCCGCGTACACTATCAAGCTGCTCTACCGCGCCGTCTACTATGTGCAAGATGGGGCGTAAGCCCAAAATCCCGCCAACCAACGCGGTTGTAGGGCCAACCCTGCCGCCCTTTTTTAGATATTCCAAAGAATCCAGCGAAAAATAAATTTTTACTGTTTCTATGACCTTCTTAGCGATATCAGCAGTTTTGGTTATGGGGTAGCCTTTATCACGCATTTTTATCATCTCTTTCAAGACAAGGCCTTGGCCGACTGCGCAATTTAAAGAATCTATTACTATTATCGTCCTATCCGGATAATCTTCTTTTACCATGTCAGCTGCAAGGGTTGCGCTATTATAAGTACCGCTTAATTTTGAGGATATTGTTAGTGATATTATGTCTATGCCCGCTTTGAGATGCGGTGTATATGCATCAACATAATCTTGCGGGCTAGGCTGAGCAGTTTTGGGATACAGGGCTTTATCGGTTAGCAGACGATGGAAATACTCGTCTTTGGTTATATCCACACCTTCCTTGAGATAAGTTGAACCGTCAAAAGTGATATAAAACGGTACTACGTCTACGTTGTATGCCGCTACCTCTTCTTTGCTAAAATCGCATCCGCCGTCTGAAATTATTTTGTACATGTTCTTTCCTCCATCTTTGAATATGCTTTAAGTCGCTACACATACATAGACAGAGGGAAAATGTATTGGTTGCATTGTAAAAAATATTTTTGATGAACTACAAAAAGGGTGTATCCGAAATTTCACAAAAAAGTGATTTTCGAACACACCCTTGCAATAGCATAAATTATAAGTCAGCCCTTACCCGGCCAGTTTTATGTGATATAGCAAAATAATTCGAGATCAGTCCCGTCTGTCGCCAAAATCGCGGTGAAGCGCTCGCAATTTCGGCTCGGGCGGGAGTTGTTTCTTATTGATTTTGCTGTACCTATGCAGTAGCGTCAACATCTGCTCGCGAGTAGCGCTGTTTTGCGGGCTTATGCCATCGGTAAGGCCATTGGCGATACCCCACTCCCAAGCTTCACGCGCCCACTCGCTTGGTTGCGAGCCGGAGGAAGGCAGCGCTGTTGCCGATGTTATGGCTGCGGATAAATCCGGTGAAGGCATCACCTGCCCACTGATAGACGATGCTATCGCATGGCAAATCTCGTCAAAATACTGCTGGTACAGCCTCACATCTGTACGCGAAACCACAAAGCACACTTCAACCAAAATCGCGGCGGCGGTTGTATTATTTAGAAAGCCCAGGTTATTCCGCGCCACTGCACCACTATCGCGCTGGTGCCTAAGTAGCAGGCCCGAGGCGTCGGAAATAGCTTTGGCCACCTGTCCCGCTAATACTTGTGTTTGTTGATTGTTTTCACGGTGCAGCACTTCTACGCCAATGGCTCTGTCCTCAATTTTACCGGTGGCAGTGCTATTAAAATGTATAGACACATCCAAGTCGCGCTGTTGGCTGTTATGAAACCTTACGATTGAGTTAACATTGTCTGCCTGGGTGCGGGCCGTATTTTCGTGGAATGCTGTGATGTTTATCCCTGTAGCCTTTGCGATTGTCGTCACCCTGTCTGTTACACGCCTGGCTTCGTCGACTTCGTCTATTAGCCCCTGTGCGCCGCGTACGTATAGACCGTGGCCGGATGATATTACTATATTCATGTTGGGTTTACACCGCCTTTTTTAGCGCGGCAATCTCGCCTTGCAACTGCTGCACTGTACCCGTTAACTGCTGCACTGCGCCTACAAGTGGTGCGATAAGCTCTGTATACCCCATTGTGTACAAATCATCGCCCTCTGGGACGCCGTCTTTGTCTTTATTATGAGCCTTGTTTTTAACCGCAGGGCAGTCGATCCCCATATCTTTAGCGGCCTGCTCTACATCTTGGGCCATAAAGCCCCAGTGATAGCGCTCGCCGGCATAGGTACCGTCTGGCTTAAGCTCTGTCATAAGGAATTTGGCTTTGCGCGTTTCTTTGATGCAAGACTCGATAAAAGCATTTTCGTCCGCGTCGGCGCCATGGTTTTCGCAATAAAGCTCCCATGCCTGTGCAACGGCGGGTAAGTCTATGCATTTGTCATCCTTAAACTTTTGTATTGCTACATCTTTGCATTTGGCATAGGTGTGCAGGTACTTTGTATTAAGGCGGTCAGAAGAAGCTGCTTTTTTAAGAAAATCGGGTACATCGTTTAGGTCCTTGATCCTGCCATTGTTGGTTAAGACTCTAGCATCCTCTATCCACTCGATGTCTGTCCCACTGATGGAATACACGGCTGGTTCTTGGACGCGATGCCGCTTGTCGTATTCGCTAAGGGCTTTGTATTTCTTTTCGCCTATTTCTTGATAGTATTGGTATGAAGAACGGTAGTCTGTGCGGTATTGCTTGGGGATTAGGGCGTTGACGAAGGTTAGCGGGTCGTACTTTAGGGGTGAGATGTCTCGATTGTCTCTTGCGTCGGCGGGGTTGTTGTAGGGTTCTAAACTTTTTGTTAGTGTTGCGGCGTTTGCTGGCGCAATCCCTGTATGCTCATGCCATGTTATGGCTGCAGTGGTTGCGTCAGTTGCGACGACATTCGCATGGTTTGCTGTAAATATTCGCAGGTTGTTTGGTGTACCAAGTCCTGACATAAATGTTAACACCAGTGCATTTGTCTCGTTATGCGCTCTTTCGATTTGCATCGTA
>Ga0123355_10001734_pt1 | contig 30431 bp, 27 predicted proteins | sample TergutEmb28metaG_3_FD_89872 | JGI IMG/M metagenome (GOLD analysis project Ga0123355, IMG submission 89872) | Embiratermes neotenicus P1 segment gut microbial communities from Petit-Saut dam, French Guiana - Emb289 P1 | ecosystem: Host-associated > Arthropoda: Insects > Digestive system > Gut ... | reverse complement strand
GGCAAAATCAATAAATGTAAAGGCCATTCTTTTTTGAAACGTTTAATTATCCTTGTACCACCGCCAAAATATCGCTGACCCTTGGCACCATTGGAGGCTGTAAGCGGAATATTAGGCATACTACTGGGTCCCATAATAACTCTCCTATTCTAAAATTATTGGAATTGGGCTATCTTGTTAAGGTTAAGACCGCAGGGGCTTTGCCCCCGCACCCCCATAAACTTTTGAAAAAGTTTAATCAAAACTTTAACTTTGAAATGGATACGTGAGTGGTTTCGGACGCACAATACTACGTCCGAACACGTTAACTTCAAAGAAATGGGGGTGTGGGGGCAAAGCCCCCACGGTCTTAGCTTAGCAAGACAGCCCTATTAGAGTTACTACTGCCCGAAAAGTTCGTTTACTACATCTTCTTTAAGTTGGCCGCCTTGGGCGTACCATTGTGCAAGAACCGTTTCGAAATGGCTTACAGGTCTGTTGCCCATGATTATTTGTGTTACTTCTTCCAAGATTAGGTCGCCGGTTGTTCCCGCCGCCGCAAACTCAGGTGGGATTGAACTCCACAATGCGGTTTGCACGGTTCTGTTGTTATCAAACAAATGTTGAGACCTTGCATACGCACTTCTGTCACCTGCGCCCATTTGTAGGTAAGCACCTATGCCATGAGGCTCGCTGTTGTTAATCCAAGCCATACTTTGTTGGAATTTTTGCTGCATACCGGTTGTAAACAATTGGCTGGAGTCGCCGGTTATCATTGCTTCACGTACATACAGGAATTGCTCCATATCCGTAGCCGGGCTTATTATGGAGAATGTCTCGGTCATTCCGTGTTCACGATCGCCGTCCATGAAATAGCTTAGTCGCTCCGGTGTTAAGTTAGCGTCGGGGCTGCCTCTCATATGGTCTACCATGCTAAGCACTTTCATAAGAGCCGCAGGGTTTTGGAATTCCGCACTGGCTACTATAACACCCAAGTTAGGGAAGAAAACTTGCCCTCTTGCAGGCCCACCGGCAAGGGTTGGGAAGTTATGCGGGTAGAAAATTGCGTCTTCGCCTTGCAAAACTGTAATAGTAGGCCCATTCATCCAACCCCACCATTGCCACCAAGGTTGCATACCAACCAAGCCGTTAACAATGTCTTCTTCAACTCTGGAGTTATCCATTGTTGCAAAGTCCGGACTTATAATGCCTTCGGCAAACCAGCGTTGCCAATGCTCAAGAGCTACCATAAATTCCGGGAAAGAAATGCCCGGGCGTAGGCGGCCTGTTTCGTCCGGCCTCCAGAAATACTGATGATCCATAACATTGCCTATGTACGCGCCAAACATAGGTGCGGTTCTAAAGAGCCATTGTAAGTCCTGCGCAACAGCAATGCCGTAAGATGCACCAAATTCGTTCATAAAACGATGTGCAAGATTTTCGAAATCAGCAACTGTGTTTATTGCGGGAGAACCTGCCGCCTCGTACCAGTCGTTGCGTATCCACAAATGCCAAGGTTGGTCAATTTGACCGTAGTAGTAGCGTGGAATACCGAAAATTCTACCATCTTGCATGAAACCCTGAATGGTGTACGGGTCCATGCGCTCGAAATCGAGAATACGAGGGGATGCATAATTGCGATACGCATCGGTTAGGTCAAGTAATAAACCTGAGTCCAGCAATTGGTTAAACAGAAGGATGTTTGATGTGGGTATATAGAATACATCAGGCAAATTGCCGGATGCTATATCCAAATTCAACCTAGTGTCGTATTGGTCGTCAATGGCAGTCCACAAAAAATCAATGTGAATGTTTAGTTCCTCCGCAAACAAACGAGTCCAAGGACTATCTGCGATACTATCGCTGCCCTCAAAAGTCCAGTGCGCTCCGTGGTTGCCTACGGCCGCGATAGTTACGGGGTTCTCAAAAGGTGTATTCCAAGGCCCCGCGGGAACTTCTTGGAACGCTCTTGGGTCGTGGTCTCCGCCACCTCTTCCGCAAGCTACAAACAACAGGGTACATGTTAGAATTGCGGCAAATGCAAGCATTAGCCTTAGCGTTTTCTTCATAAAAAAACACTCCTTCCCTCTTTTACATAATAGTATGATGCCGCCGAACAGAAAATAATAAGCCTCCATTACTAAGCGACCTTTAATATCTATTTTAAATACGGTCTAAGTTTTTGTCAAGTATGTTTTGGTAGTTTCTTACGGTTTATTTGCACAAAAATAATAAAGCCCTGTGGATTTGTTCCCACAGGGCAAACATAATTGGGTATAAATACGTAAAGCGTAACAATTTTTGTGAATGTGAAGCATGGTATGTACAGCGGTTTAGCAGGTTCCCGCGTCAAGATAATGTTTCCCCATACAGGGCTTTCTTAAGCAACAGGTACAGTCCTTTCAACTCATTGCAGGCGTTAGAAATTCAAATAATTCCTGCGGAGAATGTACATACATGTCAAATTCGCCAAGCTCTTTTCTGCAATAGCCGTAACACGCCCCTATTGACAAAATACCATTTACACGTGCCGCTTCGCTGTCTTTTTTCATATCACCGACCATAGCATAGCTGGATTTATCGTTGTCACCGATTATTTTGCGTAGCATCTCGAATTTATCCGGCTGTCCGCAGTATACTTTTTCAAAAAGGTCTGTTATTCCTGTTTCATTTAAAATTGGAAAAACATGATTGGGGTCACCAGTGCTTGCGATGTAAAGAGTAAAGCCTTTATCTTTGAGACTGATAAGGAGTTCGTGACAACCATCGAACAATAAGTTTTTGACATCACAAAGTATGGTCTGCTCTTCCAACTCCACTTCCTGACCCATTTCGTATATTTTTTTACGGTCGACGCTCGGATATAGTATGTAATAAAATTCGGGATTAGCAAAACCTGTTGCACGCCTTATCTCGTCCATGGTTGGCGTATGCAATCCAAAACGTGGCGCAACGCGCTGCATTGCGGCATATGTAATAATAGCCGAATTGGATAGTGTTCCGTCCAAATCGAAAATAATATGGGATATACTTTTCATGATATTCACCGTTGTTCCATAAGCATTTTTTTTACTTTTTCAAAATTTTGAGAAGAAAATTGCTCACAGGCGAGGAGCAACGCCCCTTCTTCCGGCTTTAACACTGGTGCCGCCAATTTTCCGCCAAGGCGTTCAACTTCCTGCGAATACAGCGGCAACACAAACCCACCGGCTTTAAACAATCCACCCGAATAGGAAACTGTAAATGGTGTTTTTAAGAAATTAAGCTGATTTTTTATAGCGGAAACCATCAACGTCAATTCGCCTACAGCCTCCTTGTACAATGCCAGTACACAAGCAGAACCAAGCTCGGCGGCTTCGTTCGCTAACATCTGCAAGCTCGCCACTTTTTCACGATAAGGCATGTATTCGTTATGAATGGGGTCAATTATATCGAAATCATCCGCAATACCGAAGGCACGGCAAACAATATCGTACAGCGCGTCCTTTGGAATCCGCCCGTCCGCCTGCTTTGAATACATTTCCAAAACCTTACGCCCCATCCAATAGCAAGAGCCTTCGTCGCTGAAAAATTCGCTCCAGCCGCCGTTTCTGGCGGTTTTACCGGATTCGTCCCTGCCGAAAGCGATTGAGCCGGTTCCGGCAACAATGTTTATCCCGGGTTCCAACGCCAAAGACCCCGCCCAGCCCACTTCGACATCGTTAGTTATATAAATAGGGATACCCGGAAACTCCTGATGAATTGCTTGCGCCAGGGCTTCATCTCCAATACGGCTTTCTCCATAGCAAGGTAGCCCCATTGCGATTCCGTTAATCGAGCCTCCGGTAAGTTTATGAGCGGCTTCTTTTAGTTTTCCCGCCACCCCATCAACACCATGCTCCCGCCACGAAGTGCCGGAGGTTACTGCGTACTTGATTTCGTTATCGTCTAAACTGACAGCGCACAGGGCGGTTTTTGTCCCCCCACCATCTATACCCAGTAAGTACTTCAAGGTTTTACCTCCCTACGAGCGCAATGTACTCTATTTGTTAATGTCCTTTAATATTATACACTTAGTAAGTAATTTTTTCAAGCATCCATCAATTTTAAGGAACGGGCAATCGCTTCCCTAGCCCGTCAATAGGCTGTCGCGAAACAACTTCCCCACAAGTAAAATATTTCAACTGGTGATTCTCAGTCACCAGTTGAATTATAGTCATATTAGTTGAAAACAGTCCGAAAGCGAGCACGAAACACGCGGCATTAGGCGCAGTGAGTGTAGCGAACGTTTCCCGCGCCGCAGTAGGCGTGTTTTGGGCGAAGTCTTGAGGCGATTTTCAACTTATATTACTATATTAAATCGCTATAAAATATCTCCATTCCATTAGAAATTCAACAAAAAAATGCCTCGGCACCTTCAAAAACGAGCAACTACCCATTCCCAACAGCACCGAGGCATTAATTTTTTAAGTCCTACGCGATAACCATAACCGCAATACCGTCAGGTATGGCGGTAATCGTCGCTTCCGGGTTATCTAATTTTTCTTCGGCAATTTTCAATGCCTCGTCCAGCGACTTTGCGGGTACCATATGCAAGTCGCGTACTACTTGCTCGTCCGCTTCCGACACGTAAATTACGGTAGCGTGCTGCAGCACCCTTGCAAAAATCTGAGACTGCCATTGGTCAACTATAGTGTCTTCCTTTGGCGTTGCCAGGAATGTTTGCAGCATACGGTCGAGGTCTTTTTCGTCGCGGAATGTCTTGTGGAACATCTCCCCGCCGTGGCCGTCGTTTGATTTTGCCAGCATTATTATACAGCCGCCTTTTTTAACTGTGGCTTCTGCTGCAGTCATTCCTTTTACGGCTTGGTAAATATTTTGGTCCAGTGGGAATCCGCCGTTTGTTGATATTGCAATATCCGCCGGTATGGCTTTAACCTGGCATCTTCCGGCCAGGAATTCGCAGCCTGCAAGATGCGCCTTATCCAGGTCGCCCGCAACTGCAAAGATTGCATCCTTGTCGGAGTTGATTACCACATTACATATGAAGCTGAGCCGTGCCTGCCTTGCGGCGTACAGCACGTCTATTTGAATCGGGTTGCCTTCCAGCACGCCTGTTCTGGCGCGTGGATGAGCGATAAATTCCGCGTTGTGGTTGTAGGTAACCGTTTTGCGGCTGACCACACCCGGCAACAAACTCTTGCGCCCGCCGGAAAATCCTGCGAAGAAATGCGGCTCGATAAAACCTTCCGCACAAAGCAAGTCCGCTTCTACCGCTATTTTGTTGACAATCATTGTACCGCCTGACGGTAGTTTTCCGATGTTAACCATTTCGGAGTTGTCGCAGTCGTGTACAACGATTTTTTCGTTTTTTATTATCTCTTCGCCAAACTTGCCAAGCAACTCCTCGTCCGTGGTAAGACGATGGCAGCCTGTGGATATAAGAAGGGTAATGTCCGCGTTGGGGTTGCCCTTTCTTATTTCTTCGAGCATGGGCGGGATAATTACCTTGCTTGGCACCGGACGGGTATGGTCGGAGCAAATGATTACAACCTTATCCTTGCCCTCTGCCATTACGCTTAGCTTTGGCGTGCCAATTGGGTTTTGCAACGCCTCGCGAACCAGCTCTAGGGGAGTGTTTTCCGGCTTGTAATGGTGCATTTCGGATACCAGTTCGCCCATAAAGCGGTTTTCGGGGATGTTTAATTCAATAGTCTCTTTCCCGTATGGAAATTTTACTAATGGCATAAAATCACTCTTCCTATTCTTCTGACGGAGCAGCGGCCTCCTGTACGGCTACTGCGGGTTCTCCGTCCATGCCAGCCAACGGAACATCTAAGTTAAGGCGTCCTGTTCTTTCTTCCCATTTGTAGATAAAGTCTACCATAATCGGGCAAAGCAATGCTGTTACCAAGATAGCGGTTGCAACCTGTGCAGTTGCGGCTGCTGAGAAAGGTAGGAAACTTGGGTCTACCGCTGCAATAGCGGCCGGGGTTGCAAGAGCGTTACCTGCTGTTGTTCCAACCGCAGCACCTGGTGCGCAAGAACGTCTTTTACTACGGGGTATGAGAAATTTGTAGATGAAGTAGCAAGGGATACCTGTAAAAATTAGAACGATTAATGCCAGAAGAACCCCAGGCACACCTGTTTCTACAAATGTTCTAAGGTTAAGACCGGCACCGAGAGGGAACGCGAACATTAAAATCGCAATTGCCATACCGGGTTTTAGGAATTCTTTCATTCTGTTATCCAAATTACCCACTAACATACCGGCAAAAATTGGGAGTATTACCGCAACAAGTGCCATGTGAGGAATGGCGGCCGCGCCAACAGCACCGAGCAGCAACATTTCAAAGAAAGGTCCGTCTGTTGAAGACAGGATTGCGATACCACCAACATCACTGTTTGTGCCGTATTTTGATGCCAGCGCGGTATACATACCACCGTTGTTGTTACCCAATGAACTTACAAGCGCGAGTGGGGTAATGCCCAAAAGTGTCCACTCTAAACCAAGTGTCATAACCAAAAGCGCGCCTGCACCTGTACCTATAATAACTTTACTGGCGGTAAGCACACTGCCTTTGTAAAGTGCCATACCGGCGGTTCTGAACTGAATTTGCGCACCGCTACAGAATAGCAATACGGCAATAAGTGTCATTGCGCCGTTACGCCATAGAGCGGTTGTAAAACCGCCAATGTCTATGAGTCCCGGAATAAATGTATTAACCAAAGTTCCCATGAAAAGCGGAACCAGCATTATACCGCCCGGTATTCTATTAAGTGTTGCAAGAATGGGTACTTCTCCTTTTGTAATGCGTTGCCATATGCTCATTGTCTTTCCTCCTAATTTTCTTTCAATTTACGCAGGGCGAAGCTTTAATTTTCCTTCAGCTTACGCAGTGCAAAGTTTAAATGTTAGATTTCTTTCAATTTGCGAAGTGCAAAGTATAAAGCATCCTTCAGCCCAAACGCGCCTGCTTTTGTTATTATGTTCATGTTGTCATACTTGCCGCCGACTATGCGCATAAGCGGAATACCTATAAGTACTTCCGATACAATGCGCAGCCCGGTTGCGTCAATTTCGTTCAAAAATCCCATGGTGGTGTCGCCGCCTGTTACGAAAATTCCGGATACTTTGGCCTTGGCCAAAACGCCCGACATTATTCCACCCATGTATTTTTGAACTGCCAAGCTGGCTTCTTCCAAAGTCATGTCTTTTTCGGTTGCCAGTTTTTTTGCCGTTTCAATCTCCCCACGGTCGTAGGACGCGGCGGATATAATAATCAGGTCTTGCTTGTTATGTAAGATATCCACTGCTTGTGAAATGGTCGCTTGCTTCTGTTTATTGTTCAGCATGTCTGCCGTGGGGATTATTATAATTTCCGTCCCCTTTTCTGCGGCAAATTGAACCTGCTCCCTGCTGGTTTCGCTTAAACTTGCTACCAGTGCTACCGACGGGTATTGCGGGGCCTCAATTTCTACCAAGTTGTCCACAATGCCTGCGGTGCCTACCCATAGGACTTTTTTGCCGGTGGAAATTGCCGCCGCTACTACCGCTTGCATATGTGCGTTGGTGGTCGCGTCGAACGTAAACACCCGCCCGGCTGATAAATCGAAGTCTCTCCTTTCTATTGATTCCAGTCCAATGTGGGTTACAGGTTCGGTATACACCTCCTCAAGAAGTTTTTTTATGTTGTCCTCTCTTACGGGAGTTCTCGGGTCGTGTGCAAGCTCTGTCTCGGTTATGGGCTTGCCGTTTAGTTTGTGAATACCACCCTCCGTTGTGCGCCCGAGATCAGGCAGGGCAGGCATGAAGACGATAAGCTCCGGATTGCAGACTGCATCTACGGCAGAAATTTCGTGGGCTATCGCACCGCGCAGGGTGGAGTCTACTTTTTTTACCACATGGGTGTAGAGGGATATGTCTACGCAGGATAATAGATTTTTTATCAGTGAGAAAGCTACATCTCTGTTTAGAGCGCGGCTTTCTGTGTCCAAAACATAGCTTGCATCCTTTGCGCCTATAGACGAAGGATCCAGTGTCACAACGGTTTCTATGCCGCGGCGTTTTAGCTGCACACCTGTGTCGTTGCTGCCGGTTATGTCGTCGGCTATTATTAAGTATTTTTGCATGGTGAGTGGCTCCTTACTTCAAAATTTGCAGACATCCATTGTTAACGTTTTAAAGATTGCAACTAATTTTTATTTTTCGCCATTATGATAGCGTATTCGATTGCGTTGATTAGGCTTATCGCACTGGCGGTGCCTTTGTAGGCCTTACCCATTGCCGTGCCGTGGTCTACCGACGCGCGGATTATAGGCAGCCCCAAAGTAACGTTTACCCCTGCTACTGCCGCCCATGCTTGTTTTTCGCGGTCGTACACGAACCCTTCCATTTTTAGCGGGATATGTCCTTGGTCGTGGTACATAGCCACAACTATGTCGTACCAGCCGCCACGGGCTTTTGGAAATACCGAGTCCGGCGGAACGGGACCTTCTGCCAAAATGCCTTCGCTGCAGGCTTGGTTTATGGCCGGGATAATTTCGTCAATTTCTTCTGTTCCAAACATCCCTGCTTCGCCACTGTGGGGGTTCAGCCCTGCTACGGCAACTTTGGGGTTTTCGATACCCAACGTGCGGCACGCATTGTAGGCAAGCCGTATTACTTCCAGCACGCGGTCATACTTAACAAGGTCACATGCTTGCCGCAGCGACACATGCGTGGATACATGCACCACACGGAGGTCGTCATGCGCAAGCATCATGGAATATTTTTGTGTGTTGGTTAGATGGGCATAAATTTCCGTATGTCCGGCAAAATTGTGGCCGGCGAGGTTTATCGCCTCTTTGCTTATGGCGTTTGTTACCGTGGCGTCGATTTCGCCTGCCATCGCCAATGCGATAACCTTTTCTACATACCGGAAAGACGCCTCGCCTGTATTGGCGGAAATTTTACCCGGGGTAGCGTCCCGGGCTATGCCCATATCAAGGATATCAAGCGTGCCAAACTCAAACTTTGCCGCCGCGACATCTGTCACAGAGTTTAATATGAGTTTTGATTCAACGTCTGTCTTAGAGTTTAATTTTAAACCCTCCTGTCCTATAGCAGCGAGGGCTTTTTGTATAATATGTACATCTCCGATAATAATAGGCCGACAGCTATCATAGAATTTCTTCTCGCTAAGTACCCGAATGCAAAGTTCCGGCCCGATGCTTGCCGGGTCTCCCATGGTAATTCCCACAATTGGACGATATTCCATAAAATCGACTCCTTGTTAAAAAATTTGCTTAATTTTAGCAGTTATGCTTCTTTTTTGCAATATGAATTTGTGACATATCACGACATTGATTTGAGGGCCTGAACCACTACCGCGTTCGTCCGTTTTAATGCGATTATTTTTCAACTGGTGATTCTCAGTCACCAGTTGAAATAATATACTTCTCCGGAAACTCATTCAAGATTGCGAAAATGCTTCCTGAGGCGGCGCGGGAAACGTTCGCTATGCTCACTGCGCCTAATGCGGCGCGGGAAACGTTCGCTATGCTCACTGCGCCTAATGCGGCGCGGGAAACGTTCGCTATGCTTACTGCGCCTAATTCCGAAACATTTTCGCGCGTTTCCGACAGCTTCCGGATTTATTCTACGCCGCGAAAGAAATGACCGTACGTTGTATCTTGACCATGCGTGGTGGTTTTTTCGCCTGCCAAGGCTTTTTTGTAGCGGTCAATTATATCGCAGATGGTTTTCTCGCTTTCGTCTGTGAAAACCAGGCGAAAAGACGCGGCACCTGTAGATTTTATTGCGTGAAATTTTTGTGCGGTATCTAAGACCTTGCTGTTTAGGATGTAAGCTATACATGTGTTGCAGTCTGTTTGAATGGGAAAATGCATATTCATCTTGTCGCGCAACGCACTCCCAGCAACATGTCCCGGTTGTGATTTCAAAAGTTGTTTTGCTTTTTCGTTTTTGTGACAATGTTTGTTGCTTTTGTCTAGGTATAGCCCTAAGGGGCAATTGTGGGTTGCCATCAGGGTTTGTCTGCCGTAGACGATTAGTTCGAAGCTGCCGGGTGATACCTCGTGTGTTAATTCCCTAATGCACGCCTCGTCTGCGTTGGATTTAATGACATTGTGCTGACATGTATCAGTGATGCTAAACGGGAGAAAGCCGGATTTTATCTCGATTGTGTTTAGTTCTTGGGAAAGGGTTACCTCCATATTAGCGAAAGCCTCTTGTGCGTAGCTGTTGAATATATTGAAGGTATGATTAAGCATTATTTTTTTTGAAGTGGATTGCAGCATGCTTAGCTGACCGTAGGTGGACACGAGGTATCCGTCTATGTTGGTGGATTCCCATTGGGTGATGGCGGCTTTTAGCTTTGCGTCGGTGCTGTTACGGCTTATGGGGGGCAGGGTGATGAAAATTTCTGTGTTGGGGTGTCGCTCCATGGGTAGGATGCTTTCTGCTGGGGCTGGTAGTTCCTGGTACGAACTTCGTCCGTATTTGGAACTGCTCGCCCATGCAACCGGGATATATATGCGGGAGATGTTTTGACGCATGACGGCAGGGAGATGGTTTATGTTACTTAGTTGGACGGATAGTTTTTGAGAATTTGCAACTTGCGGGCAATCCGACCTGCTGGTATCAGCCATAAGGTCACCGGACTTCTTACCAGGCTCATTCACGCATGTGCAAACGCTCCCTGATGCGGTGCGGGAACCATTCGCATCAGACGTAGTGAATGTTCTCGCCGCTATGCTCACTGCGCCTAATTCCGAAACATTTTCACGCGCTTCCGGTAGTTTTGCAAGAGGCCTGTTTGGTGCGTCTATGATGTCACGAGGCTTGATGCTTTGTACTATCTTCGTTTCAAGTTCCTCCAGCGCGCGGCGGCGCAACTGATTTAACGCCCCGCGGCTTATGAAAATATTTTCGTCAATAGAGTTGTAACAAAACGAGTTTTCGCCTGTCGTTGCCAGAGAAGCGACGCAGGAAACGTTCACATTAGGCGCAGTAGACGCTTTCCGCGTCGTTACAGCTCTATTGTACGCATGGGTGAAATCTATTTCAAAAGGCGTGTTGCCCGTTTTTGATAATTGCGCAAAAATTTCTTCCTTTGGCATAGGCGCGCTTTTTGCTGCTTCTACTACATCTCCGTGTACTCTAACTTTCACGCAATCACAGGATAGACTTCCTGAACCGTCTGAATCGCGCGAAAATGTTGCGGAGTTAGGCGCAGGAAGCATCGCAGCGCGGGAAACGTTTACTACGTCCAATGTTAACGATAACGGCTCACCGACTATAGCACGTACGGTTGCGTACACCATCCGTTTTTTTGATACAACGGACATTTCTTTTTTTGTAGCGGAAATAAGCCCGTGGTCATAGGATTTGTACACTGAGTTGCCCTTTTCTATCGCGCCCTTTATGGAGAATTCCGCCGATTCGCCTTTGGCTATTATCTTTGATATTCCCGTTCCTACGTGGTTGCCGTCACTTGTCCAAATTTCTATGCCGTCGCCGGGGTTTACTTGTACCACGAATTTTATTTTGCATTTGCCTTTTGTATAGGAAGTTACGTCGCCTATTAATACGCCGGTGCTTTTGGGGGTGATGGTACTCATCATTTCCGGTCCGGCGTAGGTTTGGTAGTAGCCTGTGGAGAAGCTGCCGCCACGGTTGAAGATTTGCAGGAGGTTTTGTTTGTTAGCCGCAACTGTGGGGGCTAACGCAGGCGACTTTGCTACTCCCGGTCGTATGTCCCCATATTGTGCATTAACTTGTTTTGCTGCTTGTGGGTGACCGAAGACCGGCGCCACTACATCAAAATTATTATGCCGGTGTGCATGTGCCATACCCAACGCATCCAGCCTTCCACGATAGGCTTTTGTTACCAAGTATACATATTCGGGGCTTTTCATGCGGCCTTCGATTTTAAGCGACGCTACACCTGTGGCGGTTATTTTGTCCAAGATGTCCAATGTCATCATATCTTTTGGGCTTAGGAGATAGCCGCTGTGGCGGACAGACACAGGGTCTACCCCTGCGGAGTGACCGCATTTTGTATTGGCAAACGGCAGACTACCGCTGTCGTGGCGACATTTCACCCCGGTCTGCGGACTCTCGGCTACCGTCTCCATAAGCGCGTATTTCGTCCGGCAAATTTGCGCGCACTTGCCACGGTTTCCGCTTCGCCCGCCAATAAGGCTTGACATAAGGCATTGCCCGGAATACGAAATACACAGCGCGCCGTGTACAAAAACTTCCGTTTCTATGCGTACGGCGGCGTTTATTTCCGCAATTTCCGCAAGGGAAAGCTCACGGGCAAGCACCACCCTCGAAAAGCCCATTTTTTCCATATAATGAACACCTTCGGTGCTGTGAACGGACATTTGAGTGGATGCATGAATTTCTATCTGTGGGAAATTTTCCTTTAATATATAGGCCAAACCCGCATCTTGCAGGATAAACGCCGCCGCGCCCTCGTTGTGCATGCGCGTAACAAATTCCAAAACCTGTGGCATTTCCGCATTCTTATAAAGCGTGTTTACCGCTATGTAAACACGCACGTTGCGTACCGCCGCAAATTCTATTAGGCCGGTAATTTCGTCGTCGGTGAAATTTTGCGCCGAGCTTCTGGCACTGAAATTTTTGCCGCCGAGGTAAATAGCGTCGGCTCCTGCGTTTATTGCTGCAACGGCACTTTCCATGCCGCCTGCGGGAGAGAGGAGTTCGGGTGGTTTTGTATTCATGAGATTGTCCCTTACTTTAATAAGTTAATGTATTCAGTTATAGCTTTTTCGATTATCTCCCAATTTTCATTAAGTTCGGTATACAGACCTGTTTCGCCTTTACCAATCATATCATAGAGCGCGGAAAGCAAAATATATTCTAAAGAACCATCACTGCAATCAAATATTTCTTCCTTCCTTAGAATTTGAGGATAACGGATACTTTTCTTAATTCTTTTTGAGAAGTAATAATCTAAAAACTTGGGTGGGATATTATTTCGTTTTTCGCCAAGCAGCTCTCTTGCAATACGTATTTCAAGCCCACACATATTTATGATACCGCTGCACCAATATTCATAAACAAAATCTACACCGTGGGTAAGTTCGCAAATTTCTAAAGCAAGTTGTTTATACTCATAAATATAAAGCCAATATGCTAAAGAACATAGCCTGCTTGCGTCTAAAGTGCTTTTGAAAGAGCATTTTTGAATTAGACTTTTGCAAGGTTTAATCACATTGTTGTAAATTTTCGGTGTGTTACTTTCATTGTATTTTTCAAGCACTTTTCCAAGTGTAGGTTTAAGCTGTTCGTGAAAATCTTTGATTTCCTGCTGTAGTTTATTCATTTTTCACCACTTTGAAAGTTCGATAGTCATACCACAAATTCAAGTGGGTTCTCACAGTACCCACTTGAATTTATTCCATCTCCAACGAAAACGCAAAACTACTCCCAACACCAACCGCGCTATTCACACTCACACTGCCCCCATGCGCCCTAACAAATTCCCTCACAATAGACAATCCCAGTCCGCTGCCCATTTTATCCTCGTTGCGGGATGGGTCGCTTTTGTAAAACCGCTCGAATACACGTCGCTGTTCCTCTTCCGTCATGCCGCGACCGTTGTCGCTTACAGAAACTGTCAGTTTGTTTTCGGATACGTTTATGGTTGTTTCCACGGTAATTTCGCCGCCTTCGGGGGTAAATTTTAAGGCATTGTCCAACAGGTTGGATATAACGCGGCTTATTTTGTCCTCGTCTGCGTTAACCATGTCAGATGCGTGAGCAAAGTGGCTGTTTATCATAATGCGCTTGTCCAGTGCGCGTTTTTCAAATCCTAAAATAGTCTTGCGTATCAGGTCGTTTATGTCAAAATACGACTTGTACAATTTCACACCGGCTTCCTGTATTTGATGAATATCCAGCAAATTGTTGGAGAGGTTCAAGAGCCGCTCGCTTTCGTCCATTATGATATTTAAATAACGCGGCTGCTGCTCCGGCGGGATTGTCCCGTCGCCAAGCGCGGTAAGAAAGCCTCGCATGGACGTTAGCGGCGAGCGCATATCGTGAGACAGGTTGGCCACAAACTCTCTGCGGACACGCTCCTGCTGCTGCAAACTCTCAGCCATTAGGTTAAACTGATGCGCAAGCTCACCCACTTCGTCGGAGCTGCGGATGGGCAGCCGTTTATCAAAATCTCCGCCGGCTATCACGCCCGCGGCTTCGTTCATTTGGATAAGAGGGCGGCTTATTGCGCGGCTGGAGAAATATATCAACAAAAATGCCAACGCGCCAATACCGCCTAAGGCAATTAACGTAAGACGATACATTTCCGCGATAGCGTTCTCAAGCTCCGCCATGGAAAATCTCACCAACGCCGCTCCCGCAACCTGCCCACCAAAACGGTACGGATACCCTACAACTAACATCGGATGAGGGTCTTCTATGGTGGCGACAATAGCGTTGCCCTGCATAATAGCGTTAATCTGCGGCATGTCTAGCCATATGTTAGTATCTGCTGGAACCAAAACGTCAAAGTTATTGCCAATTATCATTACCGTGGCGTCGGTATATTGTTGGATATTTACAATTTCCGTGGTCAAAAGAGGCAAGTTAAGCAGCCCATACGCCGCAAAATTCTCCATAGAATGTGCAACACGTTGGGCTAAAGTTGTTAGTTCTGCAATTTTCTGCTCTGTCAGAGAACCGCGTATGCCCTGCGTGAGAACCACTGCCAGCAGTACAAAGCTGATGATAAGCGTCCCAAGGTGCAGAAGCAGTTGCTTCCAAAAAATACGCACATAGACCTCCGAATTTTAGAAGCTGTGTTCATTAGACTTCTCCGGAAACTGCCGGAAGATTGCGAAAATGTTTCGGAGTTAGGCGCAGTGAGTATAGCGAACGTTTCCCGCGTCGCTTCAGGGAGCATTTTCGCAATCTTGAATGAGTTTCCGGAGAAGTCTATCGATTGAAACGCTATGAACTCCGCTTCTTATTTTGACTCCCACCGCCATGCATCCGCGCACATTTCTTCCACGGTTTTTTCCGCTACCCAGCCCAGCACCTCACGCGCACGAGCAGGGTCGGCATAGCAGGTTGCAATATCGCCCGGGCGGCGGTCTGCTATTTTGTACGGCACTTTCACGCCGGTTACTTTTTCGAAGGCGTGTACCATTTCCAGTACACTTGTCCCCCGTCCTGTACCTAAGTTGAACACATGTGTGCCGGTATTACTCATATGGCCAAGTGCCGCCACATGCCCCGCCGCAAGGTCTGTTATGTGAATGTAGTCTCTAACACCCGTGCCGTCCCGAGTGTCGTAATCCGCACCGAAAACAGACAATTCCTTTTGTCTACCGGCGGCTGTTTGTGTGACAAACGGCATCAGGTTATTGGGAATACCGCGCGGGTTTTCGCCGATAAGGCCACTTTCGTGCGCACCAACGGGATTGAAGTAGCGCAACAGCACCGCAGAGAAACCGGCATTTACACGAATGGTGTCCGCGATTATCTGCTCGCACATAAATTTTGTCCAGCCATATGGGTTGCTGCAGCCAAGAACCGCGTCTTCCGTCAGCGGCATAGGGTTGGCCGCGCTGTAAACCGTTGCGGATGATGAAAAAATTATTTGCCGCGTGTTGTATCGCTGCATTGCTTCGAGCAGGTTTATTGTGGTGTTGATATTGTTTTTGTAATATGCAAGGGGAACACTAACCGACTCGCCCACGGCTTTTAGCCCCGCAAAGTGAATAACCGCCTTCGGGCGAAATTCTTCAAATATCCGCGCGGTGGCGTCCGGGTCGTTTAGATCCATTTCGCGAAACGCGAAATCTTTGCCCGTTATTTTACGAATGCTGTCCACTACACTTGGGTGGCTGTTAGAGAAATTGTCCACAACTACTATGTCGTAACCTTTTTCTAAGAGCATTACTGCCGTGTGGCTGCCTATATAGCCTGCGCCGCCTGTTACCAAAATCATATTATATCCTCCTCGTCGCCCGATTTGGGCGTTATGTGTCACTCACAAAACGTTTTCCTATGATACGGGCATAACCCGTGTTCCTTCAGCATTGCCTTATGTAACACAGTACCATACCCCTTATGCTTATCAAAGCCGTACATGGGATACTCTTCGTGTAGCTTTTGCATTATCGCGTCGCGCTCTACTTTTGCCAATATGCTTGCCGCGGCAATCAAATGGCTCGCGCTGTCGCCCTGCTTTATCGCATGTGCCGTGCAGGATAGTTTGGGTAGCTTGTTTCCGTCTACCAGTACAACCTGTGGCTTTGTCGTTAACGATTCCACTGCTTGCCGCATCGCCAGCAGTGCCGCCTGCAAGATGTTGATTTCCTCTATAACATCCACATCTACAATACCGAATGCGTATGCCAAAGCTTCCTTTTTTATACGTGTCGCAAGTTCTGCGCGCCGCGCGGGTGGTATCTTTTTGGAGTCGTTAACGCCTTCAATCACAAGCCCCTGCGGCAATACCACCGCACAGGCAACTACCGGGCCTACCAGCGCGCCGCGTCCCGCTTCGTCAACCCCCGCAACAGGTGTTAACCCTTGGCTTACGAAAGAATCCTCATGCGTGGTTGGCGCGGTTACATATTTGCGAATGGATTTTATCATGTTTTCAGACATACCTTCGGCACAAATGGCTTTATGAAATTTATTTTCCACAATTACTTCATGCCTCCTTCATCTGTATCGCAAAGTCGGTAGATATTTCACACATCTCTCCACATTCCGTTAGAAAGATACGCAATCAACCCCACCCCGGTAAACATGGCAAACGCCAGTTTAAGAAGCGGGTCTATAGGCAGCGGAGTAAAATATCCTTCGATTACCCCCGCCACAATAAGCAACGCGACAATGCCGGGTAGCAAAGCGGCAACCTTTTTAGCCTGCATAACCAGCGATTGCCGCCGCGTATATTCCTTAGGCAACAGGATACCCTGTGCCAGCATCAAGCCACAGCCACCCGCAAGAAAAATTGCCATAAGCTCAATAATCCCATGGGGCAGCACCAGCGAATACGCCATAACCATGTCAGCCCCCGCGCTATAGAAGAAACCAAACAGCGCGCCGATAATAAGCCCGTTGTATATGAGAATAAGCACCGTACCCATACCCGCAAGCAGCCCGCCCGCAATCGCGTTAAACGTAACCGCAATATTGTTGGTGGTGATACTCGCCGCCATAAGGGAATAATCCTCCCACGGCGTGCCAAACTCCGGCGTTTCTCCCGCGACAAAACCATCGCCCCAGCCGGCCGGCATAAAGTCATGCAGCCTTTCGGGCGACCCGCCGACATACACCCCCGCAAAAACAACCCCAATCATTAGAAAAGCCGCCGCCAAAGCCCAATAACACAAGCTTTCACGAACGGCGCGCGGGAATGTACGCACAAAGTAATTGCGAATATCGGAAACAGTCCTGCGCTCCCGTACATAGAAATGATTATGCGTCACACCAACCACACCATTCAAATACGACAGGATGTGACTTGTCGGGAAATGAGTTTTTGCATAGGCCAAGTTATGGCTTGCAAGCCGAAAAAGCCTTGCAAACTCCCGAATTTCTTCTTGTGCAAGTTTTTTTACACCGCTTTTTTGCACACGGGCGTTAATGGCCTCAAGGGCCTTCCACGAGTCTTGGTTTTTTTGGATGAAGGTTGCTTCTGTCATGTGTTAGCACGTCCCGGGAGTTTGTATTATGTATATTATACATTAGTGCCAAGGGTAGCGCAATTGTGCGAGCGACTATGAACCTCTGCCCGCTTCATTCGGCTCATTCATGGTTATTCCCAATTTTTCACATCTCCTACAAAACCCAAGGCATAGCGAATCAAGTATTGCAATATTTCCAGCGTTTGTTATAATTTCTGTATAACATTGGGATTATATCGAAAGGACAGGATAAACATGACAGAAATCAAATCTGAAAGCGGCGGACGCGTAATTGTGTCAAGCGAAATTTTGGCAATTATCGCAGGCAAGGCGGCTTTGGAAGTGGAAGGCGTTACGGGCATAGGCGGTTATTTCCCGGGGACAGTAAAAAACAAAACCATGCGCAAGCATATGCCAAAGGGCGTTGCCATTGCCGTGGAAGACGAAAATGTAAAAGTGGCAGTTGCCATAAAAGTGCAAATGGGTACAAAGTTGCACGAAGTTTCCAAAGAGGTGCAAAACCGGATTAAGGCCGCTGTCGAAACCATGACGGGGCTTGTTGTAACGGAAGTTAATGTTCGTGTAGCTGCTATCGCGCCGGAGAAACGTAAAGAATGACCAGACGTGATGCACGCCGTCATGCTTTCGCCCTTGTGTTTCAAATGCCTTTTCATGAAAACGCAACCGTACAAAATTTGGCGCAAGCAAAAAAATGGTATTATGACGACTTGGCCAAAGCCGACCGTCCCAAGGGGAAGAATGCCGAATATATCGACCGTGCTGTGTGGGGCGTTTTCGACAGACAGGCGCAAATTGACGGCGTTATAGAAAATTTTCTGCGAGACTGGGATATCGAGCGCATAAGCAGAATCGACCTGGCTATAATGCGGCTGGCAATTTACGAAATGCTGTGCGAAGCGGATGTTCCCGTTGGTACCGCCGTAAACGAAGCGGTAGAAATAGCCAAGGAATTCGGCACGGACGAATCTGCGGCATTTGTAAACGGTGTGCTGGGCAATGTTTCGCGAAGCCTGAAAAAGGATGGCTAGGGGGAACAACATGGCCAGACAAGTTTTGGCGTTGAAAGGTGAACAACATGGCTAGACAAGTTTTGGTGTTGAAAGGTGAACAACATGGCTAGACAAGTTTTGGTGTTGAAAGGTGAACAGCATGGCTAGGCAAGTTTTTACCGTTTCCCAAGTAAACCGCTACGTCAAGCGCGTTTTGGAAGCGGATGCTTTGCTGGCAGGTGTTTTCATCGAGGGGGAACTATCAAATTTTAACGCTCACTCCTCGGGACATTTGTATTTCACCCTAAAGGATGCCTCTGCCGCAATCAGCGGCGTGATGTTCCGCAGTCATACGGAAAATTTGAGCTTCGCGCCCAAAAACGGTATGAAAGTTATTGCATTTGGGCATCTTTCCTTGTATGAAAAAACCGGACAATACCAACTATATGTAGAAATTTTTGAACCCGCCGGAGTAGGCGGATTGCAGCTCGCGTTCCGGCAACTTAGCGAGAAATTGCAGCAGGAAGGGCTTTTTGACGAGGCGCGTAAGCGTCCCCTTCCGGCATTTGCCCAAACAGTGGCAGTTATTACCAGCCCCACAGGGGCGGCGGTTCATGATATTATTCGCACCATACGCGAGCGCAATCCCGTGACAAAGATAGTGCTTGTCCCCGCAAAGGTTCAAGGAGAAGGCGCGGCGGTTGAACTCGTGCAAGCCCTGAGGGATGTTAACGCATGGGGCGGCGCGGATGTAATAGTAATAGGACGCGGCGGCGGCAGTATAGAGGATTTGTGGGCATTTAACGAAGAAATTCTTGCACGTGCCATTGCATCGTCAAATATTCCGGTAATTTCTGCCGTGGGACATGAGACAGATTTTACCATTTCGGACTTTGCGGCAGATTTTCGCGCGGCTACCCCAACGGCAGCGGCTACGGCGGCTGTGTACGATTATTCGCAGGTGGTGGCGCATGTAGCGTATTTACGTGACCGGATAGTTAAGCGGTTGCATACGCATATTCCTGAAACCCTGCGCGCTATCGACGGGATGCGTACAAAGTTGACACATAATATGAAACAATGCATCCACAACCGCGGCGGCAAAACACAGCAACTGCTGGCGAGATTGAACCACCATACAAAATCCCGCCTCGCGCTGGAATGGCAGGCACTATCGCACCATGAGACATTGTTGGAGAAAGTATCGCCCTACGCAGCGTTTAAACGCGGATATGCCCTTGTCCGCACAAAAGATGGCGTGCTGGTAACAGCCGCAAAGGGGCTTACCTCCGGGCAAAATCTCGAACTGGCTTGGGCGGACGGACATGTTATGGCGGTAATTGAGGAAATTGTAGAGCATTGAACAATTTCAACTGGTGACTCACAGTAACCAACTGAAAATAAATGATAAGAGCGTTCGTTGTCTCAAGAACGTATAAAAAAAGACGAACTTCCTTTTTTTCATCCGAATATTTTGCCGCAAGGTGGCTCTGCCGCCACCAGCGGCGTGGAGTTAGGAATGATAACATGCCCAAAAAAAAATCAAATTTTGAAACCGATATAGCCCGCCTTGCGGAAATTGTTGAGCAGGTAGAAGACGGCGGCACCCCGCTTGACACCGCAATCAATCTGTATAAAGAAGGCCTGGCATTGGCCGCAAAATGCGGCAAAACCTTAAGCCAATACGAGTCAGAAATTCTAACTTTGCAAAAAGACGCCGATGGCAATTTTAATTTTCTCAACGATAAATAGCAATTTGATTTTGCGTTGTCCGAAAACGAGACCGAAACGCGTGGCATTAGGCACAGTAAGCGTAGCGAACGTTTCCCGTGCCACATTAGGCGCGTTCTCGGGCGAAGTTTGAGGCTATGCAAAACCAAATTGCGCTATCATCATAAGGAGCCTGTATGAGAGACGCATTAGCGGCATTTTTAACCAATCGTCACATGCTAACCGCACTGGTAGCGATGGCACTTGCTCAAATTTTAAAAGGGTTGTTCGAATATTGGCGCACCAACTCATGGGAGAAGGCAATATTTTTTAGTACAGGCGGTATGCCAAGCTCCCACAGCGCGCTTGCAATGTCGTTGGCAGTATCCATAGGCCTGTACGAAGGGTTTGAAACCACGCTTTTTGCAATGAGCGCGGTGCTAGCACTTGTGGTTATGCACGACGCGCAAGGTATACGCCGCGCGGCTGGTAAGCAGGCCGAGGCTATAAATTTTCTGTTTTCCAAGCTGGAAGGACAGGGCATCAAGTTTGACGAAAAATTGAAGGAACTGCTCGGGCATCGCCCGATAGAAGTTTTCGCAGGCGGAATTTTAGGGTTGGCAGTGGCTATTGCTACGTATTTCATTTTCCCACCGGCGGCATAAGGAGTACCCATGAACCTGGAAAAACTGCGCACAAAACGCGCATTAAAAAAGCTAAAGCCGGCGCAGCTTGCCGCTTTGGCCGCAGATATACGCAAATTTCTAATTCACAGCCTAAGCCAAACGGGCGGTCACTTGGCGTCCAATCTTGGGGTTGTGGAACTTACTTTGGCGTTGCATACGGTTTTCGACACACCTTCGGACAAGCTGTTATGGGACGTGGGACATCAGTCCTACGTACATAAACTTCTGACAGGCCGCCGAAGGCGGTTCGATACCCTGCGCCAATTGGACGGGCTTAGCGGCTTTCCCAAGTCGAAAGAAAGCCCACACGACGCGTTTGATACCGGACATAGCTCCACAGCAATTTCCGCCGCGCTTGGGATTGCCGCCGCCCGCGACCTTAAAGGCGAGAGTCATAAAGTAGTGGCCATAGTGGGCGACGGGTCTATGACGGGCGGGCTTGCGTTCGAAGGGCTAAACAACGCAGGACGCGCCAATACAAATTTGCTGGTGGTTTTGAACGATAACCAAATGTCCATCAGCCAAAACGTGGGGGCTGTTTCTCGCCATTTTAACCAATTGCGCATCACCGGCGGATATTTGGAGGTAAAAAAGGAAGTCCGCAACATGCTGGGCAACCTGCCCGTAGTAGGGGAAAGTTTAACCAAGGGTATCGAATCCGTAAAAAATCTTGTAAAATATGCCGTATTGCCGGGTGTACTGTTTGAAGAACTTGGCTTTAAATATTTCGGCCCCATAGACGGCCACGATATTACTGAAATGACAAAGGTCTTTCGACAAACACAAAAAATCAACGGGCCTGTGCTGGTGCATGTATTAACAAAAAAGGGCAAAGGCTATGAACCGGCCGAAACTTCGCCCGCAAACTACCACGGCATTGGTGCGTTTGATATATCCACAGGGGAACCCCGTGCCGCGCCCGTGGTCAAGTACACCGATATTTTTGCAAAGGAGCTGTGCCGCCACGCGGAATTGGACAAGCGTATTGTCGCGGTAACCGCCGCCATGCCCGACGGCACGGGACTAGCATCGTTTCGCCAAAGATTTCCCGCCAGGTTTTTCGATGTAGGTATTGCGGAAGGCCATGCTGTTACCTTTGCTGCGGGGCTGGCTAAAGGCGGGATGCGCCCTGTTGTGGGCATTTACTCCAGCTTTATGCAACGGGCGTATGATAATATCGTCCACGATATCGCGGTGCAGAACCTTCCTGTGATATTCGCGCTGGACAGGGCCGGAGCTGTTTGTGCGGAAGGGGAGACGCATCAGGGACTGTATGATTACGCGTATCTGAGCCATATTCCCAATATGACGGTTCTTGCACCATCGTGTGGGGACGAGCTTACGGCTATGCTGGATTTTGCGGTAACGCATGACGGGCCGGTGGCTATCCGATATCCTAATGCGGCGGCATATTACCACGCATCTGATTTAGAAACGGGCGAACACGAGCCCCTTAGACACGCAAAGCAAATTCTTCACGGCAGCACCATTGCCATAGTGTCCGTCGGAACAATGCTTGCAACCGCGTCATCTGCCGTAAAAATTCTGCAATCTCAAGGCTACAACCCGAGTCTGTACGACGCTCGTTTCGTAAAGCCCATCGACCCTAAGCTGCTTATAAAGCTGCAAACCTACCAATACGTCTTTACCATAGAAGACGCGGCAGCAATCGGCGGGTTCGGCTCTCGTATAAACCCAACGTACGCTTTCGCTTTCCCCGACAGTTTTATCGAACCGGGACAACGGGAACAATTATTTAAACGCTACGGACTGGACGCAAACTCCATAGCCGAAAAAATACAAACATTAATAATTGAGGAGCATTTAAAATGAACGATTCAAAAGCACCAAGCAGAAAGAAAATCAACCTGGAAATCGAACGCAGAAAAACTCGCAAACGCCGCATGTCACAGAGCATAATCGCCCTGATATTCCTGGCATTGTTTGCCGCCATTGGGTGGATTGCGTGGGACGTACAAACCCGCAACTGGATTTTGCGCTTTGAGGGAACGCGAATTGCCACAAGCGACTTGCAGTTTTATTCGACTATATTCTCTTCGCCCGAGCGTTCCGATGACGAGAATCTTGATAGCGCACTTGACCAGCTACTTGAAACTTTAGTAATCCTTGACCAAGCCGAGCGCAGAGGTTTAGGCTTTACTTCGGCCGAGTTAAACGACCTGCGTGAAGACATCCCAATGATTTTGCAGTGGAACGGGATACCCGAAAACATTGTTTCCGACCGCCGTGCGGCAGAACTTCTTAATTCCGGCATACTGCTTGAGCGGTTGCTTGACATCTATGTTCCCGATGTGCCGCCCACACCGGAAGAATTTGCCGAAGGCCTTGAAGCGTATATCATCAATAACCGCAACTTCTACGATGACGTGCAAGTTAAGCACGCTGTAGTTCCTGCCGAGCAAGTTGACGCTATATTGGAAACAGTAGGCACCCCACAGTTTGACGAATATGTTGCCACCCACGCCTTCCTCCCCAACGCCGACCCGGAAATTCTTACGGTAACCGCGCTTGACCTTGCTAACAATATAATGGGCGAACTTGCGGATTTCATGGATTATTTTATAATAGTAGGTATGGAACACGGAGACACTGAAGTACTTCAACTGTCCGACGGGTCTTCTCTTATAGTGCATGTCTACAGCCGTACACCCGGCGACAGGGAAGTAATGGAAGCTAACTTTACCAGAACAGCCGACAACGAGCGTTTGGACGAACGCGAGGAATCATTTGACCCCACATTCCGCAGCTGGGTAGAAGACGCCACATCACGCGTTACCATAAACGAACGAGCAATGAACAGCTTTAGATAATAATGTTAGCCGGAATAATCACAAATGAGCAAAAGGACCCCATGTTGGAGTACACTGCTCTGGTGCGTGACTTCTTAGAAGCGCGGGACATCACTTGTTGTACAAAAAATCCACCGGAAGACGCGAATTTTTGGATAGTCCTTGGCGGCGACGGTACAATGCTTCGATGTTCTCATCTTGCGGCACTCTATGATATTCCGTTGCTGGGTATAAACTTAGGCAATCTCGGCTTTCTGACAGACGCGGAAAAGCAGGACGGCTTGCAAGCTCTGACAAAGGTGCTGCAGGGTGATTTTACACTCGAAAAGCGCGTGATGCTTGAAGCCAATGTTTGCATAGCAAACTCTAACAGTCCGCTTAACCAATTGCTGCGCAGCAAACCCGAGAACTGCAATGCTTTAAACGATATTTTCGTAGGTAGCAATTTTGGCGATTTGGCGCGTTTTTCTATTTACGTAAACGACCAATTGCTGGACACTGTTCGCGCAAACGGCATTATTGTGGCTACTCCAACGGGGTCTACCGCGTACAATTTATCCGCCGGCGGGCCGCTACTAATGCCCCACAGCGAGATGATGGTGATTACTCCCGTATGTCCGCATGACCTTAGTTCGCGCCCTGTAGTAGTTAGCGCGTCGGACATGGTGCGCATTACAACTCATGACGCATCCAATGTAATATTGGATGGCGAAGTCCGTGGCCAGACCTGCCGCGAAGACAGCATTACGGTACAAAAATCCAACTACCAAACCACGATTATGCGAACCACACCGGTACAGCTTAATACCGTTTTACGAAAAAAGAAGGTTCTGTAATACTTTTCCTGCTCTAAAATCTTTGCATTAAAGATTTTAGGGCGTGTTCCCACTATAAGAATATGCAGATTTGCGGCGCGGGAAACATTCGCTACGCTCACTGCGCCTAATGCGAGCAGATTTTTGCAGGTTTTGTGTGGTTTTTGACGCGGTGTGCTGGAGGCACACAAGGAAAAAAACGCGCAAAAGATGCGAAATATCTGCCGTAAAGGTGCGTATTCGTTAGTGAGAACACGCTCTAGAGTCAGAAAAGTATAAAGGAAGGTGTTATACGTGAAGTCTGAACGGCAAAAGACAATTTTGCAACTGGTACGCACAAAGGACATTTTCACACAAGAAGAACTGACTGCGGCTCTAACAGACGCGGGCTTTCCTGCGGCGCAAGCTACCATCAGCCGCGATATTCGCGAACTTCGCCTTACAAAAGAAGCTGCCGGTCGCGGACAAAAATACGTTACACCCCTCGAACCCGAACACAGCCTCGCACGCATTTTTCGCGACGGCTTAGTTTCTGTAGACCATGCGGGCAACATGCTCGTTCTGCGCACTCTAAGCGGCTTTGCAATGGCGGTAGCCCTTGCCCTGGACGATATGAATTTCCCCGAAATACTGGGCTCGATAGCCGGGGACGACGTTGTGCATTCCGTTGTAAGAACCGAGGCGGATGCCGCTCGGTTAGTTGAGAGGTTACGACCATGTTAAATCATTTGCGTATCGAAAACATAGCCCTGATAGACGAGGTAGAGGTCAGTTTCGCACCGGGCTTAAATATTCTTACGGGTGAAACCGGCGCGGGCAAGTCTATTTTGGTAGACTCTATCAACTTTTTGCTGGGCGGTAAGGCAACCCGCGAGCTTGTTCGCGCAGGTGCGGCATTTGCCTATGTGGAAGGTTTTATCGAATGCACAGACCCCTTGGTACAAGAGGGTCTTTTGGAGCTTGGTATAGATGCGCCGGATGGGGAAATTATTCTTTCGCGGCGGATGCAAGCAGACGCGGGCAAGTCTGTTTGCAGAATAAACGGGCGAAATGTTACCGTGGGTACATTAAAAGAGACCGCTTCGCTGCTGGTAGATGTTCACGGCCAGCACGAGCATCAGGGTTTGCTTGATACCGCCAAGCAAATGCGCCTGCTGGACCGCTTTTGCGGCGCGGAGCTTGAACTTCTCAAAACTAAACTGGAAGAACATATAAAACGCTATCGCGAAACTGACCGCGCCATAAAATCCATAACCGGCATAGGTAACCAGCGGGATGCGCAAATTGAAATATGGCGTTTTCAGCTTGACGAAATTACAAGAGCAGGCCTGAAACCAGGCGAGGAAGAAGCTCTTATCATAAAAAGAGACCGCCTCAGCAGTTTGGACAAGCTACATAAGAACGCTACGGAATCGCTGTCGCTGCTGTACGGCGGCAACAATATACAGCTTTGCGCGGTAGACCAAGTGGGACGCGTATCCGGGCTTATTGCGGACATGGCACGAATAGACCCCGAGCGCGAACAGCTTCACACAACCGCAGTGGAGGCTGGCCAGCTTTTGCAGGATATCGTATCCGAGTTACGCGATTATGTGGACGAGCTGGACGCAGACCCCAACGAATTGGAAAGACTGGAATCCCGTTTAGACATAATTTATCGCACAAAAAAGAAATACGGCCTCACTGTCGAGGACGTATTAAAAAAGAAAACCGAGTTGGAACAAAATCTGGACAACCTGGAAAACAGCGACGCGGAAATAGCACGGCTAAAACGCATACGTCGCGAAACAGTTGTAGAAATAACTACCGTATGCGATGAGATAAATGCCCTACGCACAACCGCCGCCAGGGCAGTTGAAGTGGGCATATCCGAAGTGCTTACAGACTTGGGCATGAAAGATGCGCGTTTCTTTGTAGACATACAGCGCAAAACGGCCTTTGGGCCGGACGGCAACGACCAAATCGAGTTTATGATATCTCCCAACCCTGGCGAGCCGGAAAAGCCCCTACGGCGCATAGCGTCCGGCGGCGAAATGTCACGCATCATGCTTGCGGTCAAAACAATAATGGCGGACGCAGACCATATGGACACCGTAATTTTTGACGAAGTGGACACGGGAGTCAGCGGCCGCACTGCCCAGCAAGTAGCCGAAAAGCTAATGGGCATAAGCCGCCGCCGTCAAATTCTATGTATCACCCACCTGCCACAGATTGCCGCAATGGCAGACACTCACTTCCTGATAGAAAAATCCGTAGAAGGCGAACGCACCGTTACCCGCGTGTTCCCGCTTACAGGCGAAAGCATGACCGGCGAACTCGCACGTCTAATAGGCGGCGCGCAAATTACCGAGGCGACAATGGCCGCCGCCCGGGAAATGAAATCCCAGGCGGATGCTTTGAAAATGTAGGGTGTCTCTACAACAACGCCCAGGCTCTGTTCAATACTCTCTTTGCGTTGACAATTGTCAGTTCCGGGCATTCGTCCTGCCATGGTTTTACTTCGAAGGATAGTACATATGGGTTTTCTGTGTTGAAGAAACCTTCCTGTTGTAGTACCCGTAGGAATTCCAGTACTTGCGGTACGTCGCTTGCGCCTCCCGAGAAGCCGAAGCGTTGGTGTTCGTCGCCGTAGCCGGGTGCGGCAGGGTTGTGGCAGACTGTGTTGCCTATGTGAAAATGAGTTATGTACGGGCGAAGCGTACGTATGACAAATTCCGGTGTTTCGTATGTCATTGGGATGTGGCTTAGGTCTATCAGCAGGCCGAAGTTGCTGTGGCTTGTGCGCATTTCGGCTGCAAAGCGTGCCGCAAGCGGCGCGGGGCCTATTAGTGCGGCCTTGGCAATGTCATAATCGAAGACTTCCAGTTCTACTATCATGTCCTTTGTTTTTGCGTAGTCGCATAGTGCGCGAGTGGTTTTTAGCAATTGGGCGTAGGACTGTTCGCGTGTTGCGGCTTCCCATTTGCCTGATAGGAAGCTTATGCCTTTGCTTCCCAGTTGGTGCGCTTCGTCAATTGCTTCTACTAGGGTGGCCTCGGCTTTTTGCCTTTCGGCCTCGTCAAGGTGGTTGGGGTTTAGGCCTGTGGTAAGAAGGCGTGGCTGCGCGCCATAGCATACTTCCATATGGGCGGTTGTTAGCGCGCTTGCTACCTTAGTACGTGCGCCGTAGTCTTTTATCCATGTCAGCTCTATTGCGTCGAAGTAGTCGTCACGGGCTATTTTTTTTACGTTTTCCAGGATATTTGGGTCTTCGCCTCGGAGTGCTGTGGGATAGGCCATAAATTGGACAATACCTACTTTGAAGTACTTTTTTATGGATTCTGTCATGTCGGGGCCTCCTATTTCATTACAACGCACATCATGATTGCATCTTCGTCAGATACATTTACAACTCCGTGAGAGCCGCCCGCGCCCGAAAAGTTGGAATCGCCGGCTTTCAGGTCTTTTTCCACACCGTCGTCTATAACACGTATGGTACCTGAGATTACATAAAAGAACTCCGCGTCCGGGTCATGAGAATGTATGCCAATGGAACAGCCGGGTGGCACGGTTTGGATTGCGCACAGCATTGTTTTACCTTGGGTATCCGCTTCGGAAAATACTTCTTGACGGATAACATGTCCGTCGCCGCCGCGCAGGTTGTCTACTTGAGTCTTCACCAAGTCTTCGTACAGTTTAATCATTTTCCTCACCTCTTATTTTTTTTTAGCTCCTATCATGCAGTATATCACTGCTTGGACATTTTTGCCAGTATTATAGTTAATGTCCTTGAAAACCCGAACACCGAGACGCAGGAATTTTTCTGCAATACAAGGAAGCTTCCGACGCGGCGTACCCAAAGTGGTACGCAAGGAGGAGTTGACGCAGTAGTGCTGGAAAATTGCAAGTCTCGTGTTTGGGTTTGCAAGGGCTTTGACTATATAAGTCCATTTGACATCGCAAAGTTTTTTGAATATTATATTGGAAATAATTGCTTGGAAGGTTAAATATTTTAGCCTTCACTCAAGCACAATTTTGGAGGTTAAAATGTCTATTTACAAAGGTTCGGGAGTAGCTATGTGTACGCCGTTCGATGGCGCGGGAAAATTTTACGGAGATGCTTATGAGAAATTAATCGAGTTTCAAGTTCAAAATGGTACTGCCGCCATTGTTTCCTGCGGGACTACGGGGGAAGCACCTACTCTTACAAGTGAAGAACATATTGAAGTAGTGCGTACCGCCGTCGTGGCAGCGAAAAAGTTTGGAGAAAAGTACGGACGCAAAGTCCCCGTTGTGGCAGGTGCTGGTGGTAACGATACCGCCGCGTGTATAGCCAAGGGACGCGCATGTATGCAGGCGGGCGCAGACGCGATTATGTTGGCTACGCCATACTACAATAAAACAAGCCAGCGCGGGCTGGTGGCGCATTATACGGAAATTGCCAAAAATGTAGACCTACCTATAGTTGTTTACAACGTACCTGCACGCACCGCGCTTAATCTGCAGCCAAAGACTCTTGCCGAACTTGCAAAGCTACCCAATATACAGGCGGTGAAAGAAGCCAGCCACGATATTACACAAATTGCCGAGATAATCGAACGTTGCGGCGATAACCTTGATATGTATGTGGGAAACGATTCGGAGATACTGCCCACCCTTGCACTTGGCGGGAAGGGCGTTATTTCTACTATGGGAAATATCGCACCGGCGCATATTCAGGGGATTGTGGATAAGTTTTTCGCGGGCGACTTGGAAGGTTGCCGGATTGCGCAGCTTAGTATTTTGCCGATAGTACGCCTGTTATTTACGGATGTTAATCCTATGCCGGTTAAGGCAGGGCTTAATATGATGGGCTTTGACGTCGGAAAGTGCAGGCTGCCGCTGGTGGATATCGAGCCTTCGCTTGCAGACGCGCTTAAAACCGAAATGGTGAAGTTTGGATTGATATCGTAAAATTCAACTGGTGAGTGTCACTCACCAGTTGAATTTTTCTAAATAGAAAAAGGAGTGCATCTCATGACAAAAATAATCCTACACGGCTGCCTTGGCAGAATGGGCACAGCCGTAACCAACCTTGCCGCAACCACCCCCGATATTGAAATTGTTGCGGGCATAGACACCGCAGCCGAACAACGCTCCTACCCCATATACGAAAATATAGATTGCGGCGTAACAGCGGATGTTATCATAAGTTTCTTGCCCTCCCCTGCCGTTGATGCAACTCTCGAGCTGTTAAAGTTTGCCGCAGCCAACCGCGTACCGCTTATCATCTGCACCACCGGCTTGCCGCAGCATGTAATTGACGCAATCGCCAATACTTCCGCAAAAGTGGCTGTACTGCACTCGGCTAATATGTCCCTCGGTGTTAACCTTGTCACTAATATATTGTCGCGCATTTCCAAACTGCTGCACAGCTCCCAATTCGATATAGAAATAATAGAAAAGCATCACAATAAAAAGGTAGACGCGCCAAGCGGCACCGCCGTACTGTTGGCAGACACGATAAACCAAGCCCTTGGCGGCAACATGCGCATAGTAACAGACCGCTCGCGCACGCACGTAGAGCGCGCTACGGACGAAATAGGCGTATACGCCCTGCGCGGCGGCAACATCGTTGGTGAGCATAGCGTGCATTTTGTAAACGCGAACGAATCTATCGAAATCACGCACAGCGCGTTATCACGGGACGTTTTTGCCGCAGGCACGATAAAGGCCGCGCATTTTATGAAGGGACGTAGCGCGGGGCTTTACACCATGCAGGATTTGATTGACGCGTTGTAG